>JABLTM010017685.1_pt1 | contig 32689 bp, 26 predicted proteins | sample 7160121 | NCBI WGS metagenome assembly JABLTM01 (sample SAMN14651224, study PRJNA627086) | human gut metagenome | isolation source: feces | host: Homo sapiens
CCATTTCACGCAGCTTCTTCAGCGTGCCATAACCACGCTGGTAGCCGTTCTGCAGGCCACGAATCTCGTTGTTGGTCTGCTCCAGACCCTCGATAGAGATACGAATACCGATCTGCGGGAACTCCTTGCACAGATCAACGATACGGTCGGTGAAGAAACCATTCGTGGAAATAACGATACGGTCAGACTTCTTGTACAGTTCACGCACGATATCCTTCAGGTCGGTGCGGATGAACGGCTCGCCGCCGGTGATGTTCGTGAAGTACATCTTCGGCAGTTTCTTGATGGTTTCGATGCTGATTTCCTCTTCCGGCTTGGAAGGTGCTTTATAACGGTTGCACATAGAGCAACGAGCGTTGCAACGGTAAGTGACGATAACCGTACCATTCAGTTTCTTTTCGCTATTGTTAGCCATTTTTCTAATACCTCTATCTCTCTTTTATCTATAAACCTTCATAATTTTCTCGTAATACTCATTGATGGTATCGAAGCTGATGCCCTTGCAGTTCTTGCTATACTCATCGCACAGTTCCTTATCGCCCCAGAGCTTCTGGATCTTGCTCTTCAGCTCGTCACCATCCCCGCTCTTAAACAGCTCACCAGTCTTACCGACTTGGATCAGTTCCGGGATACCTCCAATGTTCGCTCCCAGTACCGGCGTGCCATACATCTGGGATTCCATCACGGAGAACGGGCAGTTCTCATACCACTCGGACGGATAAATGGAGAATCGTGCCTCACGGATCAGCTTCTCCAGTGCCTCACCCTTCTGGAAGCCAACATTCTTGATGTTCCTTACACCCTTGATACTCTCCTCCAGCGGGCCAGTACCGGCGAAGATAAACTGCACGTCCGGCAGCTCCTTACAGACCTTGATGAGTGTACCGATGCCCTTCTCCTCAGAGAAGCGGCCGAAGTAGAGGACGTAATCCTTCTTCGGAGTCTCTTTCCACTCCACTTTGTCGATGAAATTGTGCATTGCCACGGTCTTCGTCGCAAAAAGCGGATTGCTGTCCATCTTGCTCTTCATAAACTCAGAGCAGCAGATCATGGTGTCAATGTACTTGTACGTCCCTTTCCACTTCCAGAACTCGGCCTCCATCATGCCGATGGCAGACTTCGCCGTGGAGCCGTGGATGCACTTGCCTTTCATGCAGTTCACGAAATGGCCACCGAGGCACTTCTCACAATTCTGGTGGGTGTTCGGATTGTTCAGCATGTGGTTCGGACAAACCAGCTGGTAGTCATGTGCCGTGAAGATGATCTTACAATCCCTTCCGGTCTCCTTACGCCACTTCACGATTTCCAGAATGATGGAAGGTGTCAGCTGGTAGTTAAAGTTGTTTAGGTGACAGACATCCGGCTGGAAGTCGTCCAAAACTTTTCTCAGCTGCACCCGTGCTTCCTTGCTGTAGATGGTCTTGATCGGGTAAGTCAGCTTGCTCAGTTTGCTGCCGCCGTGGAAATCCATATCGGATGTATAAGCATTGACCCGATTGCCCACGCAACGGCCTTCGTGCTCCATACCGAAGTACTGAACTTCATGTCCATGCTGCTCCAGCGCCTCACCCAATTTAAATATGTACGTCTCTGATCCGCCGTTTCTGAATAAAAATTTATTTATCTCGATAATACGCATATTGTCCTCTTTTCCTTGTTGCAGATTTTTCAAGTCACTGTCAGCCTCTATCACACTTTTTGATAATTTCTTATCTCCACAAATTTATTCGGATACAGGAAGAACTCCAACCACTTCGTTTTCTTCATAATCCAAGCTGCAATGATCGGACCTGCAAAGCTAATTCCTAGTCCCAGCACCACATGAATCATAGAGCTTCCAATGCCCAACTTCAGTAAAACTGATCTCATTGGTGCCGCAAACAATGTATGCATGAGAAAAATCGGCATTGTGTATTTCGCAAGAAAATCCATACCTCTGCCAAATCTTCTTTCAATCCCCGCCGCCATCAGGACAACTGCTACACAAGCTAGCAATCCCATTGCGAAAGGAATCACACCACCGCTAATTTCTGCCTTATACACCACCACACTCAAAATCATAAACAAGGCTCCACATATAGTTCCTTGTATTCTTTTCCCTTTTAGCTGCACATTAAATACACAAATGCTCATACCGAGCACAAACCAGATTTCGTTTGAGAGAACTGTTGATACAGCGTAAACGCCGTACCCCCCCCCATTCAATGCAATGGTTTTCATAGCTATTGCTACAATTAAGCCTCCTACAGCCATCTTTACGCTCTTAAAAGTTGGTGTAAGAAGGAAAATAAAGAACAATGCATACAGATACCAGTATGGCGAGGCAGGATGAAATAATAGGGTGTTTCCTAATCCACCAACCTGGTCATTAACACTACTTGAGAACACTTTTTTCAATACCCAAGTAGCTGTAGAAAAGGTCACATAAGGCACGCCGAGTGCCACTGCCTTTTTAGCCACATTCCTGTACCAGCCGTCCACACTATTTACCTTGCTGTACTTCTGATAAAGGTATCCACTACAGATAAAGAACAGCGGCACATGGAAGTAGTAAATCGTTATGTTAAACCATTTGTACAAATCATTTTCCGGCATAATACTAGCTTTCACCATACTCTGGAAGAAATGACCTAGCACAACCAATATACAGGCAATGACTTTTACATCATCGACCCACTTTTCTCTTGTTTTTACCGCAATCTGTTTATTCATATATTTTCCCTTTTATATTCGATTTCACTACCTCTGTTCAGATGAAGCACTTCCAATGTGTTATTCATAAACCAGAGTGCTCCATACAAACGTAGGTAGTGATACTGAAAGTTCTTATGATAAAATCATCTGCTGTTACTGAACCTAGGTAGCGAGATAAAAACTGCTCTCGCAGCTCTACCTATCTCTCGAAAAGTGCCGTAAATACGCTATTTTTCCAGCGTTTTCACTATGTACATCTCACTACCTGCGTTCGGTTAGAGGAGATTATTTATCATCAACACTCTCATCTATCATTTTCCCCTGTACAACTTCATCGTTTTTTCTACAACATCATCCCAGTTGTATTTCTCGCAGATAAAGTCTGCCGCCTGTTTTTTCAGCTCCATCACTTTTTCTGGATGATCACAGGCATCTTGCAGCTTTTCCTTTAAGTCCTCTACATCCGACTTTTTGAAAATCAATGCCTTGTCTTCCACAACCTCTGTACACTCTGGAATGTCAGAAACCAGACAGCAATTACCATAGCTCATTGCTTCTAACAAGCTCAGCGGCATTCCTTCCAAGTCAGAAGGCAATGTGTACATATAAGCGTTGCTGTAAAGTTCACCTAATATCTGCTCTTGCACGAATCCAGTAAAGATAATTCTATCATCACCTTTTGCTAGATTCTTCAACTCCTTTGTAAAAGAATCTGTATCGCTAGAACCTCCGGCAATAACCAGTTTTTTATTAGTTTTAACATTTTTAAATGCTTCAATCAGATATCTGATTCCTTTTTCCGGAACCAGTCTGCCAAGAAATAATATATAAGAATCCTTTGTCAGTCCAAACTTTTCAGTAATCAGTTCAGCTTTTTTGATTTCTGGTCTATTCACACCGTTTGGAATAAATATTGTTTCTCGGCCATATGTATTTTTGAAATAATTCTGAACACCTTTACTCAGAACAATAATTTCATCTGCATATTTTGCAGCGTTCTTTTCACCTTGACGAATAAACTTGGATCCAAACCCTGATTTCCATTTTTCACGCTGCCAATCTATGCCATGAATAGTAACCACAACCCTTTTACCAAACATCTTCGGCAGCCATGCAAAAAAAGCCGGACCTTCTGCATGGATATGTACCACATCGTATTTTCCAAATGCGCTGTAGAGAGCAGCAAAGAAAGAAGAGCTTACAGCAGCAAGCCCTTTTCTCTCAATAGTTGGAACAAATTTTTGGCAGATACCATCATATTCGGTTTTCTTATCGTACTCTGCACCACTTACATGGTGACCTGATCTATTGTAACAAGTCACCTGACACCCATCTCGTACCATTCTGGTGCTTAGTTCTTTGACAACAATCTCTATCCCACCCTCACGGGACAGACGCTTTTGTCCGAACATGGACACTGCAAATTTATCTTTCATAATATTTCCCCACTGTATTAGTCAATAGAAACCAGACACAAAACTTTTTTATCGTCTACTTCTCTTTCGAGTAGCGCTTCGCCATCCCACCTTCATTCATGTGGGCTGTCGAAGCGCTACTCTGTCATTGGCTATGGAAAACGCGACAATGCGACGATTTTCCTTTCACCAAGTCTTTTTACTTCCCCTTACATTGATCCTTCCTTGCCAAGAACAGTCTTCACTGTCTTAAACAAGATCTTGATATCAAGTGCAGGTGTCCATTCCTTTATATACTTTGTATCAAGTCTTACGACTTCCTCAAAGTCCGTGATATCACTTCTGCCGCTGACCTGCCACATGCCGGTAATACCTGGCTTGATTGCAAGTCTAGCACGGTGATGGATCTCATACTCAGAAACCTCTCCCGGAAGCGGTGGTCGTGTTCCCACAAGACTCATATCACCTTTAAGTACATTAAAAAACTGTGGAAACTCATCAAGACTCGTTACTCTAATGAAATTACCAACACCAGTTTTCTTTGTTCCATCTGGCAGGATCTTATTTCCTATAACTCGCGGATCGAAATCAAGCTTAAACATCTTTCCGTCTGCTACACGGTTTTGCTTCATCAGCTCAGCTTTTCTTGCTTCTGCATCCATGTACATACTGCGAAACTTATAGATCTTAAACTTCTTTCCATTCTTTCCGATACGCTCCTGAGAGAAGAATATCGGTCCCGGAGAGCTGATATAAATAACCGGAGCTACAAATATGAAAATGATAACTGTAAGCAGACATCCAACAAGTCCGCCTGCAATATCCATTACACGCTTAAATAAAAGCTGTTTTGGTGATGCATAGTTTAAACTGGTTGTAAGCACTGTGTAGGAACCAATCTTTTCCACAAACTGAGGACGATCCTCCACTGCCGCGATCTTTGACAGTCTAAGATGCATCGTCACACCAGTTTCTTCCAGCTTTTTAATAAGCTCCTCTGGATATGGCTTATCATCTGGAACAACGATAAGTACCTCATCTATCCACTGCTGACACACATACATCGGAGCGTCTTTGCTGTTTGCAATCACATTCACACCGGCAATGCTCTGACCAGCCATATCTTTGTCAACAATAACTAAGCCGCTAATTAAGAACTTTCCATAATTATTTAACTTAACTGTCTCAACAACCTCTTTTGCCTCTGCCTTTGTTGTCACAATCAGCAGTGATCTGCGATTTCTATCCCACTTGCCGCTTGCTAATACGCGTTTCCAAGCTAATCTTGTAGTGTAGGATAATATAAAATATAATACAAGAGTAATGCCAAATGTCATTCTTGAGTAAGCTGCACCTTCCTGCATAACAAACAGGTAAGCACTTCCCAAAAGACCAACGGCAACCACATTTCCAACCGTTGCTATCAGCTCCCTGTAGCGACCTCTCTGTGCTACATGATGCAGCATATCAAGCATAAACATCGTGACAAGATCAGCAAGCTCTAACACAATTGCCATATTGCGGTAAACAAGATCATTGTAGGGATTTATACCCAGTCCCTTGATCAGATATGCGAGATAAAACGCTATCTGCAGGCAGATCATGTCGATCAGGATAAAATCGGTGTGTTTGAACCAACCTTCAGATTCTTTTCTGTACATTTCTTCTTTTTGCCCTCCCTTATACAGCCGCAGCACCCCCCCCGATTTTTTTTCTCTAGGGAGATTCTGCGGCTGTCTTCATCGAAAGTCCGTCATATTTACTATATCGGTTTATATAATATTATCCTACATTTACAAGATCAAGTCAAGTGCCATATTTGTCAAAAGTAAACTTTTTTTGCTGTTCGTTGTCAGTCATTGTCACTAGTGGGGGAACCCCCTCCGTCTGCGCCTTCGGCACAGCCACCTCCCCTTTCAGGGGAGGCTGTGATCATTCTTCTCGTGTTCATTATTAACTTCATCTTCTTTCATGATACGGTACATTTCCCTTATAAAGCTTTCGTAGCTTTCTTTGATCTTCTGCTTTGAATACTTTCCTGCTTCAAGTTGATGTTCATATACATAATCCAACAAGTTAGAGAATTCTTTACAAGAGCATATTACTTCAACAAATTTATCCTCTTCAAGATGTTTATTGTTGTCCCACTGCTTAATAGTAATTGGCGAAATAATATATCTCATGTCTGAATACCTTACTCCACCAGTACCAAGCGGTACTTGCGTCGTACAGATCGCTTCATATCCTCTTATTCCAATGGTATATTGACGCGTTGAAATTCCACTAAACATATACGCAGTCCGTGATCTACGTTTTCTTAACAAGTTTTTTATTAAATATTGTCTTGTTCCTTCATCAGAAACCACGGGCAATTCCTTTTCATCAATTGCTGGTATTCCCAAATAAAGACCTCTGCCTTCTGGTATAACCATAATCTCTTTCCAAAAACGACATCCCAATATATCAATAAATTTTTCATCAACAAGAACCATTGAAAATGAAACGTTGTTTTTATTCAATAACTGTTCTATTGAATCAATATCCATCCTTTCGCCATCGTATTCATATTCTATATAAACATCAAGATTATGCACTATCCATATTTGATTTAACGCCGCCATCACTTTCTTAAAATCATAAGGCTGTACAGAGAACTGATTATCTGTCCCCCTCACGAGAATATCAATCGTTCTTTCTACTTTCTGAAATGTTTTCCCGTATTTTTCAAGAAGTTTGATTTTCTTTTTCAAAGGAAGCATACACCAATATACGTAGATCTGATCATTTTCTCGATCGTTTCGATTCTCCTTCTCCATCAGCAATGGTTCCTCTATCTCTGCAAGATAAAAGTCAATTGCTGAATTAATTATTTCCCAAACCCCATCCATTGCTTCCTTTTTTATTCCTTTTCTATCAATAGAAAGTGTTTCTTTTGCATCCAGCCCATAAAAATCAACATTCAAAAATATTTCATTCCATTTAAAACGCAACGCTACAGCAGTATTTTCAATCTTCATTCCCTTAAAAAAACAGTGGTTTCCCATTTCATTATACGTATCTCCTAATATGATATAAGCCTTCGTACAAGTCTGTTTATCCCATAATTCCATTCCATAATCTGGTAATATTCGAAACATGTAGCGCTCATTTTCTGCGCAATCATTTAACTCTTCAAAGCATTCCCCATCTATCGTATCTACTATATCATCATTAAAAAACACAGTCACAGGAAAGTATGTTTTTTCCATAGTAGTTCTCAATCTATCCCAAATTGCGTAATACACAGTATCCTCTTTGTTCGTAAATGGATCATACTCTGTTTCTATATAATTATAAGTATTCTTTGCAACTTTAATACTAAAATTAAAATTTCTCGGAATAACAATATGAATCTCCGTTCCCTGATATTTCAGCTTATCTGACTTCGCAACTTGAACATAGCCATTTTTTCGCCGTGAAGTTACCTTGGCATAAATACCATCTTCGCCCGCAGCTTTTGAATAGATTTCAAACTCTTTCGTTACTAAAAAAATTGACTGTAACCCTATGCCAAATCCTGCTGTAGGACGCAGCCATAACGGCATACTTTCGATTTCTTCTTTTCTTTCTTTATCACCAGAATAGCTCACTCCAACATTACATATTTTCTTTAATTGCTGTGCTGACAGACCAATTCCATTATCTTTTACAACAACTTTTATATGATCATTATCATGACTGTACATACGTACTTCTATTCCATAATTATTAAAGACTCCCTTTTCTATTTCAAACGGCTGCAGTTCTTTAAGATTTGTAACATCTTTTGAAATCCAGCTTTTATACTTTCCTTCAGAAAGATCCCGCCACATTTGAACCTTACATGCATCCAACGCATTCTGGATAACCTCACGTAAAAAGACAAACCTATCCTCATATAAATTTGATCCCTCTATAATCTCAAACGCTTTTTCTGGTGAGATTGAAAACTGCAAATCAGAAAGTCCCTGAATATCTGGTACTCCATTTAAAAGTAATTCACACTTTCCAAGTCTTGGCGCACTTCCACCAATATTCTCTGGCATGATACTCTTCCAGTTAAGTGCCCAAAACTCAACCTCTTCTTTCAGCCATGATAAAAAATTACGTGTCTCACGATATACTTGTTCACTTTCACAGTCGGCTCGATACTCAATTATATCTGGTGTGATTAATATATGGCGTGCTGATTTATGCTTTTCCCAGTGATTCTTTGAAGAATCTGGAATCTCGCCAAACACAAATTCATTTGCCAGATTAAAACGGTTATTATCTGCGTCTAATAAATCTCCCATTCTCAACATTTGCGCAATAAATCTAGGGTGTGCATAATCTGCATTAAAGCCGTTTGTCCGATAGTCTAAATCCAGTATTTTCCTACCTGATTGTGTATGCAAACATATAATATCTCCTAGAAGCTGGATTAAACGCTCTTGGATCAGATTGTTAAAACTGAAATCGAGATGGAACATGCTTCCCATATCTTTTACATATGAGCCTGAAGTTTCTGCATGCTGTCTTCTATAATACTCTGCAATAAGAAGCGTTACCGCATTTCTCACATGCACTGGCCAAGAAGACACATTTTCTTTTTTGCCTAGTTTATCACCAAGAGAATTAATAAACTTTGCATTTTTTGCCATTGAATCATCATTTGAATCTTCCATCTCATGCAGATACTCCTGAAATTCCTTAGATTCCCAATTCTGCTCGATTTTTTTGCATTCTATCACCATTCCTATATCATGCAGGTACGCTGCCTGCAATAAAAGCCACGTATCTGTAGGAGATAATGCTCGAATGACTTTTTCTCCCAACAGCATCTCAATATTTGTAATAATGGCCTCACAGTGCGACACGTCATGGTTCGTGTAGTGTGGGTAATTCATAACTACAGTATTCAAAACATCCTGACACATTTTTTTATTAATATTCCAAACTGACAGTAAATTTTTATATGTAGCGCTACTGTTACAAATTTCAGTCAAATGCTGTTCTAATTTGTATGGTAATATAAGTTCTTCTGTTGTCATCTCTGTTTCCTCACATTCGTCATCTCAATTATTTTTAGTTCTTTCATTTTTCTGCTCATCCATTTCTGCAATTTCGTTCCATCTATTCAGTTCTTCTTTCATAATTCGTTCAGTTCTGGTTACTAGTCTTTTTAACTTTTCATTATCTTCTCCGTCATCTACAGAATACCACACCAGTGCACTCTTTATCTGTTCTACTGCATTTCGATAATTTGTCCACTTTTCCTTACACTTTGATACAGCTAAAAGTGTAGACGAAAACGATGTTAATACTGAACATACTGCTATCACTATGCGAATGGAAGCACTACCCTTCCCATTTATTTCAATACTACTAATTATCGTTATTACAAGTGGCGCTACTATACCAAATATACTTAATACCCAAAACCATATTTTATATTTCATCGCATTTTCAATATACCATTCACCACTGGACTTAATTCTTTCTCTAACTACATCATTTTTTATACCTTCATACAATTTTGCAAAATTCACTTTTTCTCTTTTTATTTTCCCGCCTAGACACATTCTTTTGTTCCTCCCTTTCTTTTTCCAGATACTTTTCGATGTTGCTTTCTTTTAAAAGTATCTGTTATTTTTTCTCAAAAGTCAAGATATATATAGCATTTTCACATATTACCCCTCCGTCTGCGCCTTACGGCACAGCCACCTCCCCTTTCAGGGGAGGCGTTGCTCACCAATATTTTCTATCTTAGCTTCTACTCATCTCCATTAAATGTTTAACCGCCTCATGTACATTTGTAAATGTACTATCCGTAAAATACAACCTTCTTATCCGTTCATTTTCATCTGCTGTTCCTTCTAACTCATCCGCTATTCGTTTCAAACTCCACTCGCCATTTTCAACTGCTATCTCATAATGCTCTGCAATTTCCCACGTTGTATCCTTGTCCCCCTTTTCATATCCCGGACAATATTTTGTAGATAGCAATTTCAAAACCTTTTCCTTATCTTTCACTGAGACAATTAATGGCTGCGTCTTTTCATAGTGCAAAAGGAAGTAATACTCAATACAGCCCTTAGTCATATATAGATTTACCGTTGCATTTTTACACTTTTTTCTAAGCTTTTTAACAATATCCCAATTTTTATCCCAGCTTGGTCTCAAATCTACTTCTGTGTCAAATATAATCCATATTTCATCAACATCAGATGCATCATCACAATAAATACCTTTACTGCTAAATGCTTTTTCTGCCATTGTAAACAATCCTTTTTTATTATGAACATTTAAATTTGCCTTCTCGTGAAACCGATCCTTTAAAAATTTGAAGTACTGTTCTTCACTTTCTCCCTCCCAAAACACAATGATATAAGGTTTCCTCGATTTGTTCTTACTTTTTCTTGCCATCTGCCTACTCCTCCCTTATATAAGGAACTGCTCCATATTTTCCAAGCAGGTAGGCCTTTCCAACCTTCTCATCATTTCGAACTGAGAAATCAGAAACAGCATACAATTCAGAGGCACCTGTTTCTCCATCCTTATCAACCAGATAATACTGATCTCTTCTAAGCAATTCACGATTCATAATATCTATACTGTGTGTTGTAAAAATCAATTGAGCCTTTGTAGTGTTATTATATTGAAACTTTTTAATAATATGCTCCACAAGAACAGGATGCAAGCGTTCCTCGATTTCATCAATAATTAGTACACCGCCATTCCTAATCGCAGACTCCATTGCCGTTGCTCGTGCCATAAGACGAATTGTACCATCTGACTCGTCTGATAAACTTAATGGATACTCTATTTTGCCTCCATTCGAATCTATTCCCGTATGAAGTGGAGTCACTTTTAATTCATTGAATTGAATTGCGTCACTAATATTATCCGCATTTCCTGATAATCTTTCTCTAAGGTCGGCCAATGCTGTTTCAATTTTTTGCTTGTTCTCTAATGACATATCGTCTGGCAGTTCATCTAAATTGGTAATGATTCGATTATTCATTTCAAATTTTATATCTGAAATTCCAAGATCTGCCACCTTTGCAATTGTTGCTATTGAGTTCAGCATTTCAGAATCATCACTGTAATCTAATAAATTTGCCCCAAGATCGGAATAATCTCTTGAAAAGAATACATTTGTTCGGAACCATTTCATTGCTTTGATACAAGGTACATAATTCATAACACAGGAAATAGCAAAAAATAACTGATTCGGAGCAACTGCCCTGCTTATCATCTCTTTTATTTTTTTTTCTCCATTAGCCGGGAATGAAAAATCTTGATAATGTCTATCAAAAACAACCGCCCTCTGTCCTCTCGGAGACCAATATAAGTGTTCTTCGCAAATACACTTCCTTGTTGCTGAGAAGCTGTACCAATATCCAATTCCATTATCTTCATATTCAAATTCAAATGATGTTGGTTCATTCCTAGAATAATCATTTAGTTCAAATGGTCTAACCGGAACTTCTGCACTTTCATATTGTGTTCTCTGTGCATTCTTAATAAATTGTGTTGCCAACCACATAGCACGAATTACGTTGCTTTTTCCACCACCATTTTTACCATTAATTGAGACAACTGGAAGATATTCACCATTTTTATATTTCAATAAACATTCCTTATGATCGCCCAACCCAGCTGCTTCCATATCAAGTACTGCTTCGTCTCTTATTGATCTATAATTCTTAACCTTAAAACGCAATAACATTTGACTGTCCTCCTTTATTTGTATGATAACCTGCATTTGAGTTTTTTTCAATATATTATTACGTTTTTTTCTCAATTTTATTCTTGATTTCTATAAAACAAGCAAACTCTTATCCTACACTTATCATCACACGTCAATGTTTTTCTCCCATCAAAAAAACGGGGCAGTCACGAATAAACTTAGTTTTCGTGAACTGACCCCGCTTGTGCGGTCTTTTCTAAACTTTATTCAGTTTCTGAAATTCTTAGTCATGCAGCGCGTCGTCTTTTCCGACTAAAATCCACACATCATAGAAATCAAATTTCTTCTGGCTGTCTGGTATCTTCACGTTTGTATCGGCATTAGGATCGGCACTATCAAGTCCTTCCTCGCGGTATTCCGCATTTGGGAAAAGGTCATATACACCCTCCGGTGCATTTCCACCTGCTGTCACGTAAACAACAGTGTGATCATTAATCTCTCCCTTATAATCTGCCATTACAACGTTTGTGAAGCCCTTTCCCTGAAGAAAACGCTTCCAGTAAGCAGCAACACCAGCTTTTCCAGTTCCATTTAGCACAATAATCCGTGGGTTATCTGCTGAAAACAAATCTGCTTCTGTACTTTTAGCTGACTCTGTTACAATACTTTGTGACTCTGTCTCGCTCGTAGTCTCTGACTCACTTTCCGGCAGACTTTCAGTCTCAGATTCAGACAGAGTTTCTGTCTGAGTTTCTGTCTGAGCCTCTGGCGTACTGCTTTCTGCCTCGCTTATTGTCTCGCTCTCTGGCTCTGCTGGCACAGTTACCTGCACCACATCCTTTGTTGCCGCTTCCTTACTTTCTAACTCTCTTATGTACTCCTGACGTTCATTTGCCTGTGAACGGGAGTAGTAAAACAGGTAGCCCATACCGCAAAGCAGTACCAGTACAACCAGTACATACAAAAACGCATGCACACCTGAATTATCCTGCTTACGGCGTCTGTTGCCTGCCATCACAAAACTCCTTTGTCAGTCAAATTACATGCTCTCCTTAGCTGCTGTGGATGTTTCTTCTTCGGTTGCAGCCTCAGATGTCTCAGCCTCGGTTGCTTCCTCAGAAGTTTCCTCTTCCTCGTCTACAACAGTGATATCCTCATCCGGGATAACCTTTGTCATAACAACAAACGGTCCAAGGTTCTCGAAGGTAACAGTGATCTCACCAGTCTTCTCGTCGAACTTATCAAGCTCAAGATACTTCATTTCCTTTGTTTCCTGATCGATGGTCATAAGGGCAAGATCTTCCTCGTCCATACCAACAGTCAGCTCACAAGTAAACTTAACCTGTACGTGTCCATCCATATCGTAGGAAATTGCATCCAGATCCTCGATTGCCAAATCAACAAAGGAAGTCAGTGCCTCGTACTGCTGCGGCAGAATTACGTTGTCCTTATTTGTAACCTGCGGCTGTACCTCAAATTCACCCTTTGTAGCAATGGTGAACGGTCCTACATGGTTGAAGGTGCCAGTGATTGTTCCAGTCTCAGCGTCGAACTCATCCGGCTCGATAAAGGAAATAGTTCCGTCATCTGGGTTTGTGGTGACAAATAAAAGATCTTCTGCATTCATATCCTTCAGTGCATCAATGGTCATGGTCAGCTTAAACTCACCAGTCTCCTTGATCTGAAGTGCCTTAGAATCATCAACAAGCATATCTGCCATTGCAAACATTGCCTTGTAATCATTTAAGTTTATCTCAGTACCATTGTTTGTTACAGCAGTCTCTTCCTCTGCATCTTCTGCGTCAGTCTCAGCTTCGCTTGCTGCTTCAGTTTCGCTTACTGCCTCAGTTTCAGTCTCAGTTTCTGCTTCTGTCTCAACTTCACTCTCAGACTCAGCTTCTGTCTCAGCCTCAACACCCGCATCTGCCAGTGCTTCCTTTAAATCCTTTACGAAATCAGCAAGGGACTTAGCTGTAGATACGTATGTCTTTTCTTCTCCATCTTTGCTAATATGAATCTCAAATGTACTAAACTTCTCGTTGAATGCCTTTACAGCAGTCTCAACATCCTTATTCTCATACTCAACGCGGCCCTGATCTTTAACAACAATGGTCTCACCCTCTGCCAGATCTGGTGCGTCTGCCTGTGCATCGGAAAGCTTCAGCTGCAAGCTGTTGTTTACCTCCATAACAGAAGTCAGTTTCTCTTCATCATTGAAATTCTCAACAACATCTGCTACCTCATTATCCTTATACAGATCTGGGGTAACTTCCTTAATAACGAGCTTTGCGCCATCTTTCAGGTCAAGTGTTCCCTCTTCCACTACTGGATCCTTCGGGCCAGATGTTCCGATACTCGGGGCAGCCATAGCCTGTGCGGTTGGAACAGCAGCCAATGCGATTGCGCAGAAACCTGCAGTCAGTTTTTTCATAGTTTTCTCCTTCCTCACTATTGTTTTATTAACACTAGTGGTACGCCCACTATGGTGGGTTTCAAATTAATAAATTAATTTTTCTTTTCTTCGCCTTTTTATATTTCACGATAGAAAAGTTTTATTATCAATTCCTGAAGTGCATCCTCATCATAATAAAACTCATCATGAAGCTCACCAAGCTGATCCTCGCCCTCAAGTATATAATAGCTGTCCGGTGTTAGGTTCGTGTTGCTAAATGCATCTGCCAGGGATAGATATTTGTTTTTGGTAATATCGGTCTGCATCCATTCGCTGCACGCTTCTAAACTGTCCCATACAGACGATGCATCCTCTTTTACCATGGCTCCAAACTCATCCATAAAGGACAAGACAAAGCTTTTTTGTCTCTCAATACGTCCCTCATTACTAAAATCAACAGCCGTATCTCGCTGCTGCACATAGGCGCGGACATTGGATTCATCCAGTGTCACGACATTGCCTGTTGTTAATTCTGGATATTTTGCAGCTAAGTCATCGTTTGGAACCGTAACGGTGACACCGCCAACTAGATCATTTATCATCACAATTGATGTCTGGTTTGATACCATATATCCATCAATCGGAAGATTGTTAAATAAAGTGCTGACAGCTGTCTTTAAATTCTCACAGCTAGCCTCACCGCCATCTCCGTTCGTGTAGGCATAACCAAGGTGCGTCACATAGACACCTAAATCATCGCCATTTCGGCTAAAGCGGTGAACCTCTGTCATCGTATCACGGTTGATCGCGACAACAGACATTTTCTTGCTTACCTCATCAAGCACAATCAGCATAATGCTGTCCGCTCTGGCTTTGTCACCATAGGTGGCTGTCTGTTTTAACTCATCAAATGAGTCTAGACCGGCATAGAGAAGTGTAGTTACACGGTTATTATACTGATATTTTTTACCGTTGTACTCAGTATAACGATATCCGGCACCTACGTCAACTGAATTTGCACCTGTGACGTGATAATTTTTCTGCTCTTTTAGCTTATTTATTACCACTGTTGCTGCCAGTCCGACAAAGGCCACTGCTGCAGCCAGTCCCAATATAAGCATCTTTTGCTTTTTTCTTTGATGTCTGCTTTTTCTGTGATGATGGCGATTATGTCTTCTTCTGCTGTTTTCTTTACTGTCCATCACTATTTCTTACTCTTTTTCTTCTTTTTGTCTTCTTCTTGACCATAGCCATATCCGTAACCATAGCCATAGCCATATCCGTAGCCGTAACCATAACCGTTTGGATCAGCACCAACCTTATTCAGAACGGCTCCAATAATCTTTACACCGGCATATGTCAGCTGACGCTTCATACGGATCGCCTCTGCGCGCTCAGTCACGCCCTGCTCAAGCACCATAACGGTTCCATCACAGCTCTTTGCCACAATCGCGCCATCGATAACCGCATTGATCGGCGGCGTATCGACAATGACATAGTCATAATTTGCCTTCAAAATTTCCAAAAACTGTTCAAACATCATATCAGACAACAGTTCACTTGGATTCGGAGCAGCTGCTCCTGTAAATACCATATCCATATTTGGATTATCGGTGCGGTATACTATATTCTCAAGACGGCAGTTTCCACTCAGATACTCGGTAAGACCAACCACCTGCTCATTAATCTGGTAACGGCGCAGTGTCTTAGACTTACGAATATCACAGTCTACGTAGACAACAGCCTTATTCAATGCAGCAAAGCTCTTTGTAAGCTGAATTGCAACAGAGGATTTTCCCTCCTCCTTATGAGCACTGGTAACTGCAATGGCCTGAATGCCTTTTCCACTCAACTGAAGATTTCCTCGAAGGATATTCACAGCCTCCTGTGCTGCATATGGAAGATCCGCAATCTGAGGATAGACAATTTTTAGTCTCGCTTCGTTTAAATTCGGTATGGATTCCATCATTTCTTTTTCTCCTTTCCGAAATTCTTTGCATATGGAACGCTGGCCAGAAGCGGAACACCCAGATAACGTGTGACATCATCCTCTGATTTGATTGTTGTATCCATAAGCATACGCACAATCAATACACCTGCTGCAAGTACAAACAGAAGAATACCGCCTAATGCACAGTACTTCTTCATGCTCGGCTTTACCTCTGCAACTGCATGAATAACAGACTCATCAATTACAGACGGCATACCATTTCCGACGATCTGATTGATCTGATCCGCACTGATGTTTAACAGAGAGTTTGCAATGTTGCGGCTCATCTGTGGATCAGTTGTCGTAACGCCGATACGAATTACATGGCTGGAATCTGGGTTTGTTACCGTAACAATCTCGCCAAGCTGCTTATAGTCCATATCAAGCTGCTGCTCATCGATTACACGCTCAAGAACGGTACGGCTCTTGATAATGTATGCATAGTCCTCTGTCAATGCGGAGCTTAACTGCAGATCTGAGAAAGACAAGAGCGACTCATTACTTGTAATGTAAAGACTGGCTTCTGCGCGGTATGTTGTCTCAAGCAAAAATGCACAGTATGCGCCGCCTACTACTGCTCCTGCCAAAAGTGCAATGAACAAAAGCTTCCATTTGTGAAGCAAAAGACGTGCAATCTCCATAAGATCAATTACATCTTCTTCCTGTTCCTGCGAGTTGATTCTTTTTTCCATCTCCATAGAGGAAAGTTCTCCTTCTTGCTAAATTCTTAATAAATCGTGACAAATGGACTTTGTCACGTAGTGAGGTCAGCAAAAGATCAATGATCCTCGCTGCCCTGTCCGTAATATGCATTTGCACCATGCTTACGGAAATAGTGCTTGTCGAGCAGATACTGATGAACTCGCTGTGTTCTTGGGTTTAATGTCATAGTGTTGTAAGCCATCTCAGCAACCTTATCGAGAACAACTGCATTATATACAGCACCTGCCGGTGTGCGTCCCCATGCAAATGGTCCGTGATTCTTTACTACTACACCTGGAACTGCCATCGGATCCTTTCCTGCAAAGGTCTCAACGATAACATTACCAGTATTTAGCTCGTATGCTTCCTCGATCTCCTGTGCAGTCAAATCTCTGGTACACGGAATATCACCATAGAAATAATCGGCATGTGTGGTACCAAATGCCGGAATGTCAAGTCCTGCCTGTGCGAATGTAACACCATAAGTAGAATGCGTATGTACAACGCCTCCTGTCTCTGGAAATGCCTTGTAGATGACAAGATGTGTCGGTGTGTCTGATGATGGCTTATACTTGCCCTCAACTACATTGCCTTCCATGTCTACTACAACCATATCTTCCCATGTCATAGTCGCATAGTCGACACCGCTTGGCTTAATTACAACAAGACCCTTTTCGCGGTCAATTCCGCTGACATTGCCCCATGTATAAATAACCATACCCTTAGCAACAAGATCCATGTTTGCTTCGTAAACTTCTTTTTTTAACTGTTCTAACATCTTTCTCCTCCTGTCTTCATGCGTCTTTTGGCGTAAATATACAGCTAGTTATAATTATGCTACTTTTGGCACATTCTGTCAATATTGCTGAAGTTTTCTGCTCAAAAAAAGATATCCATTCCCTTTGCGCTGTGTCCCTCTAAGGCGAAATGGATATCTCTTTAATTTTCGCATATTGCTAATGTTCTGTCAAGTTAGAAATCGACTAATTTTCTTGTTTTTCTTACCATAAATCAGCCAGATCATAAATCAGCTTTTCTGTCTTGTCCCATCCAAGGCATGGATCGGTGATGGATTTTCCATAGCAGTGCTCTTCTACCTTCTGGCTGCCGTCCTCTAAGTAGCTTTCGATCATGAGTCCCTTTACAAACTTATGAAGATCTGGTGATATGTGGCAGCTATGCATAACGTCTTTACTGATTCGAATCTGCTCTTCGTACTGCTTGCCGGAGTTTGAATGGTTTGTATCGATGATTACTCCCATGTTTGACAGATTTCTCTTTTGATACTGCTCGTAGAGATTTCTGATATCCTCATAGTGATAATTTGGCATGTTGTTTCCAAATTTGTCTACGTAGCCGCGAAGGATTGCATGGGTGTATGGATTGCCGTGGCTTTTTACTTCCCAGCCTCTGTAGAGGAATGTGTGGCTGTTTTGTGCTGCCACTATGGAATTTAACATGACGCTGATGTCACCGCCTGTCGGGTTTTTCATGCCAACAGGAATCTCAAGTCCTGATGCTGTAAGACGATGCTGCTGGTTTTCTACTGAACGTGCACCTACGGCAACATATGAAAGAAGATCTGACAGATAACGATGGTTTTCCGGGTAGAGCATTTCGTCTGCACATGTAAAGCCTGTCTCTTCGATTGCGCGCTTATGCAGCTCGCGGATTGAGATGATGCCCTTTAGCATATCTTCCTTTTTTTCCGGGTCTGGCTGATGAAGCATACCCTTGTAGCCTGTACCTACTGTACGCGGCTTGTTTGTGTAGATACGTGGGATAATAAAGATCTTATCCTTTACCTTTTCCTGTACTTTTACTAAACGTCCAATATATTCTAATACGGCATCTTCTCTGTCAGCGGAGCATGGTCCAATGACAAGCAACAGCTTATCGTTTTTGCCTTCGAATATAGCGCGGATCTCTGCGTCTCTTTCTGCTTTTATTTTCTGGATTTTATCACTGGCAGGAAATTCTTCCTTTAACTCCTTTGGAGTCGGAAGCTTTCTGTAAAATTCCATATTCATAGTGGTTTCTCCTTTTTCTTTGTCTTTCTTGTCTTTACTTTTACGCGTTGGCGCTTTCAAGTACTGAAGTATAGCACGATTTTAGATGATTGGCAAGCATCTTTTTTAACTATTTTAGATTAATGAGAACGTTTTTAGTACAAACAGCCAACCTGTCAGGGTAAATGCCGATAACAATGTTGTCAACATAACGACACTGGAGCTGAGTGTTCCTTTTTATGATACCTTTTCTTCTGTTTTCTATGTTGTTATTTTTAGTTCTTGTAATTTTATTTCATAAGCTGTTGATTCTATTTTATTTCTGTAGCAAATTTTTCAAATAATTCTCATAATCTCTAGCTGACTGCACATGAATACTCTCATAATAGTACTGATTTCCATTTGCATCTTTTTGCCTAAGAAAACGAGATAATGCACTTTCAACTTTTTTGAATATATTGTCTTTTGAAGTTGGCTTTCCTGCCAAATCTGCTAATGTATCTTCCATATAGTCGATTTCATCCTCATCAATTATGACCCACAAATCAACCAGTACGCGGTCTATATCACTTTGACACATTGGAAGAATCTGCTTTTCCAATGTCATATAGCTGTCTGCCGCCTTCATCTGAAGAGAATTTATCAATCCTATGGACTCAGTCTCTTGATTTTTAAAGAATAGATTCCAATAATCATTACAAAATGCATTTGTCTTATCGCATTTAGCTTTTTCCTTGTCCATCGTATTCTTCGTGATTTTCTTTTTAAAACCCGATTTGAATTCGACAAATTGAATATGCTTTTTTGAAAACGCTAATGCATCTGCAGACGTTGGCACACCATTTGATCTTTTTGCGTAAATTTTCTTTGTTATCTTATCAAAATTATACATCTGCCTATCGGATGTTACCAATGCATTCCCATTTTTTTGTTCTTTTGACAGTTCGGTTATGCTCTCCAAATATTGATTCCAGTTTTCATCTGCGTAATTTTTAACATCTTGTGCTGCCATACTTATTCCTCTTCATCTTCCCCATCTGCCTCACTATCTGTATCCTCTTCATCATGATGCATATAATAATTGCGAAGCATTTTGACCTCAGAAAGGTATTTAAGAAAATCTTCATAGATCTTTCCCATATCATCATCCATGCAATTATACTGAACAAACCCATCTTCTAGTATCTCAGTCTGATAAAAGTTGCTCTTCTCTTCCAATTTGTATTTACGCATATAGGCATCTAGTGCTAATACAAAATTGGGGCTATGAGTTGTCAACAATACATTCACGCCAAGTTCTTTCACTAACAGTGCAATTACTTCTGCAAAAGCATTTTGCCACTTTGGATGAAGATGGGCTTCTGGCTCATCCAAAATCAACATTGTAGACTCATCAAGTTCTCCTTTGTCCAACAAAATTTTTATAATAGAGAACATTTTTGATCCAGTTGCTAGGTTTGACACCTGTAATTTCATTCCATTCTGAACATAATAACGGCCTTCTGAGGACAAATCAAAGGTTCCCGGAAGAATCTCATCAATTTTCTTGCGAATGTTTTTTAGTTTGTCGTTTAATATGGTCTGTTCAAAAATTGACTGCTGTTTATTTTGTGTCAATGTCAATCGCAATTTATCATTATGAGATAAAATATGTCCTGAATTAAGAAAACTTTCCTCGCTGTCGAAAGCAAATAACTGATTCAGTTTTTGATCTCTCTCTAAATTATCTAAAATAAATGGATCATCCACCAAATACACTTTCTTGTATTGGCCAGCCATAAATTTATTGTTATTTTCATCTACCAGATTATTATTTTCAATCGTAAGAGAAAAATAAACTTTATCTCCATCTGTCAGTGAAATGATAGATGAACCGTTCTGCCCTCTAACCGGCTGAATCTGTCCCGCAAATTCTTTTCGAAGCGTTTGATTGATACTTTCTTTTGTATAAACAATTTGCTGAGGGTCTCTTTTTATGGTTTCGAGAAGTTTAGTTAAGTTTAGAAATGCAGTATCAAATTGTGACCAAAATAAATCTTGTATTTCTGCCCCTATTTTTTTTCTATCTTCCTCAGGAATATTTTCACCGATTTTATTCCAACTCGGATCTGAAAAAACCACCTTCTTTTTTATTTCACTTAATTCATTTACTAATTCTTCTATAAATAACTTTAATTCTCTTGAGTTTGAATTTGTTTTTCTTTTATAATCTTTATTAATATATTTTTTTAAATAAGAATATTTTCTCAATATATCGTCGTCTGTCGGGCTATCTTCCATCATTTGTCCATATTTTATTAAACGAAATACCGACATCATTGACTGATTTTCTTCAAGGATCTTTACCATATAATTATAGCGATCTATTTCATATTTCTCTGAAATATTGCTAACTGCATCCAATAGTGCATACAGCGTTTTTCCTACTGTTGATTTTCCAGAATTGTTCTTACCTGTTATCACAGTTAACCCATTCAATTCAATTGAAGAGTTTTTGACAATTCCTATGTTCTCCAACTTTATTTGCATGATTCCGCCTCCATCTCAAATTATTATTGTGAATCACAGATAGTTTCTAGTATAGCAAATATTTTAGAGGATGCCAATAGAGTTATGTTTTAACAATTCTGATTTTAATAATCGCAACAATAATTTTAACCTACCGTGGGGAAGCTAATTTTCCAATAATAGAAGGCCGAATTGAACATCGGTATTTTCGTTTGCAAAGCTGATAAGGCGACCATCTCTTTTTCTTGTAAGTTGTAGGTAAAAATTAGCTGCTTGTGATTGCTTTTGAGCTTTTTGCGGTTGCCATAGCTCTGTTGAGATGCTGCACGCAATCACTGTATCTCTACCACTATCCCAAGTTCGAGGGTCACAATTTATCGTAATCTCTTGTTGAATCTTCTGTTTTGGTCTTTGTACAAGTATTTGTTTAGATGTCTGTTCAGGCATCTGCGTAGATGCTTCAACTACTTGTGGCAAAACAAGAAGTAATTTGCACTCGGCCTCTTCACACAGATTGGCAAAGCCTGTGTTTCGAATTGTAATTTGCATTGTGTAATGGCTGATATTGTCGGTACTGCTCTGTGCCTGAAGAGCTTTTGGGGCTTTCTTTGCTTCTTTGTTTTTTATTTGTTTGACATTTATAACAGTAAAGCGGTAGCCTAAGTGACGACCGATATAGTCGTAGACACTGATCGTTTCGCCGTTCCAAGTCATACTTTGATTTTTCCACGCATTGAGTTGTTCTTGTCTGTAAGTGCTGTTTAGGTAGCTTACGTGCATTTGATCAAGTTCTCTTATCATGAGGCTAGAATCAAGACTGTTAGCTGTACTTCTTGGCGAGACTTCATTTATGACGTCAGGCATCCCTACTGCCTCGCCTCCAGTAAAGCTTCGCTGCATCTGCGTCTCTTGCCAGTCTAATTCGTCTTGACGTGCCCAAGCTCGATTATTACTACTATTGTCTATCCTAGGTTCAGTACCGTAGGTGCCAAGATCAGTTTCGGAACCAAAAATGCCGTCGTTGAAGAGAGTGAGGGAAAACGCCGTTTTCTTTTTCTTTTCTAATTCTAGCTGCTCTACGATACTTCGAAGCTGTACCGGCTTTCTGACTGCGATAGGGCAACTGCCTTTAGTGGCCTCTAAAAATGTATCAGATAGTTCTTTCATTCGTGCTTCACTTAGAAATTTGGAGCCATGCATCTCGCCCCAGCTGCCGACAAAAAGTCCCTGATGAACTAGAATCTTTCCAGGCAGACTCTCCTTTTTGCTCATGTGCTCACATATGATGCTTCCTAACTGCTTCATATGACTTTTGACAATCTTGATTGATGATGGCTCGTTTTCCATTCCTCGTCCTTTTGTATCGTAGACGATGCGAAGGATTATTCCTTTGTCATGCTGCTCAAAGAAGGTGAGGATACTAGAAAAGTATTCAAGTGCTTCTTTTGGAATTTGCTCACAGCCACGAAACGCATGAATATCAATGAGAAGAAGAACAAGTTCTTCTTCCTCACAATCTATATAAAGAAAGTTTTCTTTTGAGAGATCAAAGGTGTAAATATGATACCAGCCACAGCCTGGATTTTTAAGAGCACGCGTGCTCTCTTTTAGTTGTATGTCTGCGTCTTTGTTTTTGTCAAAGGCAAGATGTTTTTTCAGCCATGTTATCACTTTCTTTCCCCCGGATATCTTTTTTTCCATGAAGAAGGATACCATACTTACTTTTTTTAATCAACAAATTATGATTTTAATTATGCTATTTATAAAAAAAGGATAAAATATGTTAAGTTTAGATTAAATTCACACCTTGTCGTTTGATTTTTTTTGTGATACGCTTATCAGGATAAAATTTTCTTTATCACATTTATCATTGACAGAGGCTGGGAGGTTATTATGGAATTGACTTCAGACGAATTTTTTGAGAGGCTGCTGTTATCTTACAGCGACTACTTTGATATCATCCGTGATACCTCTTACAAGGATCTTTCAGTTGCGGCTGAGGCTGCTTTTCATTCTTTTTCTGAAAAGTATGTCTTGGTCAAAAAAGCTCAGCTGTGGGCCGCTGAAGCTCACGAATATGTCTTCTTTGTACGAACTGGCCATTTGGATGAGGAGACTTTTCGCACTTACAACGATGCACTGCTTGAGGAAGGCTTGTCACGTGTGGAACCGAAAAAGGACCACATGTACACCTATGTGTCTGTCGTTTTTCTGGCAGAGTCTATAGCCCCTGAAGTGCCTAAGCTTATTAAAAAGACACGCTGTCACAGAGACTATCGCATGTCGCTTTATGGTTGGATGGATTACCGTATCGCAGCATATGACTGTACTTCGAAAAGGATTTACACAAACTGGGCGGGACGACCGCTAAAGCAGACCCTCCTCTCTGTCACGAAAAAAAGGAGGAAACACAAATGAACGCAGTTGTACTTCTCGTAGTAGGCGTTGCCATTTTAGTTGCTGGTTACATCTTCTATGGCGGATGGCTGGCAAAGCAGTGGGGACTTGGTGAGAATAAGGAAGAGACTCCTGCTCACACAATGGAGGATGGTCAGGATTATGTTCCGGCTAAGGCTCCTGTCCTTATGGGACATCACTTTTCATCTATCGCTGGTGCAGGACCTATAAACGGACCTATTCAGGCCGCTGTTTTTGGCTGGATTCCTGTTATGCTGTGGGTTTTGATCGGCGGTATCTTCTTCGGTGCTACTCATGACTTTGGTGCATTATTTGCATCATTAAGAAATAAGGGTCAGTCAATCGGTGAGATCATCGAAACTTCTATTGGCAAGCGTGCAAAGAGACTTTTCTTAACATTTGCTTACCTGACACTTATTCTTGTTGTAGCTGCATTTGCTTCTATCGTTGCAAACACTTTTAAGGCTACCTATACTGCTGATGGTGCAGTTGATGTTGCAGCCAGCTCCGCAAATGCTTCTACTGCTATGATTTCTATTCTGTTTATCGTAGTTGCCATTGCTTTTGGTTTCTTTGTTTACAGAAAAAATGTACATATCGCAATCGCTACTGTAATTGGTGTTGTTGTTATTATTGCCTGTATGGCAATTGGTCTGAACTGGCATCCGCTTTACTTAAGTGGTGATACATGGATGATCATTGTTGGTATCTATATTGCTATCGCATCTGTTACACCTGTATGGATTTTACTTCAGCCAAGAGATTATTTAAGCTCTTTCTTACTGTATGGCATGATGATCGTCGCTATTATTGGAATCTTCGGTGCTCATCCGACTATTGATATTCCGGCTTTTACCAGCTTCGTTGATAAGGGTACTGTTGGTTCTGGTGTTTCTCTTGGAACTATGTTCCCGGCATTGTTTGTTACTATTGCATGTGGTGCAATCTCTGGTTTCCATTCATTAGTTGCTTCTGGTACTACTTCTAAGCAGCTTGATAAGGAAAAGGATGCTCTTCCGATTGCATACGGCGGCATGTTAATTGAGTGTGTACTTGCAATCATCTCTGTATGTGCTGTTGGCTATATCTGGAGTGAGTATGTTCCAGGCGGAATCGTAACTCCTACCGCTGTATTTGCTACTGGTATCTCACGTATGTGCGCAAAGATTCCATTTTTAGCTGGTGCAGAGAGTGTTATCTACTCACTGTTAATCCTTGCTGTTTCTGCATTCTGTCTGACTTCACTTGATACTGCAACTCGTCTTGCAAGATATATGTTCCAGGAGTTCTGGTTAGCACCTGGTGAGACATACAAGGACGCTACAGGCGTTAAGAGAGTTTTAACAGATCCATATTTTGCTACAATTATTACAGTAGTTCTTGGCATTGCACTTGGTATGACAGGTTATGCAAAGATCTGGGCATTGTTTGGTGCTTCCAATCAGCTGCTTGCTGCACTTGGTCTGTTAGCTGTAGCTGCATGGCTTGGTAAAGTCGGCAAAAACAATAAGATGCTCATCTTCCCAATGGCATTTATGCTTATCGTAACAGTAATCTCACTTCTTCAGACCATCTACGCAAACGTCACAAACGCAGTCGATATGTGGAGCTGGATCCGTGCAATAATCGGAAGCTTACTTGTTCTTCTGTCACTCGTTCTTGCAAAAGAAGGCTGCCAGACATTGTTCAAGAAGAAGGCGTAATTGCTTCTCGTGTATGTTAAAAAAAGACCTCCCGAGGGAGGTCTTTTTTATATTACGAAACCATTTTATGAAGGCCCTGAGGTGAATGGATTTCACGAGACGGCGACGAAACCATTACACCGAGGGGCTTTATAAATAGAATTACTTCTTGATTAACAAACTCTTTCCTGTCATTTCTTTTGGCTGTTCCATTCCCATCAGCTCGATCAGTGTCGGTGCGATATCTGCTAAGCAGCCGCCTTCGCGTAAGGTGTACTCTGGATCTGCATTTACAAGGATGAACGGTACTGGGTTTGTTGTATGAGCGGTGAATGGCTCGCCTGTCTCATAGTCGATTAACTGCTCTGCGTTTCCGTGGTCTGCACAGATGAAGAGCTGTCCGTTTACTTCCTTGATTGCTGCTACTGCCTTTCCTACGCACTCGTCTACTGTCTCTACTGCCTTGATTGCTGCAGCCTGTACGCCAGTATGACCTACCATATCCGGGTTTGCGAAGTTGATGATGATCACGTCATATTTCTCTGACTTGATTGCCTCTACAAGCTTATCGCATACCTGATATGCGCTCATCTCTGGCTGTAAATCGTATGTTGCAACCTTCGGGGACTTTACAAGGATACGATCCTCGCCTTCGTTTGGCTGCTCTACACCGCCATTGAAGAAGAAGGTAACGTGTGCATACTTCTCGGTCTCTGCGATTCTTGCCTGCTTTAAGCCATTCTCTGCTAAAAACTCACCGAAGGTATGGGTGATTTCTTCCTTATTGAATGCTACAAGCTTGTTCGGGATTGTTGTATCGTAATCGGTGAAGCAAACGTAGGTTACATCTGGTCTTACATCTCCGCGATTAAATCCAGTAAACTCGTTGTCGCAGAATACGTGTGTCATCTCTCTTGCACGGTCTGGGCGGAAGTTGAAGAAGATTACGGAATCCTTATCCTGAATCTTGCCTACTGCCTCGCCGTCCTTTGCTACTACTGTCGGTACAACGAACTCGTCTGTAACACCCTCATCATAGGATGCCTGAATTGCGCATGCGCCGCACTTTGCCTGCTTGCCCTCGCCGAAACGAAGTGCACGGTAAGCCTTCTCGACACGATCCCAACGGTTATCTCTATCCATTGCGTAGTAACGACCCATAACGGATGCTACCTGACCTACGCCAAGCTCTTCGCACTTGTCCATAAGTGCAGTTACATATTCCTTGCCTGATGCCGGCGGTGTGTCACGGCCGTCTAAGAAGCAGTGAATAAATACCTTGTCTAAGCCCTGACGCTTTGCAAACTCAAGCAGACCATAGATGTGGTTGATGTGGCTGTGAACACCACCATCTGATACAAGACCCATCAGATGAAGTGCGGAACCATTCTCCTTGCAGTTCCTTGCCGCTGCGAGGAATGCCTCGTTTTCAAAGAAATCGCCGTCCTGAATGGACTTTGTGATGCGGGTCAGCTCCTGATATACGATGCGGCCTGCACCCATATTTAAATGACCTACCTCGGAGTTACCCATCTGGCCTTCCGGAAGACCTACTGCCATTCCGCTTGCCTGTCCCTCTACGAATGGGCAGTTTGCCATCAGATCGTCCATAACAGGTGTATTTGCCTGCTTTACAGCATTGCCTTCTACTTTGTCATTCAGGCCATAGCCGTCAAGAATCATTAATACGGTTGGTTTCTTCTTGCTCATAATATTCCTTTCGTGCCGGCATTCGCTTTCAAAAAGCTTTTACGAATTTCGAAAAAAGCCTTAGAAAGCGCTGGCTCTGCCTTACAAAAAGCAGAGCCAGAGCCGGAAATATTTACTTATTAATTACTTGTTGTAATTTACAATCTTTCCAAAATCCGGCTTTAAGGATGCGCCGCCTACAAGACCGCCATCGATATCCGGCTGTGCGAACAGCTCTGGCGCACTTGCTGCACTTACGCTGCCGCCGTACTGGATACGGATTGCTGCTGCAGTTGCCTCGTCATACACCTCTGCGATGCATGCGCGGATTGCGCCGCAAACTTCCTGTGCCTGCTCGGTTGTTGCAACCTTACCAGTTCCGATTGCCCAGATTGGCTCGTAAGCGATTACTGCGCTTGCTGCCTGCTCTGCAGTTACGTTCTGGAAAGCGATCTTGATCTGCTGACGGATCCAGTCGAGGGTGATACCCTGCTCTCTCTGAGTCAGAGTCTCTCCACAGCAGATGATTGGGGTAAGACCGTACTCGAAAGCCTTTAAAACCTTCTTGTTTACAGTCTCATCTGTCTCTGCAAAGTACTCTCTTCTCTCGGAATGTCCGATGATGACATACTTTACACCGATATCGGTAAGCATAGCCGGAGCGATCTCTCCTGTGTATGCACCCTTATCCTCAAAGTACATGTTCTCAGCACCAACCTGAATGTTGGTTCCCTTTGTTGCTTCCATAACCGGTACTAAATCGATAGCCGGTACGCAGAATACAACATCTACTTCGTCATTTACTACTAAAGGCTTTAATGTGTTTACCAGCTCTACTGCCTGAGAAGGTGTCATGTTCATCTTCCAGTTGCCGGCAATAATCTTCTTTCTTGCCATTTTTTTGTTCCTCACATTTCTTTTCTTTGATTTTCTTAAGCTTATCAATCCTTATCGTCAGCTGCTGCTACGCCTGGAAGCTCCTTACCCTCAAGGTACTCAAGGGAAGCGCCGCCGCCGGTAGAAATGTGGCTCATCTTATCAGCAAATCCTAACTGATTTACTGCTGCTGCGGAATCTCCGCCGCCGATGATGGTGATTGCATCTGTCTCTGCCAGAGCCTTTGCTACTGCAATGGTACCCTTTGCAAGAGTCGGGTTCTCGAATACGCCCATCGGTCCGTTCCAAACAACAGTCTTTGCGGACTTAACAGCCTCTGCGTAAAGCGCTGCTGTCTTAGTTCCGATATCAAGACCTTCCTTGTCAGCCGGAATCTGATCAGACGGTACTACAGTTACATCGATTGGTCCATCGATTGGATCCGGGAAGTTGTCAGCTACAGTGCTGTCTACCGGAAGAAGCAACTTCTTGCCAAGCTTCTCTGCCTTCTCCATCATCTCCTTGCAGTACTCAAGCTTGGTATCGTCTACTAAGGACTTACCAATTTCCTTGCCCTGAGCCTTTAAGAAGGTGAATGCCATACCACCACCGATGATTAAGGTATCGCACTTCTCAAGCAGGTTGGAGATAACGTTTAACTTATCTGCTACCTTTGCTCCACCAAGGATTGCTACAAACGGACGAACCGGATTCTCTACAGCATTTCCTAAGAATGCGATTTCCTTCTCCATCAGATAACCAACTGCGTTTGTGCCGCCCTTAGCGCTGATGAACTTGGTAACGCCTGCTACAGATGCGTGTGCTCTGTGTGCGGAACCAAATGCGTCACATACATAATCGTCTGCTAAATCTGCTAACTCCTTGGAGAACTCCTCACCGTTCTTTGTCTCCTCAGCACCGCGGAAACGGGTATTCTGAAGAAGAACTACATCTCCGTCCTTCATTTCAGCTACAGCCTTTGTTGCAGCCTCGCCAGTTACGTGGTAATCGGATACGAATACAACCGGCTTTCCTAACTTCTCGGACAGTCTCTCTGCTACTGGAGCTAAAGACTCCTTCTCATTCGGGCCATTCTTTACCTTGCCTAAGTGAGAGCAAAGGATTACCTTTGCGCCACCGTCGATCAGCTTCTGGATGGTCGGCAGTGCAGCCTTAATACGGGTATCATCAGTAATCTTGCCGTCCTTTAACGGTACATTGAAATCACAACGAACAAGAACTCTTCTTCCCTGCAGGTTCTTAAGATCGTCAACAGTCTTCTTTAACATGGAATTTTCTCCCTTCTGATTACGGGGCAGTTTGCTGCCCTCGTATTAAAAAGAGGCCCGGTCCTTTCAGACCGGACCCCGTAGGTCTTTGCGCTTAAGCGAAACTTATGCTAACTCAGCGAAGTACTTAATTGTACGAACCATCTGGCTAGTATAGGAGTTCTCGTTGTCATACCAAGAAACAACCTGTACCTGATACAGATCATCACCAAGCTTGGAAACCATAGTCTGGGTAGCATCGAACAGAGAACCAAATCTCATACCGATAACGTCGGAAGATACGATCGGATCAGTGTTGTAACCGAAGGACTCGGAAGCTGCTGCCTTCATAGCTGCGTTGATACCCTCAACGGTAACGTCGCTGCCCTTAACAACTGCAACAAGGATAGTGGTGGAACCTGTCGGAACCGGAACACGCTGTGCGGAACCGATCAGCTTGCCGTTTAACTCTGGGATAACCAGGCCGATTGCCTTAGCTGCACCAGTAGAGTTTGGAACGATGTTAGCTGCACCAGCACGTGCTCTTCTTAAGTCACCCTTTCTGTGCGGTCCATCGAGGATCATCTGATCTCCGGTGTAAGCATGGATGGTGGACATGATACCGCTCTGGATTGGAGCGTAATCGTTCAGAGCCTTAGCCATTGGTGCTAAGCAGTTTGTTGTACAGGAAGCTGCGGAGATGATGTTATCCTCAGCGGTCAGAGTCTTCTCATTTACAGAGTAAACGATAGTCTTCAGATCGTTTCCAGCCGGAGCGGAGATAACAACCTTCTTTGCACCAGCGTCGATATGAGCCTGTGCCTTAGCCTTGGAAGTATAGAATCCAGTACACTCAAGAACTACATCTACACCGATCTCTCCCCACGGAAGCTCAGCTGCGTTTGCCATCTTATAGATAGTGATCTTCTTTCCGCAAACTTCGATGTAATCGTCTCCTGCTACTACAGAATCAGCGTACTGATACTTTCCCTGTGCTGTATCATACTTTAACAGGTGAGCCAGCATAGCCGGGCTTGTTAAATCGTTGATTGCTACTACCTCATAACCTTCAGCGTTGAACATCTGTCTGAAAGCAAGACGGCCAATACGGCCAAAACCATTAATTGCAACTTTTACTGCCATGATTTTTAATTCCTCCTAAAGAAATTTATTAGATTATATTATCACATAATTGCTTTGTTAAAATATAATCAATTACTGATATTTTACCTTATCCCGACAAATATATCAAGTGTTTTTCTTTCTTTTTCTTGTTTTTTTTTTAATTAGTTGGTTTGGATTGACTTTTATATGTAGACAGCGTATTCTTTTTACTGAAACTTACGTTAAACTGAATTGCAAGGAGCATTTATTATGATAAAATCTGATTTTCATGTTCATACATCTTTTTCTACTGACTCGGATACGCCTGCCAGGGAGCAAATTGAGGCGCTTATTAATAAAGGGATTACTGAGATTTGCATTACTGACCATCACGATATTGGCTACACTGCGATGGAGAAGGCTGATGTGAATACATCTGAAAGTACAAATACAAGTATTGAGTCTCGTCCGTTTCGTATTAATCCTTTTGCCTATTATGAGGCGATTCTTGGCCTGATTCCTGAGTATTCTGACCGTGCCCGTATCTCAATTGGCGTGGAGCTTGGTCTTCGCACTGATTATCACCACAGTATTGAGGATTTTGCTGAGGTTTGTGCATGGGATTTTATTATTGGTTCTACTCATGTAGTGAATGGACTTGACCCTTATTATCCGCAGTACTGGGAGGGCAAGTCAAAGCAGCAGGGCATTATGGAATATTATGAGGCTACTCTTGCCAATATCCGCAAGCTTGACTGTTTTGATGTGTATGGTCATATTGATTATATTGTGCGCTATGCGCCTAATCAGCGTGAGAATTATTCGATTCTTGATTATAAGGATATCATTGATGAGATTTTGAAGCTTTTGATTCAAAATGGAAAGGGAATTGAATGTAATACGGCTGGCTTTAAATATGGGCTTGGCGTTCCAAATCCAGAAAATTATGTGTTAAAGCGCTATCATGAGCTTGGCGGTGAGATTCTTACTATCGGCTCTGACGGTCACAAGCCTGAACACACGGCATATGCTTTTGACAAGGTTCCTGCTATTCTAGAATCATGCGGTATCCGCTACTACACAGTATTTCATAACCGCAAGCCTATAATGCTGCCACTATAAGTCTTGTTATAAGTTTTGTTATAAGTTTTACAAAAAACTCAGGAGTGATCACAAGATGATCTGTTCCTGAGTTTTTTACTGCGTTTTAAGATATCGTGGTACCAGATTGCTTATCAGTATTTTAATACTTTTGTTGCTGTGATAGCAAGTGCTCCTGGTCCGATATGGCATGCTACGCTTAATGACAGATGGTCGATGTAGATATCATGTTCTGGGTAGATTGCCTTTACTTCATCACGAAATTCCTCTGCTGCTGCTAAATTATCGGTATGAGCAATGGCGATATATATATCTTCTGGTGATGACTTTCCATCGAAGCGCTCCTCAATATCCTTTGCAATGGCATCGAGCATAGTGTTCTTTGCAATCTTGTAGGTACGTGCCTTTGAGTAGGCATCAAGCTTTTCACCCTGAATCTGTAAAACTGGCTTTAAGCGAAGAATTGTTCCTAATGCTGCCGCTGCCGGTGTAATTCTTCCGCCTTTTTTAAGATAATGCAGCGTATCAAGCGTGATGTAGATGGTTGAGTCAAATTTTGTCTCCTCTAAGCGTTTCTGAATTGCCGCTGCATCATATCCTGCCTCTGCCATACCCTTTGCATCAATAACTGACTGACGCTGCGTAACGGAGATACGCTGATTGTTGACTACATAGACCTTTCCATCATACTCTTCTTCCTGAGCCAGCATAATTGCAGTCTGGCAGGAGCCGGAAAGTCCACTTGACATCGGAATATGAACGATCTGGTCATATTCCTGCAAAATTTTATCCCACAGATCTGTTACACTGCCTGGTGATGGCTGAGAGGTAGAAATATTTCCGCCCTCACGCAGTTTCTTGTAAAATTCTTCCTGTGTCAGCGTAATGTCCTCATAATAAGTCTCACCATCAATCTGAAATGGCATTGCAAGTACAAATACGCCTAACTCCTGTGCCTGTTTTTGTGTAATTCCGCTGTTACTGTCTGTAACAATAGCTATTTTCATAGTTTTCTACTCCTGTCTGATTTTGCATTTCTCTATTTCGAACCCCTGTTTGCTGATGTATTCATGTATAAACCAGTCAATGGCCTCATAAATTGTAACAATCAGTTTCAGGAGCCTTCCATGAGTTCTAAGACAAAAATC
>JABLTM010101623.1_pt1 | contig 32542 bp, 26 predicted proteins | sample 7160121 | NCBI WGS metagenome assembly JABLTM01 (sample SAMN14651224, study PRJNA627086) | human gut metagenome | isolation source: feces | host: Homo sapiens
ATCTTTTAAGACGTTTTCACATAAATCTTTTCTATTGATTGCTAGTGAGATTGCTTTTCTTACATTTAAGTTAGCTAAATCACTATTTTGGAAGTTTACTGAAATATAGAATAAGTAACCTTCATTAATTTGTTTGAATGAATCATCTTTTTTGTATTTATCAACTAAGTCTGAGTTGATTGGAGCGAAATCAGTTTCACCTGCTTCGAATGCTTGAGCAGCAACTTTTGGATCTTGAACTAATTTCATTACTAATTTGTCAATTTTAACTGTTTTAGCATCATAATATTTATCATTTTTTTCAAATTCAGCTACTGAACCTGGTTCCCAGTTTGTCATAGTGAAAGCACCATTTCCTAAAATAGTTTTAGCACTCTTACCATATTTGTCACCTTGTTTTTCGCAGAACTTTTCATTGATTGGATAGAAACATGGGAATGACATTAATTCATCAAAGAATGAAACACGAGTAGTTGTAGTAACTTCTAATGTTTTATCATCGACTGCTTTAACACCCATTGCATCTAAATCAGCATCTGTAATATCTTCTTCATTGTCAATTTTATCTGACATTTCTTGTGCCCCTACAATACTTGCAATACCATCACAGAACATGTAGTAATATTGACCTTTCTTTTGGAAGATTCTATGCCAAGCATAAACGAAATCATTTGCAGTAACAGGATCACCGTTAGCCCATTTAGCATCTTTTCTGATTTTGTAAGTATGAGTTAACCCGTCATCTGAAACTTCAGAAGATGAAGCAACACCATTTACGATATTACCTTTCTTATCTGTTTTCATAAGCCCATCAATAACAGCATGCATTGCTGTAAATGAGCATCCGTCATCGGCATCTGATGAATCTAAGTTTTTAATATCTAATTCACTTGAGAAAGTGTAAGTAGATGAATCTCCTCCTGATCCCCCACAACCAGCAAGAGTTAGAGCCATCATAGCACAAAGCACCATTGATAATAGTTTTTTCATATTCTCTCTTCCCTTCTTAAATTATCTTTTGTGCAATAAATCGACATGTTGTATACAATTTATCGATTTATTAACTTCATAATAGTGGATTAGTCTTTAAAAGTCAATACTATTTTGGATATTTGTATACAATACAATATATTAATTTATTACCGTGATAGTTTTTTATTAAAAAAGACATCATATTTTCTTATTATGCCTTTTCTCTTTTTATTCAGTTTTTTCTACATATTCAAAAGAAATTGTTCTACATGGTTTAATAACTAGATTTTTTACTTTTGGATTTTGTAATGTTGCCGCTCCTTTTTCAAAAACAGGAATATATGCATAATCAGCTAGTAAGATTTTTTCTGCATCTTTCATTTCTTGCCAACGAGTATTAGCATCAGATTCATTAGCAACTTTATCCATTAATGCATCTAATTCACTGTTTGTATATTTTCCGTAGTTGCTACTATTTGTTGATAATGCAATTGTTAAATAAGTTGTAGGATCTCCATAATCCGGTCCCCAACGTGTTACTGCTAAATCAAAATCACCATTTTTTTGTTTGTTGTAGATACGATTTTGTTTAGTAGTAGCTACCATTTCTACTTTAATACCATCTAATTTACTTAAAGCGTTTTGTAAATAAGTTGCAAATACATCCATTGGAGATTCATCTGTACCATAAGTAATTCTTAACGTAATTTGATCTTTTCCTAATTCTTTTAATCCTTCATCTAAAGATTCTTGTGCTTTTTTCTTATCATAAGATGTAAAGTTTCCAGAATCTTTTCTAAAATCAACGCCATCTGGACTCGTTGCTAAACCAGAAGGAATAAATCCTCCAGCAACTTGTGAACCATCTTTTAAGACGTTTTCACATAAGTCTTTTCTATTGATTGCTAGTGAGATTGCTTTTCTTACATTTAAGTTAGCTAAATCACTATTTTGGAAGTTTACTGAAATATAAAATAAGAAACCATCATAAACTTGTTTAAAAGCTTCATCATCTTTATATTTATCTACCAAATCCGAATTGATTGGTGCATAGTCTGTTTCTCCTGCTTCAAAAGCTTGTGCAGCCACTTTTGGTTCTTGAACAAGTTTCATGACAAGTTTATTTAATTTAACATGTTTTTGATCATAATAACTTTCGTTCTTTTCAAATTCAACCACTGATCCTGGTTCCCAATTTGTCATTGTAAAAGCACCATTTCCTAAAATTGTTTTAGCATTTTTACCATATTTATTTTCTTGTTTTTCAGCAAACTTTTCATTAATTGGAAAAAAGCATGGAAATGCCATTAATTCATCAAAGAAAGAAACACGTACAGTTGTTTTTACTTCTAAAGTATAGTCATCGATTGCTTTTACACCCATAGAATTTAAATCATCATCCGTAAGTTCTTCACCTGCATCAATTTTATCTGATAACTCTTGAGCCCCTTCAATACTTGCAATTCCATCTGCAAACATATAATAATAACTTCCCTTTTTTCTAAAAATACGTTGCCATGCATAAACGAAATCATGAGCTGTTACAGGATCTCCATTTGTCCATTTAAAATCTTTTCGAAGTTTGTAGGTATGTGTTAAACCGTCTTCAGACAATTCTTCACTTTTAGCAACCGCGTTTACGATATTTCCTTTTTTATCTGTTTTTGTAAGTCCATCGATTACTGCATGAATTGCCTTGAGTGAACATCCATCATCTGCATCTGACGAATCTAAATTTTTAATATCCAATTCACTTGAATACGTATAAGTCGTTATGTCATCTCCATTTGATCCACCACATCCCGTTAATGTTAAAACCATTAAACAACATAAAAATAATGAGAGTATTTTTTCATATTCCCTTTCTCCTTTTTTATCAAAAAAAGAAGTAGATTTCTCTACTTCATTATTTTACTACACTCATGGCAAGAGCTAAAGCTCCAACAACCCCAGCATTATCCCCTAATTCTGGATAAACGATATAATCTTTAATTTTATCAGTAGTCACTTCTTCTTTTTGAATATAACCATTTAAGAATTCTTGAGTATATTTATGAATCATTGGAAAAAGTTGTTTTTGATGCATAACACCACCACCTAGAATAATTTTCTTAGGTGAAAGAGTTAAAATATAATTTGCCATCGCTTGTCCAATATAATAAGCTTCTAAATCCCATGCCGGATGATCTCCTGGAAGTTCACTTCCTTTTACTCCCCATCTTGCTTCAATGGCAGGACCAGCTGCTAAACCTTCAAAACATGTTCCATGATATGGACATTTTCCTGAATATTTATCATCTTCTCTAACAATCATTTTCATATGTCCCATTTCTGGATGAAGTAACCCGTGTACAAGTTTACCACCAACAACGGCTCCTCCACCAATTCCTGTTCCAATTGTAAGATAAAGGGCACTGTCTAATCCTTTTGCCGCACCAAATGTTGCTTCACCTAAAGCAGCCCCATTAACATCTGTATCAAAAGCCATAGGAATGTCATATCTTTCTTTTAAAGCACCCATAATGTTATAATTATTCCATCCTGGTTTAGGTGTTGTTGTAATATAACCATAAGTTGGACTTGTAAGATCTGGATCAATAGGTCCAAAACTTCCTACACCTAATGCTTCAATTTCTTTTCCATCAAAGAATTTAAAAACATTTTCCATTGTTTTTTCAGGTGCTTCTGTAGGAAATGATTCTCTTTCTAAAACTTCTCCTTTTTCATTTCCAATACAAACTACAAATTTAGTTCCACCTGCTTCAATTGCTCCTAATTTCATTATTATATCTCCTTTTTTCCTTTACTCTTATTTTAAACAACTCTGATTATAAAGTAAATATGCAATTATAAATTGAAAAAGAGTTACATGATTTAGATGATAACTCTAAATTCATGAACTCTTTTTTCATTAATTATCTAAATATCTTGTATAACGATCTACATGTAATAATCTGTTAGCATTATCTACACGTTCTTTAGTTGGAGGTTTTATTCCTTCTAATTGATAAGGAATCTTCAATTCTTCCCACTTAAAGACACCTAAAGTATGATAAGGAAGTATTTCTACACGATAAACATTAGAAAGGGTAGAAATAAAACGATCTAATTCAATTAAATCTTCATCATAATCACTTCTTTCTGGAACAAGAACATGTCTAATCCAAATTGGTTTATTAATTTCAGATAAATACTTTGCCATATCTAAAATATTTTCATTACTTCTTCCTGTAAGTGCAATATGTCTTTCATTATTGATTTCTTTAATATCAACAAGTAATAAATCTGTATACTCCATCAGTTCATTAAATTTAGAAAAGAAAGGTTCTTCTCTAGTAAAACATCCACCACTGGTATCAATACATGTATTTATACCTTCTTTTTTTGCAAGTTTAAATAATTCTAAAACAAAATCTATTTGAGCTAAAGGTTCTCCACCACTAATCGTAATGCCCCCTTTTTTACCCCAATATGTTTTGTACTTCATTGCTTGTTGAAGCGCTTTTTCAGGAGTATATTCTTCGTATTTCTTTGAACCCCATGTATCAGGATTATGACAAAATTGACATCTTAAAGGACATCCATGTAAGAAATAAATATAACGTACTCCTGGACCATCGACTGATCCAAAGCTTTCTATTGAATGAATTCTACCAATTGTTTCCATTTTTCCTCCGTAACAAAACAACCTCATAAGAGGTTGTTTTCATTATTTGATTAAGTTATTGATTACATATGTTCATGACAAGTTCTTGCGATAACATCTAATTGTTGTTCACGAGTTAAGTCAATGAATTTAACAGCATATCCAGATACACGAATTGTGAAGTTTGCATATTCTTCTTTTTCTGGATGTTCCATAGCATCAATTAATTTTTCAGTTCCAAATACGTTAACATTTAAGTGATGAGCACCTTGTTCAAAATATCCATCCATAACTTGTACTAAGTTATTAACTCTTTCACCTTCATCATGTCCTAAAGCATCTGGGTTGATTGTTTGAGTATTAGAAATACCATCCAATGCCCATTCATATGGTAATTTAGCAACTGAGTTTAATGAAGCTAATAAACCATTTTGTTCAGCACCGTAAGATGGGTTAGCACCTGGTGATAATGGTTCACCTGCTTTACGTCCATCAGGTAATGAACCTGTAGCTTTACCATAAACAACGTTTGAAGTGATTGTTAAGATAGAAGTTGTTGGTTCTGAATCTCTATAAGTATGATGTTTTTTGATTTTAGCTAAGAATTCACCTAATAACCATACAGCGATATCATCAGCACGATCATCATCGTTACCATATCTTGGGAAGTCACCTTCAACTTCATAATCTACTACGATACCATCTTCATCTCTGATTGTTTTAACTTTAGCATATTTGATTGCGCTTAATGAATCTACTACATGTGAGAATCCAGCAATACCAGTTGCGAAAGTACGTTTTAGATCAGTATCAATTAATGACATTTGTGCAGCTTCATAATAATATTTATCATGCATATATTGAATTAAGTTTAATGTATTAACATAAAGATCTGCTAACCATTCCATCATTTGGTCATAACGTTCCATAACTTCATCATAGTCTAAGTATTCAGAAGTAATTGGACGATATTTTGGAGCCACTTGATCTTTAGTTTTTTCATCAATACCACCATTGATAGCATATGTTAAACATTTAGCTAAGTTTGCACGTGCACCAAAGAATTGCATTTCTTTACCAGTTTGAGTAGCTGATACACAACAACAAATTGAGTAATCATCTCCCCATACAGGACGCATTACATCATCATTTTCATATTGGATTGAGCTAGTATCTACTGAGATTTTAGCAGCAAAACGTTTGAAGTTTTCTGGTAATGCTTTTGTATATAAAACTGTTAAGTTTGGTTCTGGTGAAGGACCCATATTTTCTAATGTGTGTAAGAAACGGAAACAGTTTTTAGTAACCATTGAACGTCCATCAGTTCCTAAACCTGCAACTTCAAGTGTAGCCCATACTGGGTCACCAGAGAATAATTGGTTGTAAGAAGGAATACGAGCAAATTTAACCATTCTACATTTCATAACGAAATGGTCTACTAATTCTTGTGCTTCTTCTTCTGTTAATGTTCCGTTAGCTAAATCTCTTTCTACATAGATATCTAAGAAAGTAGAAATACGTCCAACTGACATTGCAGCACCATTTTGAGTTTTGATTGCAGCTAAGTATCCAAAGTATAACCATTGGAATGCTTCATGAGCATTTTTAGCTGGTTTAGAAATGTCATATCCGTAGATAGCAGCCATTTCTTTCATACCTTTTAATGCTTTTACTTGTTCAGCAATTTCTTCTCTTTTACGAATGATGTCTTCAGTCATTGATCCACTACCACAATGATTGAAATCATTTACTTTTTGTTCAATTAAGAAATCAATACCATATAAAGCAACACGACGATAGTCACCAACAATACGTCCACGTCCGTATGTATCAGGTAAACCTGTAATTACTTTATTATGACGAGCTTTTTTAATTTCTGGTGTATAAACATCGAATACTGCTTGGTTATGTGTTTTATGATATTTTGTGAAAATTTCATGTAATTTTTCATCTGGTTCATATCCATAAGTTGCAGCAGCTTGTTCTGCCATTTTGATACCACCATAAGGCATGAAAGCTCTTTTTAAAGGTTTGTCAGTTTGTAAACCAACAACTTTTTCTAAATCTTTCATTTCTTCATCGATATATCCAGGACCATAAGCAGTAAGTCCACTTACTACTTTAGTTTCACATTCTAATACTCCACCTTTAGCTCTTTCTTCTTTTTGTAACTTTTGAAGTTTTCCCCAAAGTTTATTAGTAGCTTCTGTAGGACCAGCTAAAAATGATTCATCTCCATCATAAGGTTTATAGTTATCTTGAATGAATTGACGAGTGTTTACTTCTTCTTTCCAAAGTCTTCCTTTAAATCCGTTCCATTCTTCATTGAATTTATCTGTTAAAGCCATTTTGTTTATTTCCTCCTAAATCAAAATTCCTTCATAATTATAGCACTTACATTTTGCATAGACAACAAAAACTTAAAGAAAATGATGAGCGCTTACATAATTATTTTACAAGTTTAGTATAACAGGAATCATTCCTAAAATCCAATCATATGCTCTTATAAAGAATATTTATTTTTTTCTAGCTTTTCTAATTGATTTAGTATATAGTTTACGTAGACATTTTAGGAGGCTTTTTTATGACATTAACAAATCAAGCTTTATCAAGCGCTGCTGATAAAGATTTAGAATTATCAAAACAAGTATGTCGCGAAGCAGTAAATGAAGTAATTGAGAAAAATCATTTAACATTATCTCCACAATTTACGCAAAATCTCGTTGTACATCTTGCAATTGCAATACTTAGAATCAAAACAAACAATTACATTCCTTTAAGTCAAGGACAAATCACATCATATAAAGCAAACACTAACTATGATTCAGCAGTTGAAATTTGTAATATTCTTAGTAAAAAATTTGATATTGAATTTCCAGAATCAGAATTAGCACTTATTTCAATGTACCTATCTAAAAATAACGTATTAGATGTTGAATTTAATGCTGGTGTTAATTTATTAGATGATGAAATTATTGATGTTCTACAAAACACTTTAGATTCTTTATTTAAACAAAAAGGTATAGATTTAAGAAATAATGAAAAATTACTTGTTTCTTTAGGATTACATTTAACACCTGCACTTGATCGATTATTAGATGATAGTCAAATCGAAAATCCTTTAACTGCAAAGATTAAAGAAAGACATCCTAAAGAATTTGCAATGGCAGAAATCTTAAATGACGCTATTGAATCTATTTATCATAAAAGATTTACTGAAGATGAAGTGGCTTATTTTGCATTACACTTTATTGTTTCAGCAAGACAAAAATAGAAGTTCACATTGAACTTCTATTTTTTTATAAATATTTACCTGTAATACTCTTTATATTATTTTTTATTTCTTCAACACTACCAGTAGCTACAATCATTCCACCATCTTGACCACCACCTGGCCCCATATCAATTATATAATCCGCATTTTTTATCACATCACGATCATGTTCAATGACGACGACTGTCGCACCTTGATCTACAAGTGATTGAAAAACTTTAACTAATATTTGAACATCTAAAGGATGTAATCCAATCGTAGGTTCATCAAAGATAAAAATTGAATCATTTTGAGACTTACTCATTTCACTTGCAAGTTTTAAACGCTGTGCCTCTCCACCAGATAAACTTGGTGTTTCCTCACCCAATGTCAAATATCCTAAACCTAAGTTTTCTAATACTTCCAGTTTTCGATAAACACCTTTTAAACCTTGACAAGCTTCTTTAGCAAAACTCACATCCATTTCCATCAATTCAGGTAAAGAATACTCTTTCTCTTTTGACGTTTTATATTTAATAAAATAACTTTCTTTATTATATCTAGAACCATGACAATCAGGACAAGTCACATGAACATCTGGCAAGAATTGTACATCCAAACTTAATGTCCCTGTTCCATCACAAGTTGGACATCTAAGCTTTCCTGTATTATAAGAAAAATCTCCTGCTTTATACCCCTTAGACTTAGCGCTTTCTGTTTTGGCAAATCTTTTTCTAAGTTCATCATGAACATTAATATAAGTAGCAACAGTCGAACGAATATTAATACCAATAGGTGAAGCATCAATCAGTTTAATATGTTCTATTCCTTCCATTTGAACATCTTTAACATGATCAGGTAATGATGAGTCATTGATTTTAGTTTGAATCGCTGGTAACAAGCTTTCTAGAATCATCGTTGTTTTTCCAGAACCTGACACTCCTGTAACAACCGTTAATTTCCCTTTAGGAATATCTACTTCTAAAGGATGGACTGTATGTATTTGATTTGTTGAAAGATGAATTTTCCCAAATTCAAATAGTTGTTCAATTGGAGATATTGGACGCATTTTTTCATCATAATGATTTGTAAGGAATGGCCCAATCATTGACTTTTTATCATTTTTAATTTGTTCTATTGTTCCTTCCGTAAAAACATAACCTCCATTTTTTCCTGCTTCTGGTCCCATTTCAATGAGCCAATTCGCTTCTTTAATAATTTCAGTATCATGATCTACTAATAAAATAGAATTTCCATCATGAATTAAATCATTCATGACTCCTATAAGTCCATAAATATTAGAAGGATGTAATCCAATAGAAGGTTCATCTAAAACATAGAGAATACCTGTTGTACGATTTCTTACTGCTCTAGCAAGTTGCATACGTTGTCTTTCTCCTGTTGAAAGTGTAGAAGCAGCTCTATCTAAAGAAAGATAGCCCAATCCTAAATCTAACAGCCTTTTAGAAACATCTAAAAACGAATCACAGATTTCACGAGCCATTGGCTTCATTTCATCAGGCATTGAATCTGGAATACCTCTTACCCATTCTACTAAATCATTTAATGGCATTTGACAAGCTTTATCTAAACCAATTCCTCTAATCAAAGGTTTTCTTGCTTCTTTTGATAAACGTGTTCCCTGACATTCTGGACAAATTTCTTCTTTTAAAAACTTTTCAACTCTTTTCATTCCTTTATCATCTTTAACTTTTGATAAAGCATTTTCTACTGTATAAGTTGCATTAAAATAAGTAAAATCCATTTCTCCTGCATGATCCGTATTTTTAGCCTTATAAAAAATATGTTTCTTTTCCGCCGGTCCATAATAAACAATATTTTTTTCTTCATCAGTTAATTGATTAAAAGGCACATCTGTTCTTACTCCCATAGCACGACAAACATCTGTCATCAAAGTCCACATTAATGAGTTCCATGGAGCGACTGCTCCTTCATCTATGGTAAGTGTTTTATCAGGAACAAGCGAATCAATATCAACAATTCTAACAATTCCTGTTCCACCACATTTAAGACAAGCTCCTTGACTATTAAAAGCTAACTCTTCAGCACTTGGTGCATGTATTTTTTCTTTACAAATTGGACAGATGATTTCTTTTTCAGCAGCCACATTTAAAGTTGGTTCAATATAATGACCATTTTTACAACAATGCTTAGCAAGACGTGAATACATGAGTCTTAAACTATTTAAAAGTTCTGTCCCTGTTCCAAACGTACTACGAATACCTGGAACAGCTGGTCGTTGGTGAAGTGCTAAAGCCGCAGGAACATAAAGAACTTCATCTACTTGTGCCTTCGTAGCACTCGTCATACGCCTTCTTGTATAAGTTGATAAAGATTCTAAGTATCTTCTTGACCCCTCACTATAAAGAACACCCATGGCTAGTGATGATTTTCCTGACCCTGAAACACCTGTAATAGCAACTATTTGATTTAATGGTATATCAACATTGATATTTTTTAAGTTATGTACTTTTGCACCTCTTACTTTTATTTTCTTTGGTGTATTTCCCATATAATCCCTCATTTCTTCTTTAGTTATATATTATTTTTGGAATAAAAAAGTAAATGATATTCATTTCGAATACCATTTACATATTTTTCATTTTATACCTGTATTTTGTAAATAACATTAAAAAATTAAAATTACATCCAACTTATTTTTTAACTAAAGAACATCCTGCACTTGTTCCAATACGATCAGCTCCAGCAGCAACGATTTTCACCATATCTTCAGGTGTTCTAACACCACCTGCAGCTTTTACTTTTGCTTTTCCATGAACAGCTTCTTTCATGATTCTAACATCTTCAATTGTAGCCCCTCTTGTTGAAAAACCAGTACTTGTTTTTACATAATCAGCTTTTGCTTCTACGCATAATTCACATGCTTTTTTAATTTCATCTTCTGTAAGTAAACAAGTTTCTAAAATAACTTTTACTAATGTTCCATTAGCAGCTTCAACTACCGCTTTAACATCATCTCTTACTAAATCATAATTTTTATCTTTTAAAGCTCCGATATTCATTACCATATCAATTTCATCAGCCCCATTAGCAATCGCATCCTTTGTTTCAAATGCTTTCACTGCACTTGTATTAGCCCCTAATGGAAAACCAATAACTGTACATACATTGACATCACTATCTTTTAGATAGTCTGCACAATAAGCAACATGGCATGGATTAATACAAACACTTGCAAAACCATATTCCATTGCTTCATCACAAATTCTTTTAACTGTTTCTAAAGGTGTATCTGCTTTTAAAACAGTATGATCAATCATTTTGTTGTAGTTCATTTTCTTCTTCTCCTTCGTATACTCTTTTAATAGCTTTTAATGCTATCGCTTTATCTCCTTCATACTCTCTTTGACCAACTTCTAAGGCAATAAATTTTTCATGACCTTTTCCTAATAATAAAACAACATCTCCTGGACTTGCTTGTTCAATGGCTTGTTCAACAGCTACTGCACGATTAGGAATAATAATGCTTGGAATATCTGTAATCTCACTTTGAATTTCTTTACAAATTTCCTCAATATTTTCTCCTCGATCATCTAATTCAGTCAAAATCACATGATCTAAATATCTATTGGCCAATGCTCCTATTTTCTTTCTTCTTGCCATATGTCTTTTACTCGGTGCTCCTAAAACAGCAATAATATTTCCTCTAGAAACACGATCTGCAAATTTAAAAACATTTTCAAAATCTTTTGTATGACAACAATAATCGACAATAATCGTAATTTTATGTTTATTAGGAATAAGCTCCATTCTTCCATTAACTGGTTTTAAATCACTAATGGCTTCAATGATCATGCGATCATCAAATCCTAAACCAACAAGTACTCCTACCGTTGCTAGAACATTATAAATATTAAAATCAGCAATTGTTGGACAAACAATATGATATAGATTTCCTTTTAATGAAAGATCAAATTCACTATGATCAATATAAAGTTCTATATTTTTAGCCATAATTTCACTTTCATTTTTAATACCATAAGTCATAATTCTTGCTTTCGTAGCTGCTTTAAATTCAGCAAAAACTTCTTCATCTTTATTTAAAACAGCAATCGAATTTGTAGATAACATTGAAAATAATTTTTTCTTACTTTCAATATATTGTCTTCTAGTTCCATGAAAATCTAAATGTTCATCAGAAATATTTGTTAAAACAGCAATATTAAAATCGACTGCATCAATTCTTTTAAGTGCCAAACCATGACTACTTGCTTCCATGGCAACAACCTTAACACCACGTCTTGCCATATCAAACAATTTCTTTTGTACATATAAAGTTTCTGGCGTCGTATAAGGGCACTGTTCTTCTACCCCATCATACTCTAAAGAAATTGTTCCCATGTAAGCTGCTTTACAATAATGATCCATCACACTTTTAACCATTGAAGCAACAACTGTTTTACCACTTGTTCCAGTCACTCCAACAACACGCATTTTCTTACTTGGATAATCATAGAATACATTAGAAACTCTATTTAATTCATCTAAAGCATCTGCTACCTTAATATAAATAATGCCTGGTTGTTTTTCTATATCCTTGCTATGAACAATAACTTTTGCTCCTTGAAAAATGGCATCATCTACATATCGATGTCCATCTACACTCAATCCTTCAATACAAAAGAATATAGAATAGGGTTTTACATATCTTGAATCACTATGAATTGAGTATATTTTCATATCATTATCAATATCAAACAACTCATTTAATCGTTTCATTATACCACTCTTCCAATTAACATTTCATCATATGAATCAATTATAACATTCTTCAATTGTCCTATCAATTGTTCATCACTTTGTACTTTTATAAGTAAATAATTATCTCCATGTCCCACATAATATCCATGATCTTCTTTTTCAAAAAGAACTCTTAAAGTTTTACCAATTTGAGATTTTGCATAATTTTCATTTAATTCATGAGAAAGTGCAATCAAACGATTAACTCTTTCATGTTTAATTTTTTCATCAACTTGTACCATGCGAGCTGCAGGTGTTCCTTTACGCATAGAATAAGGGAAAACATGAAGTTGTGTATATCCTACTTTTTTAATAAATTCATAAGTTTTTTCAAACTCTTCTTCGCTTTCTCCAGGAAAACCAACAATGACATCTGTTGTAAAAACAATATCAGGAATCAATCTTCTAATTTTTGATAATTTTTCATAATATTGTTCACAATTATATTTTCTATTCATACGTTTAAGTGTTTCATCGCACCCAGCTTGAAGCGGTACATGTAAATGATCCACAATAATTTTAGATTTTGAAATTAAATCAATAATATCATCAGTAATTTGACTTGTTTCAATAGAAGAAATACGAAGTCTCTTTAATCCTTCTATTTTTGTTAAATCTACTAATAAATCATAAAAACTATAATTTTCTAAATCTTCACCATATCCTGCTGTATGAATCCCTGTTAAAACAATTTCTACATATCCTTTAGCTACTAATTCCTTTGCTTGTTTAATAACACTTTCTGGTTTTCTAGATCGCACTCTTCCTCTAGCATAAGGAATAATACAATATGTACAAAAATTATTACATCCATCTTGAATCTTTAAATAAGCTCTTGTATGTAAAAAACGATCAATATTTAAATCTTCAAATTTTCTTAATTGTTTAACTTCAGAAACTTTCACAATTCTTTCATGTGTTTGTTGATACTTTTCTACTAAATCAACAATTTCATTTCTAAATTGTGTCCCTAAAATGATACTTACACCTTCAATTGCTTCAATATCTTGAGGTGCTACTTGACTATAACATCCAACAACACAAACGGTTGCTTGAGGATTTTTACGAATTGCTTTACGTATCATTTGACGAGATTTACTATCTCCTGTATTTGTGACAGTACATGTATTAACAACATAAACATCTGCCACTTCTTTAAAATCAACTTCTTCATATCCTGCTTCTTCAAACATATTTAACATTGCTTGAGATTCATAGGAATTAACTTTACATCCTAATGTATGGAATGCAACTTTCATTCTTTCACCTACTTTAATTTTTTCATAATTTTTTTATGTACTTTATCACTTAAATAATTTAATTCATGTAATTGATTTATAAATTGTTGAGGTTGTTTATAATAAGTCATAACTTCTCTTATATCATCTAAAGATGTATTTCCTTGGAAATATTTATCAACTATTGGAAAACTATCTACTAAACCATATTCTTTCTTATCAAAAATATAGATTTTCTTTAAACCATCATAATAATAATATTCATAATTTTCATCTTCAGCTATTCCTTTTAAAGAAGAAAAAGCAGAACGTAATACTTTTAAACCATAAAGTTGATAAGGAATTTCTATATTTCTTTGATAATTTTTAACATACAATTGATGTTGTTTTAATGTTAATAACATATAATTATTTAAATATCTTTCATTTATAAAAGGTTCTAAATAAGGAATTAAAATAATTTGTTGATCAGCTTTCATGAGTTTTAAATTTTTTAACGTTTCACTAATAATACTATTAAACATTTTTTGTTTTTCTTCATAATTTAAATATTGAATAGCATCTTGTGTCTCATAAACAAATTTCTTATATTCCCCTTCTATTTTTGTCTTATTATAAATACCATTTAAAATCACTTCATATTTAAACATTTCTTCTTCATTTGTCATTTTAAAAGCAAAACCATCTTCAAGAAAAGTATCTTTTTGTCCTTCAATAAGACGAAACAAATCACATTTTTTTAATTTTAACTCTACCCCATATTTCTTTAATAATTTAATCATTTTGTAAGCTCCCTTGAATAACCAATGACGCTCATTAAATAAAGTGGTGCTGTTTCACTTCTTAAAATACGGTTACCTAATGAACAACATTTAACACCCATCTCATTTAATTCTTGAATTTCACTTTCATCAAAGCCACCTTCACAACCAACAATAATCAATAATTGATCTCCTGCTTTTAATTGTTGTAAAGTATGAAATAATTCACCATGTTCATGTTGTTTAGCAGTTTCTTCATAAGCCACTAAATTATAATCTTTTAAATAGGGTTTTAATTCTTTAATTGTTTTTACTTCTTCTATTGAAGGTATTCTATTTCTTCCTGATTGTTCACTTGCTTCTTTTAATATTTTTTGATAGCGGGGCAGTTTTTTATTGAATTTGTCTTTAGTAAGTTTAACAACACATCTTTTAGAACTTAATGGAATAATGTGATGAACTCCTAACTCACAAGCTTTTTGTAAAACAAATTCAAATTTATCTCCTTTAGGTAAAGCATAAACAAGTGTAACTTCTACATCTAATTCATTATTAATATCTAATTTTTCAATTGGTAAAATTGTACCTTCTTGAACATTTTCAATTGAACATAAATATTGAATATGTTTTAAGTCTACACAAATAATTTGATCACCATTTTTATTACGCATTACTTTTTCTATATGATGTTGATCACTACTTTCTATTTTGAAAGATTTATTTAATTCGATATTTTCATTTATAAAATATTTTTGCATCGTCTTTCACCCCAACATATTCTAGCATAATATTTCCCCAAGAAAAAACAATTTTACATTTTTATTTATATTCCTACAATTTCAAAAAGAAAAGTACGATTTCTCGTACTTAATTAGCTATTATTTTCTTTCTAAATACAAAATAGTTTTATAAAAAAAGAAGTAGCTTTTATACTACTTCCTTATTGAGCTTTTAAAACAAATCCATCTTGATAATCAACTTCTACATGTTGTCCTTGATGAACTGTTCCTTTAATAATTTCTTTAGCAAGTTTGGTTTCAATTTGAGATTGAATAAATCTCTTTAATGGTCTTGCTCCATAGATTGGATCAAATCCTTCTTCTTGAATCATTTGATAAGCTTGATCAGTTAAAGAAATCGTAATCTTTTTATCTTGTAAACGATGAACTAATTGACCAATAAATTTATCAATAATTTTTCTTACTACTGAACTATCTAATGAATTAAACATAACAATTTCATCAATACGATTTAAGAATTCTGGTTTAAAGTGCGCTTTTAATTCTTCTTTGACAAGTTTTCTATTTTCTTCATTATTTCCTTCTAATAAATATTGAGAACCAATATTGCTTGTCATGATGATAATTGTATTTTTAAAGCTAACTGTATTACCTTTACTATCTGTAATACGTCCATCATCTAAGACTTGAAGTAAGATATTGAAAACATCAGGATGGGCTTTTTCAATTTCATCCAATAATACAATACTATAAGGATGACGTCTTACTGCTTCTGTTAATTGTCCACCTTCTTCATAACCAACATATCCTGGTGGAGCTCCTACTAAACGAGAGACACTGAATTTTTCCATATATTCAGACATATCAATACGCACAATATTCTTTTCAGTATCAAATAATTGTTCTGCTAAAGCTTTAGCCACTTCTGTTTTACCAACCCCAGTTGGACCTAAGAATAAGAAGGAACCAATTGGTTTTTCTTCATCATTGATACCAGCACGGCTACGTAAGATAGCATCTGTTACTTTAGTGATTGCATCATCTTGACCAATAACACGTACTTTTAATGTATCATCTAAGGCTAAAAGTTTTTCTCTTTCAGAAGCCATTAATTTATTCATTGGAATACCTGTCCATCTTGAAATAACTTCTGAAACATTATCAACAGTTACTTTTTCTTGAAGTAAAGCATCATCCGATTCTTTTGCTTCAAGATCAGCAATTTCTTTGGTGATTTTTGGAATATCACCATATTGAAGTTTAGAAGCTTCTTGTAAATTACCTTCTTGCATATATTTATCTTGTAAAGCTACAAGTTTATTTTTTTGATTCTTTAATTCTTTAATATGATCTAATGAAGACTTTTCTTCTTTCCATTTTGCTTTTAATGCTGTTTCTTGTTCAGTTAAAGAAGCAATACGTTCTTTAATATCATTTAAACGTTTTACATTATCTTCATTACTATCTTCTTTTTCAATCGAAATTCTTTCCATTTCTAATCGATTCTTTTCACGTGTAATACCATCTAATTCTTCTGGTAAAGAATCAATTTCCATACGAATTGAAGCACACGCTTCATCGATTAAATCGATGGCTTTATCTGGTAAGAAACGATCCGTAATATATCTTTGTGATAAATTAACAGCCCCAATAATAGCACTATCATTGATTTTAACCCCATGATGTCTTTCAAAAGAATCTTTTAAACCACGTAAGATAGCAATACTATCATCAATTGTTGGTTCATCAACTTGTACCTTTTGGAAACGTCTTTCAAGAGCTGCATCTTTTTCAATATATTGTCTATATTCATCTAAAGTCGTTGCTCCAATACAATGAAGTTCACCACGAGCCAACATTGGTTTTAATAAGTTAGCAGCATCCATCGCACCATCTGTTTTACCAGCACCAACTAATTGATGGATTTCATCAATAAATAAGATGATATTTCCATTTGCTTTTTTAATTTCACCTAAAACTGCTTTCAATCTTTCTTCAAATTCACCACGATATTTAGCACCAGCTACAAGTGAACCTAAATCAAGTTCATATAAAGTTTTATTTTGTAAAGAAATTGGTACATCATTTTTATAAATACGCCATGCCAATCCTTCAACGATTGCTGTTTTACCAACACCTGGTTCACCAATTAAAATTGGATTATTTTTTGTTTTACGTGACAAGATTTGAATCACACGACGAATTTCATCATCACGTCCAATAACTGGATCTAATTTTCCATTTTCCACATCTTTTGTTAAGTCACGTCCATATTTTTCTAATACTTCATAAGTATTTTCTGGATTTGGATTATCTACCATATGATCACCCCGCATTTCTAAAATTACCTTTTTTGTATCCTTTTTATTCATACCTTCTTGGTTCAATAAATCTTTGACCCAATTTTCATTTATTTCAAATAAAGCCATAATGACATGTTCTACAGACATATATTCATCTTTAAACGATGTCATTTGACTATTTGCTTTTGCAAGTAAATCATTTAAGCTATAGCTTATTCTCATGCTATTGACATCAATATTTTCAAGTGTCGTTTTTTGTTGAAGCCTTTGTTCTAATACTTGAATGAAATGATTTTTATCTTTATTTAGCTTAGATAACACCCTTGGAAAAATACCACTACTATCATTCAATAAAACATACAATACATGTTCAATGTCAATTACTTGATGCTTATAACTTAATGCTAATTGACTTGCTTTTTGAATAGCCTCTTGCATTTTGGCTGTAAATTTTTCGATATCCATGTTATCACTCTCCTTTAGCACTCCTCTATCCCTAGTGCTAATTTCATTATATTCATATTTTTAGCACTGTCAACACTTAAGTGCTAAAAAATTAAAAAAATCCTCTTTAAAAGATCCCCTATTCTATATTATTTAACACTAATAAAACTATTCAATTAGCCCTAATAACCAATTTCGTGCATTAATACGTCGTATTCCTTCATATTGCACTTCAGGATCATCATCCATTGTAAGAATAACTTTAGGGTAATTCTTGAATAGCTTGAAGATGTCTTAACTCTCTTTGAAGTGTTTTTTCATCACGTACAGTTAATGCAACTTGATAGTATTCGATACCTTTAGAATTTTGCGCAACAAAATCCACTTCAAAATGATCAACTTTCCCTACAAATACTTTATTTTCTCTTCTTAATAATTCTAAATACACAACATTTTCTAAAATATGTCCAGCATCTATTTTTTGTGTTCCTAGTAACATATAGCGCATTCCAATATCTACAATATAGTACTTTTCAAGTATCTTCAAATATTCTTTTCTTTTGTATAACCATACTTTTAATTGCTTCACATTTTCATAATTTGTTCTTTTTATAGAGGTCATTCTTTGTATATTGGTTGTGGGAAAGTACTTTGGAAAATACTTGTTGCTTTAAAGAGACGAAACATTCATTTTTTAAATAAACAGTTATGTGTTCTTTCTCCTTTTTATTGGTTTAATACCGGTAGAAAAAGTATCCACTTTGCATGCCTTTTACCTCAAATCATGACATTTCCAATTTGTTTATTCTTTGGAACAACTGTTATTGGTATGATTTTGTTTACTTTTCAATCAAAATCAAATTGAATCGAAAAAATTATCAATGTGATTGCTCTGGATGTTTTATTTTAGGTGTTCTTAGTCTTTTCTTTTTTGATAAATAAAAAAGTGAGATCACCTTGATCCCACTTAAAACTATCTTTCTTCATAATTCACTGCTTCATCGACTCGTGTAAGTATTCCTGCAAAAAGATTGGGTTCTTTAGCCGTTCTTCCTCTTAAGACATATCCTTCACAACGACATTTTATATATTTACCATTTTTTAAACGTGCACGATATGTTAAATCATGACATTCTTTCTTTCCAGAGAAAACTGCTTCAATATCTTCTTCATATTCTTTACAATCATCTGGATGAATATGTTCTTCCCATATTTTACCTGCATCATACATATATTCATAAGGTAAATCAAAGTCTTTGACAGCTTGTACGGACCATCTTGAAACATTTGTTTCCATATTACATATATAAGCATAGCGGTTGATTGATGTTTGAGAAAAAGCATCAAAAATACGACTATCTAAACCACTTTTATCAATATGATTACTGTATTTAGGTCGTCTTTGATCAATATAATGTTGCATTTTAAAATGATACATTTTTTTATCAGCAAGACTTAAATATTCACTAATTGTTTTGTTTTCTTTTTTATCAATATCCACACAACCAAAACTAAAATCACATGGATACGGTACTTTTTTTTTCATTTCTTCTCTAAATTGTAAGCGTATTTCTAGTAGACGTTCTTCACATATATGTGCATCTTCTTTTTTAGATAAAATAAGTAGTTCATCCCCACCAATTCTAAAAATAAATTCATCTTCTTTTAAATTCATTTTCAAGATTTGACATACTTCTTTAATATAGCGATTTCCTCCAGAATGACCATAATTATCATTTACATACTTCAAACCATCAATATCAATAAATACAATGGCACAAGGAATATCTTTATCCCAAAGCTTTTTAATCATTTGATTAAAAGCACGTCGATTCGCAGTTCCCGTTAAGACATCTGTATTACTGATATGTTCCATCTTTTCTCGATAATGGCTTAATTGATCAATCATTTCATTAAATGAATCAGAAAAGCTTCCTAAGCTTGAAACATGTTGTTTATAATCACCTGCCGCAACTCTTTGAGCAACCCATGATAAATGCTTTAAATTACTTTGAATGCTTTTAACAGGAGCCGCTAAATAATTGTGAGATATAGAAAATTCTTCATCTACTTCTCCTTGGGCCATTTTAGATAAAACAATCTTTTCATCTTTGATCACTTCACCTAAATATTCAATTCCATCTGCAAGCTGTTTTACATCATCTGAAAGTTCATCACGACAAAGTGTTGCTTCATCTGTGTTATATAAAAGTTGTTTAATGTAATCTAAGAAAAGTTCTTGATCCTTATCGATCATCATCTACTGTCCCTTTAAAACGACATACTCTACTTCCACTAGACCAGCAATCAACTTCTCTTACTTTAAAAGGCTTCTTGGTATATGCTTCTAAAATTCCCGCAAAAAAACCTTCATCATATTTACATACAACTTCACCTGTTGGTGGCAATCCACTACAATCAAGATCTTCATGAATTGTAATTACAAATTCACCTTTTTCAAAGTCCGCTTCTTCCATTCTTAAAATACCTACTTTTAAAGTTTCTAAAGTTTGAGCAAGCGTACTTACAAATGTACTTTCATCAGCATCAAGAGGCAATGCATTTTTCGCAAATTCACATCCTGCAAGATAACCAGCTTGTCTAAAAATTTCATCTGTTTTTTCAATACCAAAATTTTTAAACAAGACATCATTCATACTGTATTCTAATAATCTATAGACAAGAACCGGCATTTCCTCACCTAAATGTTCTCTTCCTTTTTTGATATTTCCTAATTTATCCCATTCAAATTGATAATGGCTTTCAAGAGATACTTCAAAGATATTTTTCATATTTTCCCTCCTAACATTCATATAAATATTTATCTTCATTATTCCTGAAGTTCTTTTTTCTCTTTAAAATTTGTTTAAGTTCGTAGCTTATTATATCATCATAATTTTAAAATACAATTTCAATTGTAAGCGTTATTATAAGGATATAAAAATATCTTTTTTTTCAAGGAATTGCATGTCAAAAAAAGAAATATTCTCTCTATAAAAAAAGAAATAAAAAGAAAATGAGTTTTGTCATTTTCTACGTCTTGTTTCTTTAATGACCATAATAATGATATTACACTATAATAGACCCATTACAATGATCCTATTTATTTCATCTGAAAAGATTTTACTTGTTTCTAAAGCATATACATTCTTTTCAAATAAAAACATAAAGTGTTTTCTTCATTTTTCCCCTAGCTAATGTTTTTAATGCTTTTAAAGAATCTACGTTTTTAGAATATAATGTAAAAGGAGCAGAAGATGTATCTCCAATAGTCGTTAAATCATGCCCTTGTTTTTTGCATTCATTTTCTAAATAAGCTTTATGTTGGAATGAATTTAAATCAATTTCACCATTATTTAAAGCTTCATTAGGTAAATTATAAGCATCTAAAACTTTTTGTACAGCTCTAAATGTATCTGCTAAACCACATGTACCAATTTTGATAACTTTTTTCCATCTTTGCTTGATTGATATCCTTCAATATCTTTGCCAAAGTTTTTGCATTTGTATCTATAAATTGGCAAAATTGTTCTTTGAATTTTGACATATAATATAACTACAATTATAATCAAATTCTATTTATTACATCATTTTATAAATTTCAAAATTCCTCCAACTTAAAAAGCATTAAAATACTTTTCTATTTTAATGTACCCTATTTCATAAAAGACTTTTCCACATGTTAAAAAGCACATTTGTTTTATTAACTAACAATTGTACCTTATAAATGATCATTCATTCTTTCTGAACTATAATACTTATGATATCTTTCAATAATTTCTTTTCGTCCTCTTACTCTAATTGGTATTCTTATATCATTACTAAGAATAAAATCTGTTTTCGCATCTTTTATATAATCCATATTAACAAGATAACTTTGGTGACAACGAATAAATCTTTTTGAATTAATCGTTTTTTTAATTCACTCAACTTTTCTGTTGTTTGAATCACTCTACTATCTTTTAAATGAATATTTAATACATGTTTATCACTTTCAGCATACATAATATCATTAATTTCAAGATATCGATGTTGTTTTTTAACTTTAACAGCAATTCTTTTTTGAACACTTCTTTGTAATACTTCATCTAAAAGCAATGTTAATTTATTTGTATCATAAGGTTTTAACAAATATCCCGCTACATATACTTCATAACTTTCTACCGCATAGTCTGCATGAGCTGTAAGAAAGATGATTGGTGCTTTAAATTGAATATCTCTTAATTTTCTAGCTATCTTCATTCCATTCATAATGATATCTAGAAATAAGAGTTCTACTTCAATATCATCTAATAAATTATCTCCTAATTCATATTCAAAGATTTTAAATTCTTCTTCATTATTTTCAAAATATATTTGTATAACAACTTTTAAAAGCTATCGATCCAATTTACTATCATCACAAATAGCTATTTTTCTCATAACATACTCCTTAATACTCTGATTTCATCGATAATAATATATCTCTCCTTTATTTTTGGTAAGAAATTTTTATAAAATATTATTTTCATATCACGAAAACAATATTTCATTAAGAAATTAGTGTTATAATGACTAAAAGGAGGATTTTTATGAATAATGTTATAATTAGTGATTCGATTAAATATATTGGGGTTGATGATACAACACTCGATCTTTTTGAAAGTCAATATATTGTACCTAATGGGGTTAGTTATAACTCTTATCTTATTTTAGATGAAAAGATTGCAGTTATGGATACAGTTGATGCAAGAAAGACAAAAGAATGGTTTGATAATTTAGATAAGGAATTAAAGGAACATGTTCCTGATTATTTGATTGTTTCTCATTTAGAACCTGATCATTCCGCAAATATTCAATTATTTACAGAAAAGTATAAAGAAGCAAAACTTGTTTTAAGTGCCAAAGCAAAAGCGATGCTTCCTCAATTTTTTAATATTGAAGGATTAGATGAAAGATGTATTGTGGTTAAAGAAGGAGAAGAATTAGATTTAGGAAATCATCATTTGAAATTTATCATGGCACCGATGGTGCATTGGCCTGAAGTAATGGTTGAATATGAAACAACTGAAAAAATATTATTCTCAGCAGACGGCTTTGGTAAATTTGGGGCTTTATCACATGATGAAGATTGGGCTTGTGAAGCACGACGTTATTATTTTAATATTGTTGGTAAATATGGTGCTCCTGTACAAACTTTATTAAAAAAAGCCAGCACTTTAGATATTAAAATGATTTGTCCTTTACATGGTCCTATTTTAAAAGATAATTTAGGATATTATATTGATAAATACCAAATTTGGAGTAGTTATCAAAGTGAAGATGAAGGTGTTTTAGTGGCCAGTGCTTCTATCCATGGAAATACCAAAGAAGTGGCTTTAAAAGTAGTTGATTTATTAAAAGAAAAAGGTGTTAAAGTTGCCTTCACTGATCTTACAAGAGATGACATGGCTGAAGCAGTTGAAGATGCTTTTAGATATTCTAAAATGATTTTAGCTGGAGCTACTTATGATGGTGGTGTCTTTAGTCCAATGGAAGATTTCTTACATAGATTACAACATAAAGGATATCAAAATAAAACTGTTGGACTTATTGAAAATGGTTCTTGGGCTCCTCTTGCAAATAAAGTGATGAAAGATATGCTTACTCCAATGAAAAATATTACTATTTGTGAAAATACGGTCACAATTAAATCTACTTATAAAGATGAAAACCAAGAGGCAATTAATCAACTTGTTGAAGAAATATGTCATTAAAAAAATCAGCTATTGCTGATTTTTTTTATATGATTTTTCCTTCAAAATGATCAAGTTCATGTTGAATGATTTGAGCTGTATAACCTTTAAACGTTTTAATTTTCTTTTTAAAATCTTGATCTAAATAACTTACTTTGATACTTTCATATCTTTGTGTCTTTCTTACACCTTGTAATGATAGACAACCTTCTTCTGTTTGATACGTTTTTCCACTTGTTTTTAAAATAACAGGATTAATTAAAATAAGATATTTATTTTCATCTAAAACAACCATCATTGTTTTTAAATATCCAATCATATTCGCTGCCATACCAACACATTGTTCTTTGTAAGCTTGAATTGTTTCTAATAATTCATTGGCAATATATAAATCCTCTTTTGTACATGACTTTGATTTTTGTTTTAAAAAGAATTCATCTTTAATAATTTCTTTAACCATTTTTACCACTTATTATAATGAACAACAGCTTCATCATAATATTCTTCTTTCTCTTTAATTTCATCTAGAGGATAACCAAAAGCAATAATTGAATGAGGAATTTGATCATTGGGTAAATCAAACAATTTACTTTGGGCAAAAACACGATCCATTTGTGGCCATGTACCAAGCCAAACACTTCCAATACCTAAAGACCAAGCTGCTAAAATCATATTTTGTCCAGCAATAGAACCATCTACAGCAAAATAATCTTTAGAGAATTTAAATGCTTTTGAGTAATCTCCACAAATTAAAATAGCAAAAGCACATTCAAGTAATGGTTTCGCTGGTACACCATTTGCTTGATACATTTTATGAAGAACTTCTGGATCGTCAACAACGATAAATGACCAATCTTTTGAATTAACACATGTTGGTCCTGACATTCCTGCTTTTAAGATTGTTTTGATGTCTTTTTCATCTACTTTTTGATTTTTAAATTGTCGAACACTTTTTCTTGTAAAAATTGTTTCTAATGTATTCATTATTGCACCTCTTTATATTTAATTGCTCTTGAAGGTTTTGAAGCAAAGCTTTTGATTTGAGGAACAATTGTTGTAAAGTGTTTTGTTTGATTATGTTCATCAATTGCTTCTTGATTTTGCCATTCTTCAATAAAAGTAAAATGACTATCATCATTAATATCTTGATAAAGATGATAAGAGATATTTCCTTTTTCTTCTCTACTTAAAATAATAAGTTCTTTTGTAAGTTTTAAAAATTCTTCTTGATATTCTTCTTTAATATAATTTTCTGCAACAATTTTAATCATAGTATACCTCCGTTAGTTGATATATCAACAATATAATAAAATATTCTATTTGTCAAATAAAAAAATGCTATGCACTGCATAACATTTTAAAAGTCTAAAACTTCTTTTACAACATCAATTGGCATATCTTGATCTGTCCATAATTTAAATGAAGCAGCTCCTTGATAAAGCATCATTCCTAGACCATTAATTGTTTTACATCCTATTTTTTCAGCTTCTTCTAATAATTTTGTTTTTTCTGGCATATAAATAACATCTGAAACAATTAAATCTTTTCTTAAATAAGAAGTATCTGGTAAAACCATTTTTCCTTCTAATTTACCCATACCTACATTTGTTGCATTTGTAAAAATAATTGACTCATCGATTTCTTTTCTTAATGTTTCATGATCATTTAAATCAAATAATTGTGCTTTACATTGAGTTTGTGAATTGATTTTTTCTACATTTTCTAAAGCACGATCCCATGAAGCATCTTTAATATTGAAAATACTGATTTCTTTAACACCATCTAATGCAGCTTGCATGACGATTGCAGTAGCTGCTCCACCTGCACCAACAATTGTCATCTTTTTACCAATAATATCAATTCCTTGATCTTTTAAAGCTGTCATATAACCTGTTCCATCTGTAATAGTTCCAGTTAAAACACCATGATCATTAATAACAGTATTAATAGCGCCACACATTTTAGCAATTGGTGTAATATGATCTAAATATTGACCAATTGTTGTTTTATAAGGCATTGAAACATTCCATCCTCTTACATTTAAAGCTTTGAAACCTTTTACTGCATCTTCTAATTGATCTGGTTGAATATCAAAAGCTAAATATGCATAATCTAAACCTAAAGCACGGCATGCAGCATTGTGCATCACTGGTGATTTAGAATGTCTAATTGGTGTTGCTACTAAACCTAATAATTCTGTATGTCCTGTAATTCTTTTTTCCATTTTTATTTCCCCCATATATTAATAAAAAAGTCTCTTCATCCCATAAGGACGAAAGAGACCATCGCGTTACCACCTTACTTCGTTATTATTTCACAATAATAACCTTACTAAGTACCTACATACTCATACACGTTAACGGGTGTTACCGGAGATATTTACTAACTTCAATACTCTACTCCAAGAGGAATTCAATCATCAAACATAACTTTTTTTCACCAACCAAAAGCTCTCTACTTATGTTTTGATCATCTACTACTTCTTTTCACTGTATTTATTTGTATTAAACCACTTCATCATTTATTTGTCAAAGATTTTTTATATCTATTAATATACCTAATAAAAGATATCGCCTACTATGACGATATCTTCTTAATTAAGCTGTTTTCTTTTTATTTAAATAAATTAAAACTATCAAACTTCCTACCAATAATAAAGTAATACCTATAATATTTGTATTATCACCTGTATTTACCTTTTTAACTTCTTGTTTATTTTCAGCTTTTACATTTTCTTGATTATTTGATATGGTATCTTTCTTTTCATTATTATCTTTTGTTTGTTCTTTAATGATTAAAGTTGTTGTTGCATAACCATCTTCAAAATAAACCTTGACCTCATGATTACCAACAGGTAATGATTCTAAATATTCCTTATTAAACGTAACAATTGTTGATCCTTTTATCACTTTATAATTTGTCTTAGAAACTTCTTTTCCATCTACTTCAACTTTTACATTTTCTGTATATTCATGATCTATTCGTATTGAAATATCTTTTCCACTTTTCTTAACAAAAGTTCCTCCTTCACCTTCAATAACTTTATATATGATAGGTTTCTTTACAAGTCCTTCAATAGCTTTATTAATTACATCTGCATAACCATCTACCGTTGCTTGTTCGGTAATATTCTTTCCTTCTTCTACTAAAGCAAGAGCATCTTTTAATGTCTTTACTGTTTCATCTGCATAGATACTTAAATCACTTGGCACTTTTGCTTTTGCTTCATTGACTTTTGTGTAGTCAGCAGGTTTATATTTTAAACCTACAATAGCATTTTCAATTGATGTTGCATAACCATTAACAGCAATTTGTTCAGTAACATCCTTATCTTCTACAACAGCTGCTAAAGTATCTTGTAATGCTTTTACCGATTCATCCGTATAAACGCTTAAATCAGCTGGTACTTTTGATTTTGCTTCATTAACTTTTGTATAATCAGCTTTTTCAATTGTTACTGTTCCTTGCGTGTTACTTTTAGAATTCACATATAATTGGTTGCCTTCTTTTAAAATAATGTTTCCTTTTTTTATTGTTAAATTTCCATTTGCCAACGCTATACCTATTGAACTGTCTTTAAAATCTATTGTACCTGTTGTTTCAATGTAAACGTCTTTTTTGTATGTATTATTTCCTGAACACATTCCATATAATTTGGCTGATACATCAATATTCCCTCCAGTTATCTTTATTCCTGTCGTTGGATTTGGATGTCCTGTTCCTGTAGCAAATATACCTACTCTGTTTGAAATAATATCTACTGTCCCACTAGATATTTCGATACTTCCACATGCATAGAGTCCATCTGTCCAACCATCGTCACTTACCTGTGAGGTATCAACTTTGACATATCCACCGTCAACTTTTATAGTTTGCATAGTAATTATGCTGCCTCCAATAGCATTAACTGTTCCACTTTCAAATAAAAGATCATTAGCATCTATTGTTGGTAATTCTTTCTTAGAGTTTAATTCTAATAATCCATTGCCACCAAATATAATAAATCCCGGACCATCCTTTTTGCCATAAATGACTGTTTTGCTAGATATAAGCTTGTTATTTCCATTTGATACAATATGTATATCTCTATCAGATGGTAAAACAATGCTCTTGTTATCACCCGTATTAAAATTCACATTTGTTAATGTTAATGTATTTGTAGTTGAATTCCAACTCCACCCTTCTTCTTTATTTTCCTCATCTTGAATAAATTTGCTTACGTCTAATGTTGTTGTTCTTTCTATCGTACTTGTCGCAAATACTTTTGTTGGACAAAAGCATATAGCTACGATCATCAACAACATTGATAAAAATATTTTTTTGATTTTCATTTGAATTATTCCTTTCTTTTTCTTAATTGAGACTTATTGTACCATATTAAATCATTAAATAATGAGACTATGTGTCTCCTTTGTCTAAATTGTAGCGTAAGCCCTTTCAATTGTCAATTATTGACATAATAAAAAGATGTTTTCACATCTCTTTTTTCATCCAAGTATGTGGACAATATTCATCATAATCTATTTCACCATAAGCTTTAAAGCCTAATTTTTCATAAAAAGGTTTAGCTTGTAATTGCGCATGTAAACAAACATTTCCTTGAATTAAAGAACAGGCAGTTTTAACAATATATTGTCCTACTTTTTTTCCTCGATATTCTTTAATAACTGCAATTCTTCCAAGCACATTTGACTTTAAAGATTCATCATAATAAAAACGACATGTTCCTATCGGTTGATTATTTCCAAAAACAACAAGATGTTGACAAAGATCATCTAAATCATCAAATTCATCTTTAAATCCTTGTTCTTCCATAAAAACTTTAATTCTAATTTCTTTTGCTTCTTGAGGCAATTGATCATAAATTTTATAATTCATATTTTTCTCCTATAATAACATTGTTGCGACAACAATTGGAATTGTAATCACTGATAATAAAGTTGAAACAACAATATTTCTTGTAACGATTTTTACATTTGCATTATATTGTGTTGCCAGCATTAAAACCATTGATCCTACTGGCATCGCATTTGTAATAATTGTAATATTAGCGTAATAAGCATCAATGTGTAATAAACGACACATGATCATTGTTACAAAAGGAACAATCATTAAACGAACAAAAGCAAAGACATAACTACGCCAATCTGTAAAACTATCTTTAATAGGATAAACAGCTAATGATGAACCAATCATCATCATTGAAAGTGGAGCTGTAAGTGAACCAACACTATTAATCGTATCCATAAGTACACTAGGAAGTTGAATATCGAATAAGTAAATAAATATTCCTACAAAAATCAAAATAATTCCTGGTGTTAATAATTGTTTAAAATTTAATTTAAATTCACTATCGTCTCCTTTTGTTAGACACATAATAGCGTATGTATACACAAAAAAGTTAAAAGCCATATGAATAAGTGATGCATAGAAAACAGCTTCTTGTCCAAAAACATCTAATAAAACAGGATATCCCATAAATCCTGTATTCGCAAAAACGACCATACATTCATAAACAGGCCAATCTTTTTTAGGAAATGGAAATATTCGATTAATGATTTTCCCTAAAATAATAAAACCGATATACATTAAAATACCTGCACCTATCATTAAAAAGACAATACTTTTATTACTTCCTTCAACCCCCGCAATAGAACTAATAATCAACATTGGTGAAGCAACATTGACAATTAAAGCTGATATTTTTTTATTTGTATATTCATCAAAAATATGACATTTAAATAAAACAAATCCTAAAATAAGTAATAAAAACAATTTTAACATTGTTTGAAAGACAACCATGATATCCATAAATTTCCCCCTCTATAAATCCTTACTATCTTATCACAATTCAATTTTTTCTTTTGTTTTTTTCAAAAAACTAAAATAATATCATTTTTGCCTGTGTATCATAACAAAAAAATTGTAATAAAAGGGGTAATCCCAAATTATTACAATCTTTTAATTATTCTAACAAAGATTAATATAAATCTTTCTTTGTTCTCTTTAATTTTAAAAATAAAGTACCTAAACCAATAAAAATAATTAATAAAACAACAATCATATAGAAAGTTCCAATACCTAATGTTTTTGAACCTAATAAAGATAAATCAAATCCAAACCATCCTGTTGGTGCACCATAATTTAAAAAATTATAAGGAGCCAACATATCCTTGTACCATCTTATATGAAAAACATTTCCTAAAACAATCACATAACCTACATAAACAAGTGGTGGTACTACTGAATAATAAACATGTTTTTCATCTGGTCTATAGTGTTCACTAAATAATAGAAAATCAATAATAGCAAGAACTGGTGTAATGAAATGTACACATAAACTTCCTGCTCCATTATTTAAATAGGCACCAATAAATCCCTGACTATTCGTTGGTGCAAGTAACAACATATAAACAAAGAACGTTAATGTAATGGAAATCGTTGCCATAAATTTAATAAGGTACATCCCTTGTGGTATATATTTTGCTTTTTTTAGATCATAAATAATGAAAATCACTAACATAATATCTATAAAGATATTGGATAAATTCGTAAAATACGTAAAAAACATCCAATGATCTAATGATTGTAACATTCCATAAAGAGATGCGACTACTGCAATGATTTTCATTATTAAAGATATCTTACTCTTTTTCATTTTTATCACCCGCAACACTATACCACAATATATTTTGAGGTTCAAATGTTTTTATGAACTCTTTTTTTGATAAAGACGAATTACAAAAATAATGATGCTTAATGAAACAAAAGCAACAAATAATGTTAATAATACATTTTGTGTAAATCCAGCAACAAGATATCCTATAAAACAAGCACTTGCGACAACTAAGGCATATGGAATTTGAGTGGTTACATGATAAAGATGATTACATTGCGCCCCTGTAGAAGCCATAATTGTCGTATCTGAAATAGGTGAAATATGATCACCACAAACGGCACCTGCAAGAATGGAAGCAATGGAAATCACCAACATTGTTGATCCTTCTGGAAATAAAGAAGTTGCCATCGGAATCAAAATACCAAAAGTTCCCCAAGATGTCCCTGTTGAAAAAGAAAGACCTGCCCCAACAATAAATAAACATGCTGGTAAAATAGCTGTTGAAATAGAAGCAGATTGTAACGTATTATAAACAAATGCCCCTGCTTGTAACTGATTAGAAACTAAATCTCCTAAAGACCATGCAAGAACCAAAATCAAAATAGATGGAACCATTGCTTTAAAACCTTCAGGAATACATTCTACAAATTCATTATAAGAAATAATTTTTCTTGGAATATATAAAATAAAGACAAAGATCAAAGTAACAAATGTACCATAAACAAGCCCTCTCGAAGCATCACATTGACTAAAAGCAGTAATTAAATCTTTTCCATCAAAGAATCCTCCAGTATAAATCATCCCAATAATACAACTCATAATTAAAACAATAACAGGTAAAATCAAATCTAGAACTTTCCCCTTTTGATTATAAGAAATTTCTTCATTTGTCTGATAAGAATCATCCCCAAAACAAACATCGCCATTTTGAGCAGCTAATTCATGTTTTTTCATCTTTCCAAGATGAAACTCACTGCCAATAACATAACAAACCATGACAATTGTTAAAAGAGCATAAAGATTAAAAGGAATTGTATTTAAAAACAATTGAAAACCATCCCCTGAGGTATAACCACTTACAGCTGCAGCCCATGATGAAATAGGTGCAATAATACAAACAGGTGCTGCTGTACTATCAATAATATAGGCAAGCATTGCTCTTGAAACTTTAAATTCATCTGTGATTTCACGCATAACACTTCCAACTGTTAAACAGTTAAAGTAATCATCAACAAAGATAACAACGCCTAAAATAAAAGTAGAAAACAAAGATTGTTTAGAAGATTTCATCTTCTTTTTAGCCCATTTTCCATAAGCTTGACTTCCTCCACTTTTAGTCATTAAAGTCACAATAATTCCTAACATTACTAAAAATATTAAAATTCCAATATTAGAAGGTTTACTTAAACAATTAACAACTGTATCAAACAATAAATTTAAACTTTCAACAAGATGAAAATTTGTTAGTAATAAAGTTCCTGAAACAATTCCAATGAGTAATGAAATATAAACTTCTTTTGTTTTTAAAGCAAAAATAATTGCGATTACAGGCGGTAATAAAGCCCATATTGTCTTTACATAATTCATTCTTTCCCTCCATAAAAAAAGTACCTTGAGAATATCAAAGTACTTTACATACAAGATAGCTCTCCACTAAAAAGTGACAAGAAATTATATATTTTATAATTTCCCAGATAAATAACATTTGGTGCTGTTATTTTCTTCGGCACGTTTCCCTTTCATTGTTGACTGTCACCAAACATTATCAACAATTACTCTTGATTCATGCACCTCTACCAATTCTTCTATTTTGTCTTTTCAAGAATAACAAAGTCCAACATACTTGTCAATCAAATTGTATGAAATCAAGTATAATTTATTATGGTATAATACCTTTAGGAGGTAGTAAAATGAATGATTATATCATAAACTTTTTAAAAGAAATCATGGCAATTGATAGTCCTTCTGGATATACCAAAGAAGTCATTCACCATTGTCAAAAAGAAGCTGAGAATTTAGGATTTCATACGCATCAAACAAATAAAGGAAATCTAGAAATTTATGTTGAAG
>JABLTM010064914.1_pt1 | contig 32482 bp, 45 predicted proteins | sample 7160121 | NCBI WGS metagenome assembly JABLTM01 (sample SAMN14651224, study PRJNA627086) | human gut metagenome | isolation source: feces | host: Homo sapiens
AAAGTATTAGTATTTGCAAAAGGACCAAAAGCTGAAGAAGCTGAAAAAGCAGGAGCAGACTTTGTTGGTGCAGAAGAATTAATACCAAAAATACAAAATGAAAACTGGTTTGATTATGATGTAGTTGTTGCAACACCAGACATGATGGGTGTTGTAGGTAGATTAGGTAAAGTATTAGGACCAAAAGGATTAATGCCAAACCCTAAATCAGGAACAGTTACAATGGATGTTACAAAAGCAATAAATGAAATCAAATCTGGTAAAGTTGAATATAGATTAGACAAAACAAACATTATTCACTTAGGATTTGGAAAAGTATCTTTTGGAGCAGATAAATTAGCAGAAAACTATGAAACAATAATGAATGCTATAATTAAAGCAAAACCAGCAGTTGCAAAAGGTCAATACATTAAGAGTGTTTCAGTAACAACAACAATGGGACCTGGAATATTCATTAACCAAAAATAGAATATTAAGCCGAAGACAGCAGGCATAAAATTAAGTCCTACCGAGGTTATAAAATAATGTGTAAACAAACACTTTTTATAATCTCGTATTGGATATAAAAAGTGTTTTTAAATTTTTATATTTATATAAAAAAATTTAGGAGGTGAAAATTTAAAAATGGCAAGTGAAAAAATCTTAAATCAAAAGAAAGAAGAAGTTACAAAATTAGCAAACAAAATTAAAGAAGCTAAATTAGTACTTTTAACAGATTACAGAGGAATTAATGTTGAAGATGTAACAGGATTAAGAGCAGAATTAAGAAAAGCAAATGCTGAATATACTGTTATCAAAAACAACATAACAAAAAGAGCATTAGCAGAAGCAGGAATCGAAGGTTTAGAAGATAAATTAGTAGGACCTACAGCTGTAATAATGAGTAATGAAGATTACTTAGAACCATCAAAAGCAATTTATGAATTTACAAAAAATAATGATTACTATAAAATAAAAGGTGGAGTTATCGAAGGTAAAGTAATGACAGCTGAAGAAATTATAACTTTAGCAAAATTACCATCAAAAGAAACATTACTATCTATGCTTGCTGGAGCATTACTTGCAAATATTCAAAAATTTGCAGTTGCACTTGATCAAGTTAGAATTCAAAAAGAAGAAGGTTCAGCTGAAGAAACAACAGCAGAAGCTTAGTCTTATAATTATTAATTAATATTAAAAATCGATAATTAGTAAGCCATAAGCATGGCAAGAAATAATAGAAAAGTCATCTATTCAAGTTGACAAAATATAAAAAATAGAAAAAGTCAAAAATATTATGACAAAAATTAAAATTAGGAGGATTATAAAATGAGTAAAGAAGAAATGATTGAAGAAATCAAAAAAATGACAGTAGTAGAATTAGCAGATTTAGTAAAAGCTATAGAAGAAGAATTTGGAGTATCTGCAGTAGCAGCAGCTGCACCAGCAGCTGGAGTAGCTGGAGGAGATGCAGCAGCTGAAAAAACATCATTCAATGTTGTATTAAAAGAAGCTGGAGATCAAAAAATAAAAGTAATCAAAGTAGTTAGAGACGCTACAGGATTAGGATTAAAAGAAGCTAAAGAATTAGTAGACGGAGCACCAAAAACAGTTAAAGAAAATGTTTCTAAAGAAGAAGCAGAAGACTTAAAAGCTAAATTTACAGAAGTTGGAGCTGTTATTGAATTACAATAATTATAGTTTCAGAACCATATTTAAAATATGGTTCTTTTTTTATAAATTATATGGTATAATTTATAAAAAAGCAATTTGGAGGTAATAAAATGAGTAAAATTGGAATAATAGTTGCAATGGAAGAAGAGTTAGAATCAATTTTAGATATAATGGATAATATCGAAGAAAAAGAAATTTATGGACTTACTTTTAAAACTGGGCAAATAGAAAAAAATAAAATTATTGTTGTAAAATGTGGAGTGGGAAAAGTAAATGCAGCAAGAGTAACACAAATATTAATAGACACATTTAATGTAAAATGTGTAATAAATGTAGGAGCAGCAGGAGCACTAAGTCCATTATTAAATATAGGTGATATAGTAATTGGTGAAAAATTAATTCAACATGATTTTGATATAACTGCTTTTGATCATGATAAGGGATATATAACAGGAGTTGGAGATTATATATATAGCGATATTGAATTAATAGAAAAATTTAAGAAAGCAGCAAACAATTTGAAAGAAAAAGATTATAAAATAAAAACAGGAATTATAGCAACAGGAGATATATTCTGTACTGATATTGAAATGAAAAATAAAATATTTTCAAAATTTGATGCAGATTGTGTTGAAATGGAAGGAGCTGCAATTGCACAAGTATGTTATTTAGATAATATACCATTTATTGTTATAAGAAGTATATCTGATTCTCCAAATGGAAATAATGAAATTGACTTTGATAAATTTGTTGAACTAGCTTCAAAAAGATGTGCAAATATATTAAGAGAATTTTTAAAATAATAAAAATATTTGAAGCTAATATTTCAAATATTTAATATGCAAGGTATACATAACAAAAAATACACCTTAAACTATTGCTTATATTGTAAATATATGGTATAATATAAATAGTTTTTATTTATTAAAAGAAAGAGGTGAAAACTTAAAACACCAGTTTTAAGAAAATTATGGATATAGTAAATGAAAAAATTGGAATAAAAGACATATTATCTGGCTTAGCAGATTTAGTATTTATAAAAGATACATTTTCTAAAAAAGAAAAAAAAGAAAAAGATAATAAGAAAGAATTTGAAGAAAAATTAAATGAAGTATATAAAGCACAAGAAGAAATAGGAGCAACAAAAAGAATAGAATCATATGAACAAGATATAGAAAAACATGTAGAACCAAAAACAAGAGGTAGAAAAACATTGGTGAAAGAAATTAAACCGAAACAAGATGCAATACAAACACAACAATTAGAAAATAATAAAGAAATAAAAACAGTGACTGATGAAAAAGAACAAACATTATAATAAAAATAATATCAAAAAATACAAGGGATTTTATAATATAATTTATAAATAAAATAATTAATTAAAAATTAAACTAAAAATTAAAATTTCTTGTATTTTTATCTTGACAAATTGGTAAACTCAATGTATAATAAATATCGCAATGCAAATGGCGAAGTAGCTCAGTTGGCTAGAGCATCCGGTTCATACCCGGCAGGTCGTAGGTTCGAATCCCACCTTCGCTACCAAATAAAACTGTATTACAAATTGTAGTACAGTTTTTTATTGTATATAATATTACAAAATTTTATTTGTCAATTACAAAATTATTTAATAAACAAAAACCCCGCCTTAGCCGTAAGATGTCTTGAATTTTTAAGGACCTGCTCCTAAAAACAGGTGGGTGCCTACCAAAATACTCATGGGCTTCTTACATAAAATGCAAGCATGCACGCCATATTCTGAGATTGGCTCCTCTTACAAACTTGTAGGTTCTAAAAATTCTGTCTACACGCACTATGCAGGGAAAATTAATAACTTATTTATTAAACTAAATATAGTTTAGCATATTAAAAAAAATGTTTCAAATAAAAAAATCTTATAAAAAAATGATTATATATTATTTATATTATTTTATCTCACTTTTTATAAATTATTCTCACTTTATTGAATTTTTTATGATTTGCTTTTAAAAAATATTTGTGCTAAAATAATCAACACTTTTGTAAATATGATTTTTAAAGTTTATTCTTTAAATTCCTTATTTAGCTTTCCAATGGCTTTAGTTTCAATTCTGGATACATAAGAACGAGAAATACCCATCATTTCAGCAATTTCATGTTGAGTTTTTGGTTTATTTCCATCAAGTCCAAAACGCAATTCTATAATAGTCTTTTCTCTATCTTTTAAGACTTCTCTAATTTTTGAGTAAAGTTTCTTGATTTTTATTTTCAAATCAACTTCATCTTCAATGTTTCTGTCATCATTTTCTAAAACTTCTTGCAAAGTAACAATATTATCATCTTTATCTTTGCCAATAGGTTCATTTAGATAAACTTCTGCATTTAATTTTTTTGTAGAACGTAAATACATCAATATTTCATTATCTATACACCTGGATACATATGTACTAAGTTTAGAACCTTTATCTACATCAAAACTATTAATGCCCTTAATTAAACCTATTGTTCCAATCGATATTAAATCATCTTGTTCAACTTTTGTATTTGAATATTTTTTAACCACATGTGCAACCAACCTTAAATTTCTTTCAATTAAAATATTTCTAGCATCATCATCACCATTTTTTAATTGTTGTAGATATATTTTTTCTTCTTCACTAGTTAGCGGTTCTGGAAACAAATTACTTCCAGATATATAGCCGAACTGCAAATACTGCTGATTTTAAAAATTGAAAAAAACCTAAAATACCAATACTACAAAGTGCTTCTAACATATTGCACCTCCAAATCTTTTATATAAAATTATATGTTTATAAATTTTAAAAGTGCATGACCATAATAAGAAATATTTTATAAAAAATAATAAAAATATAAAATCAAAATATATTAAATAAACAAAAAGTATTGTAAAATTAGAGTGTTTATGATATAAATATTTTAAAGTAAAAAGAAAGAGGAAGAAAAATGGATGATTTAAATAAAAAAAGTACAACCAAAAATAAAAAAGTTTTATACTCAACAGAGGCAATAGATGAAAATGATAATACAAGTTTAAAAAGTGGTAGATTAGGAATTAAAGAAATAAAGAACGATAAGGATGACTCGAAACAAATATGGGGTATTATTTTAAAATATGAATTAGATGGAGAACAACAAGAGATAACTATAGCTACATTAGGAGAAATTGAAGGTCTTGGAGAAAAAACAAAAGCAATAAATGAACTACTTGAAAAACAGCTTATTGCAAATAAACATGAAGAAAAAGGGTTTAAGTATTATGAACAATTACAGATTTATTTAAAAAGTGAAAGAATACCATTTAGTTTAACAGTAGAAGGAACAGAAGTGCTTTCATATAAGGAAAAAGAAAAAACAGAAATAGATACAACATATTCTGTAGACCCAAATGGAAGACTTTATACAGAATTCACAGAGAAACAACTTGAAGATATGAAAAAAAATAATAATTCAAAATTCATTCACCAAAAAAATATAGAAAAATGGAAAGAAAGAAAAGAAAAAATTCTAAATACACTTGATCCAGAAGAAAAGGAAAAGTTCTTAAAAGGTGAAAAAATAACACAGTATATAGAAGAAACTACTAAAACACCAGAAACCAAAAAAACATTAGCAGGAGACTACCTAATAGAGGCATTAGAAGAAAATCAAGATACACACAAATTAGATTTGGCAAAAGGACTTTTTGCGATGCAAGATAAAGGTTTTGCAATAGATGTTAAAGTAGTATTAGAAAAACAAAGAGATAAACTTTATAATGCAATTCAAGAAGAAAAGACAGATAAAAAAACAATGGATACAGTATTACAACTACTAACAAGAATGGATGAATATGCAATTTTATTTGATTTAGTAAAAGATGGAAAACAATTGAATGCAAGATATAGATATGAATGGAAAAAATTAAATCTTTCAGAAGTAAAAGCGTTATGTAAAAGCTATAATCCAGAAGATAAAGAAATACAAAAATATATAGATTTAAAAGAAAAAACATTGCAAGATAAGACTCTAAATAAGGTGGAAAAAGAAAATAATTATAATGATTCTGAAAATATGAAACAATTATATAAGTTTTTAATGAGAGCTAAAGTAAGGGATTATACAAATACAGATGGACTATATTCTGCCAAAAATATTGTAGTTGATAATGGAAACTATTTAGCAAATAGGCTATATGAACATATAATAAGAGAATTAGCTGAGTATAACCTAGAAAATATAGAAACATATAATAAATATGCAAAAAAAAGTAAAGGAATATTTGTGTATGATGTTAACAATAAAGAAAATGGAAAAGAACCAATAAGAACTTTTTCAAATACAGTAAAACAAATTTCAAACGAATTACTTAAAACAAAAGAAGCTCCAGAAGCACCAGGAAATCTTAAAAAATCTGAAGACCATGGAGCTCCAGACGGAGATGAAAGATGATAAAAGTAAAAAGAGGATTTTTAAACGACACAATGTTAAGAATTCTCTTTTTTGTTATAATAAAATATACTAGGCGTACTAGTATTAATACTTTAATTCATATAAATTAAAAGTTTTAATTTAATTGCAAAAAGATGCAGAAAATGATAAAATATTATATGTAAAATGTAGTAATAGTAAATGTAAGAAGGTGGTTATATGACAATATCAGAAGCAATAAAAAAGGGAATGATAGAATTAAAAAATGAAAACATAGAAGAACCAAAACTAAAATCAAGATTATTAATGCAAAGCACTTTAAACAAAACAAGACAATATGTAATAGTAAATGATATGGAAGAACTTGAAAAAAACAAAGAAAAACAATACTTTTCTGCAATAAAAATATTAAAAAAAGGAATTCCAATAGAACATATAACACACCAAAAAGAATTTATGAAATTAAACTTTTTTGTAGACAAAAATGTACTAATACCAAGACAAGATACAGAAATTCTAGTTGAAGAAGTTATAAAAATAGCACAAAAAACAAATGCAAAAAAGATATTAGACTTATGCACAGGAAGTGGAGCAATTGCGGTATCACTCGCAAAATATTTGCCACAAAGTGAAATAACAGCAATAGACATTAGCAATGATGCATTAAAAATAGCAAAAAAAAATGCAGTTAGTAATAATGTAGAAAATCAAATAACCTTTATAAGTTCAGATATGTTTACAAACTTAAATGAAGAAAAATTTGATATTATAGTCTCAAATCCACCATATATAAAAACAAATGTAATAGACAATTTAGATATTCAAGTAAAAAATGAACCACATATAGCATTAGACGGAGGAAAAGATGGATTATATTTTTATAAAAAAATTATAAATGAATCATATCAATATTTAAAATATAAGGGATTTTTGTGCCTAGAAATAGGATTTGACCAAAAAATAGATGTTATAGAACTTATAGAAAATACAAATAATTTTGATGGAACATACTCAAAAAAAGACTTGTACGATAATGATAGGATTATAATAACACAAATGAAATAGATTATTTTAATAAAATTAAGTAGAGGAGGTATAAGATGTCTTTTTCATCAGATTTAAAAGAAGAACTTAGTAAAATAAATAATTTAAATAAAAAAGATGAAGTCAGATATGAGCTAATAGGATACTTAATTTCTAAAAATGCAACAATAGCAAAAAGAAATATAAGGTATGCAACAGAAAGTGAATATAATATAAACAGATTTTCAAAGCTACTAAGAAATTTAAATATAGATAATGAAATTGAATTTGATGGAAAATCTTTTATCATTACTTTTAAAATAAAAAATCTTATAAAAGAAATTGAAATTAAAGGAAATCAATTAGAAATAAGAAATAAAAATGTAGAAAATGAAAATTATAAAAGAGCTATTGTAAGAGGTACATTTTTAGGAGCGGGTTCAATAAATAATCCAAACAAGACATATCATTTAGAAATAAATTTATCAACAAAAGAAAACATGGAATTTTTATATAACATATTAAAAGAATGCAAAATTAATTGTAAAAGGCTCTTAAACAAAAACTCAATTTATTTAAAAGACGGGGAAGAAATTTCAGCAATTATTGCACTATTCGGAGCAAATAGCAGTGTACTAAAATTTGAAGATATACGAGTTCAAAAAGAGATGAATGGAAAAGTAAATAGAATCGTAAATTGTCAAACTGCTAATTTAAATAAAACTTTAAATGCATCAGTTGAGCAAATAGATGCAATTAGAAAACTACAACAATCAAATAAATTTAATAAATTAGATGATAATTTAAAAGAAATAGCTTTACTAAGATTAGAATACCCAGATATGTCATTACTTGAGCTAGGAAAAAAATTAAAAGAACCACTTGGAAAATCAGGAGTTAATTATAGGTTAAAAAGAATTATCAAAATTGCAGAAGAACTATAAATCAAAAGTATATAGTTATTATAGCTATTTTGAACTGAAAATAGATTTTAAAGGAAGTTTTAAAATGGAACTTGGAATATATATACATATACCATTTTGCGTTAAAAAATGCGATTATTGCGATTTTATATCATATCCAAATTGCTATGATATGCAAGAAAAATATGTAGAAAAATTAATAGAAGAAATAGAAGAAAATCAAGGTATTTTAAAAAACAATTTTATAAGTACTATTTATATAGGTGGAGGAACTCCATCATCAATAAAACCAGAACTTATAAAAAAAATTATAAACAAAATTTATGAAATTGCAAACATATCAATTGAAAAAGAAAAGACTGAAATAACAATAGAAGTAAACCCAGGTACAACAAATAAAAATAATCTACAAATGTATAGAAATTGTGGAATAAACAGGTTAAGTATAGGCCTACAAAGTACTGATGATATTATTTTAAAAGAAATTGGCAGAATACATAACTATGAACAATTTTTAGATACATATAATTGGGCAAAAGAAGCGGGCTTCGAAAATATAAATGTTGATTTAATGCTTGGCCTTCCAAGGCAAGATATAAAAATATTAAAAAGTAGTTTAGACAATATAGTTAATCTAAAACCAATGCCAAACCATATATCAGTATATTCTTTAATAGTTGAAGAAGGTACTCAAATAGAAAAAAGGCTAAATAATGGTGAATTAGAACTGCCAGATGATGAAGAAGAAAGAAGACAATATCATTATACAAAAAATTTTTTAGAACTAAATGGATATAAACACTATGAAATATCAAATTTTGCAAAACCAGGATATGAATCAAAACATAACATGAATTGCTGGGAACAAAAGCAATATGTTGGCTTTGGAGTAGCAGCTCATTCATATGTAAATGGAGTTAGATATGCAAATACATCCAACTTGAAAGAATATTTGAATGTTAATTATAATGAAAAAGGTTTTAAAACTATAAAAACTATTGAAGAAACACAAAACAAACTAGATATGGAAAAAGAATTTATGATGCTAGGCTTAAGAAAATTAGATGGTGTTAGTATTTCTAAATTTGAGCAAAAATTTGGAGAAAATCCAATTTATTTATTTAGAAATGAATTACAAAAATTAGTTGAAGAAGATTTACTTGAAGTTGATTTAGACGACATTAAATTAACAAAAAAGGGCCTTGATTTAGCTAATTTAGTTTGGGAAGAATTTATATAGAAAGGGCAAAAAATGAAAAATATAAAAGATTATGATTTAGAAGATTTAAAAAAAGAACTAGTAGAAATAGGAGAAAAACCATTTAGAGCAGAGCAAATATTTAAATGGTTGTATCAAGAAAAAGTAAAAAATTTTGACGAAATGACAAATTTATCTTTGGCATTAAGAGAAAAATTAAAAGAAAATTATACAATTTGTAATTATAAAATTTTAAGAAAACAAGAATCAAAGGATGGAACAATCAAATACCTATTTGATGTGTTAGACGGTAATGCAATAGAAACAGTATTAATGAGTTATCACCATGGATATAGCATTTGTGTTTCTTCACAAATTGGATGTAAAATGGGATGCAAATTCTGTGCATCAACAGGAATAAATTTTATAAGAAGTTTGACATCAGGTGAAATTGTTGAACAAATTTTAGCAGTAGAACAAGATACAGGAGTTAGAATTTCAAATGTTGTTTTTATGGGAATAGGTGAGCCTTTAAACAATTATACGAATGTTGTAAATGCAATTAGAATTATAAACAATCCAAAAGGTTTAAATATAGGTGCAAGACATATAAGTGTTTCTACAAGTGGTTTAGTACCAGGAATATATAGACTAGCAGATGAAAATATTCAATGTACATTATCTATTTCTTTACATGCAACAAATAATGAAAAAAGAAGCAGTATGATGCCTGTAAATAATGCATTCCCAATCGAAGAATTAATGCAAGCATGCAAAGATTATATTGCTAAAACTAATAGAAGAATTTCTTTTGAATATGCGCTGGCAAAAGACAACAACGATAATCTTGAGGATGCCAAAGAATTGGTTAAATTGTTGCATGGCATGTTATGCCACGTCAATTTGATTCCAATTAATAAAATCGAAAATGGTGCTTATTCAAAATCTTCTAATGAAAATATTATGAAGTTTAGAGATTACTTAAATGACCATGGAATTGTTGCTACTATTAGAAGGGAACTTGGCTCTGATATTGATGCAGCATGTGGTCAATTGAGAAGAAAAAATTTGAAAGAAGATAAATAAAATGAACGAAGAAAATAATCAAAATTTGAAAAACACGATTATATATAATATTAAAGAAAAAAACGAAAATATAAATATTCTAGTAAAAAATATAACTGAAGAAAAAGATATATTTAAGTATAATGAAACAGACACTTTTGTTTCTGCAAGTATAATAAAAATTCCAATTATGATGTCAATACTAAATGAAATTGCTAATGGTACTTTGAAATTAAATACTATCATTAAAATTCAAAATGAAGACATTTTAAGTGATAACAAATGTTTAAAAAAAGATATATTAGAATATAAAATTTATGATTTAATAATGTGGATGATTACAGAATCTTGTAATTCTTCTACAAATATTTTGATTAAATATTTAGGATTTGAAAAAATAAATAAATATTGTAAGGAAATAGGTCTAAATGATACAAAATTAGAAAGATATATGTTTGATGAAGAGGCTATAAAAAATGGAAAAAATAATTATACATCTTTAAATGATATGTATAGATGTTTTGATTTGATTGTAAATAAAAAAATCCTAACAAGTGAACTTTGTGAAGTAGCTTTAGATTATTTATATAATCAAAAAGTTAATAATCAAATACCTAGATATATTAAAAATGTTAAATTTGCTCATAAAACAGGTGGACTAGATTATTTAAATAGTGATGTTGGAATTTTTGAATTAAATGAACAAACATATTTTATAGGTATTTCTGTATATAATACTCCAAAGAAAGATGGAGATAGACAAGTAGTTGGAAGATTATCAAAAATAATATATAATTATCTTAAAAATAAAAATTAGAACGTGGATTATAAGTTATAAAAATCGGGATTTTGTGTTGTGGACACAAAATCTCGGTTTTTTCTATAATATAATACAAATTAATCCTCCTGAGCCCTCATTAACAATACGTTCTAAAGTTTCTTGAAGTTTCATTTGAGCATCCTCTGGCATCTTAGAAAGTTTAGTTTGTAAGCCCTCATTAACAAGCTCATGTAAACTCTTTCCAAAAATATTAGATTCCCAAATTTGTTTTGGATCATTTTCAAATCCAGAAAGTAAGTAATTTACCAATTCTTCAGACTGTTTTTCAGAACCCACAATAGGTGAAACTTCAGTAGTAACATTAGTTTTTATCATATGTATGACAGGCTCTAAACAGACACATATATTTAAAAGGAAAAGTGGAAAGCTTGTGACTGGAAGAGTGCATGGGACAACTGAAATAAAGTATGATATAGATTTTGGGATAGATGATATGGAATTTTAGAAAATTTTAAAATTTAGAATTTTAGAAATAAGTTTTAGATTTATAGTCTAAGGCTTATTTTTTATATATGAAATTATTTATAACAAAGTTATTAAAATTAAAACTGAAAAAATTAATATAAATATGGATTCGAGTAATTTATTATTTTTTAAATTTAAACGCCACAAAATCGATTTTGGGGCGAGAAAGTAGGGAGTAAATGTTTAGATAAAAATAATAATCTATATGAAAAATAAGAAAGGAGAGATTTGTAAAAATATGAAAAAATACAAACATTATTATTTAACAAGTGAAAGTGTTACAGAAGGACATCCTGATAAAGTAGCTGATTTAATATCAGATGCAATATTGGATGAATGCTTAAAACAAGACAAAGAATCAAGAGTAGCAGTTGAAACTCTTATATCAAAAGATAAAGTAGTTGTTGCAGGACAAATAACATCAAATGCAACAATTGATATAGAAAAAATAGTAAGAGAAAAATTAAAAGAAGTAGGTTATACAGATTCAAAAATAAATATGGATTATAAAACTTGCGATGTAGAAATAAACATTACAAAACAAAGTAATGATATAGCAATGGGAGTTGATTATGGAGGAGCAGGTGATCAAGGAATTATGTTTGGTTATGCTACAGATGAATCAGAAGATTATATGCCATATCCAATAAGCATTGCAAATAGACTTGCAAAAAAATTAGCTGAAGTTAGAAAAAATGGAGAAATTCCATATTTAAAATCAGATGGAAAAGTTCAAGTAACAGTTGAATATGTTAATGATGAGCCATTCAGAATTGATACGATATTAGTATCAACACAACATTCAGAAAATGTGGATATTGAAATTTTACAAAAGGATATATTTAAAAAAGTAATAATGCCAATAGTAAAAGAAGATATGATCGATGTAGAAACAAAATTCTATATTAATCCAACAGGAAGATTTGTTTTGGGAGGAGCTATTGCTGATACAGGGTTAACAGGAAGAAAAATAATGGTAGATACTTATGGAGGGTTAGCACATCATGGAGGTGGAGCTTTTTCTGGTAAAGATGGAACAAAAGTGGACAGGTCAGCATCATATATGTTAAGACATATTGCTAAAAATGTTGTTGCTAATGGACTGGCAAGAAAATGTGAAATACAACTTTCTTATGCAATAGGAGTAAGAGAGCCAATATCAATTTATATAAATTGCTTTAATACAAATAGAGTACCAGAATGGTTAATAATAAAATTAATAAGGTCAAAATTTGATTTAACTCCACAAGGTATAATTGAATATTTGAAATTAAAAGAGCCAATATTTTCTAAAACTACAAACTATGGTCATTTTGGTAGAGAAGGTTTTGCATGGGAAGAATTTGTGCAAATGTAATAAAAAGTTAAATAAGACTTGTATAAAGTGAGTGTAAGAGTTAAGATACAACACAAACTTTATATAAGCTCTTTTTTTTATAAAAAGGAGGAATTAAAGTGTATATTTTAATACTAATAGGTGTAGCAATGCTAAGTTCTTTTTTTACATTGTTACTACATTGTTGTTTAATCGTAGGAAAGGAAAGTGATAAAAGATGGGAGGAAGAAGTGATTACGAAGAAAGAAGAAAAAGAAGAATAGAAAGGTATAAGGAATTATCTCTAAAAGCACAAGAAAGATCTAGCCAATATAGTAATTCAAATGCTAATAGAATACTACAAATTGCACCTGGGCAACCAATATTGGTAGGACATCATTCTGAAAAAAGACATAGAAGATTAATCAAAAAGGCACAAGATGATATTAGGAAATCAATAGAAGAAGATAATAAAAGTAACTTTTATAAGGAAAGGGCAGAAAATGCTGAAAATAGTAAAGTAATTTATAGTGATGATCCACAAGCAATAATTAAACTAAAAGAAAAATTGGAAAGATTGGAAAATGAAAAAGCAAGTATAAAAGCAAGAGAACATAGTACATGGGAACTTACTAATATAGGAGCGACAATAAGAGAAACTAAAAAAAGAATAGAAAGACTTGAAAAATTAGAGAATACAGAATTCAAAGAAATTAATTTTGAAAATGGAAAAGTTATTCATAATAAAGAAATAAATAGAATTCAATTTTTATTTGACAATATTCCAGATGAAGACACAAGAAAAATATTAAAATCTCATGGATTTCGTTGGTCTAGATATGAAAAGGCTTGGCAGAGAGTGTTTAATTTGAACTGTATAAGGGCAACAAATATTATAGTAAAAGAAATTGCTGAAAAATCAAAAGAAAAAGAGGAGGATGAAGAATTTGAATAAGATAGAATTATTAGAAGAAATGTATGAAATGGAAGTACACAATTGGATATGCTATTCAAAAGATTTATCATTAACAGAGGCGAAAAAAGGATTTTCAAAGGAATGGGAAGAAAGCAAAGAAAAAATAGGTTTATTACAAGAAATGATAGATGAACAAAAAAGTGAAGAAAAAGTTAATCATCCAAAAAGTCAAATAAATGAAGAAGAATTTGAGTAACACAAGTTAGGAGATGAAGAAAATTGTTAATTGCTAAAATTGATATGGTAAATAAAAAAGAATATGAAGAATCAGAAATATATAAGGAAATAAAAATTATAATTCCCAGAAGTAGAGAAGAGTTAGAAAAAGATTTTGAATATCTTGGATTAAATTATAACAATTATACAATACAAGATACACATATAAAAGAATGTATATTTATGGATAAAGAAGATGAAGATTTTGCTGTTGATATTTCTAGCTATGTTAATGATATGATTTGCAAAGCAAATAGATCAGGATATACTACTCCATTTCAAGATATAAAAAAGTTTTACAATATTGTTAAAAATTTTAAGGAATATGATAAATATAAAATACTTGCAATAATGGAAGCAGAAGAGGATAACATTAGAAATATTAAAGATGTTTTAAAATATGCACAAAACATTGAGTGTTTTGATTTAACTGAAGCATATGATAATCAGGAACTTGGAAGAAGATTAGTGTATGAAGGTGAAATTGACATAGAGGATTTGATGGAATATGCTGATATGGAACAACTTGGTAAAGAATATGCTGAAGAGAAAAATATGGTAAATACACAATATGGCTATTTAAAACAAGAAAGAGATTTAACTGGATATGTTGAACAGAATAATGAAGAAGAATTTGAATAAGGAATTAAGAAAGGAAAAATTATTATAATGAAAATTAAATTAAGTGATATAAGAGAAGCAACATATGATGCTAATTTAGACACCGAATATAGAGAAGCTTTAGCTCATAGTTTAATGGGATTAGGATATGTAAGTGATTCACCACTAAACTTGGCAATGGGAACACAAAAAGAAAAAGAAGAAATTGAAAGAGTTGAAAGAAAAGCATTAAGCTCAAATCAAATAAGTGAAATTATACATTTAATGATGTATGAGATGAGAAATGATTTTCAATATGGAAGATTTAAACCAATCGCATTGGAATTTTTAAATATTTCAGAAAAGATGAGAAAGCCAGAAGAAAAAAATAAGATAAATAATGAAATAAAAGAAAAGCCAAAATGTAATATTGATAATGAACGAGGTGTAATGTACGATATCATTTGTGAAGTTTCAAAAACATTAAAAGACAATAATTTATTTAATGAATCAAGAGAAATGATTGAAAGAGCAACAAAAACTTACAGTTATGATGAAGCATTTGACATTATAAATGAATATGTTGAAATTGTTGAAGAAAAAGAAGATGAGGAGGATGAAGAATTTGAATAATAAAGTTGCAGTTAAATCAGGATATTATTTTGAGATATTTAATAAGGAAGAAATACCAACTACTTTGGCAAAGACAACACAAAAAGTTAAAATAAATAATATTCAATATGATTTATATCAGGGAATGAGCTTAGATGATGAAAGAAAAATTGATGATATGTTTGGAGATAGAATGGGTTATTCGATAGACGATTACATAGTAGAAAAACCAAAATGTAAATTGGTAGGAGAAGACGGAAATATCTATAACCTAATGGGAATTGCATCTCGAGCATTAAAGAAAAATGGACTAGAAGAAGAGGCAAAAGAAATGTTCAATAAGATAACTACAGAAGCAAAAAGTTATAATGAAGCATTATGTATTATAATGGATTATGTAGATGTTACAGGAGAAGAAATATCAGAAGATGAAGAATATTAACAAAAATTAAATAATTTTGGGGCTGTCTAAATGACTACCTCTATTTTTTAGAGCACCCAGCTAAAAGCCACGCTTTTAGGCAGTTTATGGGTGACGGTAGGTCGCCCTGATCCTGCAAAATTGCTTTGAGGCAATTTTGATTAAGAAGGTTTGAGCAAGGAGGAAGTTTGGAAAATAAAAATAAAAGTGAAAAATTAGAAAAATTAACTATAAGAATTTCAAAAAGTAAAAAAGAAATGCTAAAAAAGATGGTAGAAAAAAGTTCATATAATAGTCTTTCTGAACTAGCAAGGGCAGGTATAGAAAAAGAATTAAATATAGAAATGTATAAAGAAAGTTTGGATTTTATAGTAAAAGCATTGGATCAAATGTTAGATGAAAAATTAAAACCATTTATAGCAAGTCAAAGAAAAATAAATGCAAAATATTTAAGAACATCAGTAATAAATACATATTTGCAAGGCGAGGTAATGTATAAACTACTTGGAGATGATATGCATAAAGAATTTATAAATATGTTAAATAATGCTCGTAAAAAAGCCAATTATTACATATCTAGAGATACAGAAAATATGAATAAACAAGATTTATATGATTTTTATACAATAGGAGAATTATACAGAAATGAATAATATAATTTTTTTATTTGAGACATTTAATCCGAATAGAAGAACAACATTTTTTAAACATAAGAATTATGCAAAATATTTGGGATATAGTGAATATGCAATAAAAAATGAAAATGTTGAACATGGATTGTTCGGAAAAATAACAGAGTTCCCAGACATAGAAAAAATGAAAGATATAGAGCAGATAAATATACATATAACTAATTTAGCACAGAATAAGATACCAATATTTAGATGCACAATATCATTAGATGAATATGATGCAATAAGATTAGGATATGATTCAAAGGAAAAATGGAAGGAGCTTTTTGAAAGTAAATTGATAAGTTTTGCAAAAAAGATGAATATAAAATATGAGGATTTGCAATATGCAGGTGCTGTTCATTTAGAAAGTGGACATCCACATTTACAAGTAATGATGTGGAGTAAGCAAAAAGAAAAAATGAATTATTTTATAAAATATAATATAATAAACAAAATGAAAGATGAGTTTACTAATAGCATTTTCAAAGAAGATCTATTACAGCTATATCAAGAAAAAGATAGTGCTAAAAAGAAAATAATTCAAGAAAATAAAACACTACAAAATTTGAAAAAAGTAAGTAATGATAATAAATTTTTAAAAGATATGTTAAAATATGAAAAAGATTATTCAAATAAGAAAATAATAGGAAAAAGAATTAAGTATAAGGATATCAAAGAAATTACAGCTGATTTGTTAGAAATAAAGAATCTATTAAAAAAAACAAGTGGAAGTATAAAATATCAATATTTAAAAAGATACCCTGAAATTATTGAAAAAATTGATAATTTATCACAGAAAATAATTAATCTATCATTAGATACTCAGAAACAGATTGATGATTATATATTAGCAAAACAAAAAATTGTTGCATTTAAATATAGTGATGAAAGTAAAATTATAGAAGCACAAAAATTTGAGAAAGAAAAGGCTGAAGAAGAAATAAAAAAGATAATTGGAAATCAAATACTAAATTTTGAAAGAGATTTGTTAAATCTAAATGTAGATTATTCCAAGACAATAGATTATAACGAAACTGAAAATTTGATATGGAGAATTTTTAATTGTATGTATTTTTCGGCAAGACAAGAAGAAAAGTATTTAAAAAATTTTGAAATAAAATATAAAAAGCAATTATCAAAACAAGCTAAAAAGGACATTGCTATAAATAAAGCGAATTCATCAAATTTACATTGGGAAGAAAATATTTAATTTTGGGAAACAAATATTTGAAAATATATTCTAAATTTTATAAATATGTGTTATAATATAAATAGTTCTATGAGAAAGAGGTGATATTATGCAACAAGCAATAAATATACAAGAAGTAGAAAATGCTATGAATAAATATGGAGATATAGTTCTTAGCAAAAATTCAAATAATAATATAATAGTAATGAGTGTTGAACAATATAGAGATAAATTAAAAGATAAAGAAATTGAAGAAAAACTTTTAAAAGCTGAAAGACAAATAGAAGAGGGAAAAACAATAAAAGCAACAGAAGTATTTAAGGAGTTGGAAGAAAAATATGGATTCTAAAAAAGAAATATACGAGATAGAATTTACTGAAGACTGTAGAGATGAAATTAATGAAATTTATGAATATATTTCAGAAAAATTAGTTGCAGAAAATTCAGCTAAGAAATTAATGAGAAAAATGAGAGATGCAGTAATGGATTTATCTGAAACTCCTAATTTATATATGAAAATTGAAAAAAAGGACAGAAATAAAAGAGAATTTAGAAGAATGGTTATAGATAATTTTGTCGTTTTATATACAGTTGATGAGAATAGCAAAAAAGTTTATATTGCACATATGCATTATGGCAGAAGAAATTATTTATAAAAAATATAGGAACATTTACAATGAAAGTAGATGTTCTTTTAATTTACATGAAAAGGAGGAATGTGGAGTTCCAAAAAAGGAGAAAAAACATAAATAGAAAAATTTTACTTATAATAGCGATAATATTTAGTATAGGAATATGTGCTTACACATCTGTAAATCTACATTTTTTATTAAGCAAAGATTTTGAAAGTATGCTAAATTTGAATTTACAAGATATAATAAAAACACTATTCGCAGACAAAAGAATATTACTTATATTTATAATATTAGAAACAATAGTAATAACATTTTTATTATTATTTACTAATAAAACTAAAAATATATATCATAGCAAAACAATAAAATTAACAGATAAAATAGAAGTACCAGTACCAGCAGGAGATGGACAATACGGAACAGCTTGGTGGTTACAAAAGAAGGACTATGATAAAATATTTAGTTACAATATAATTGATAGAAACAAAGAATATAAAGAAAGTTGTTTTGATTCAGGTGGAATAATAACTAATTTTGAAAGAAATGGAAATCTAGAAAAAATACATTTCATTGGAGATAATTTACATACGATTTTAATAGGTAGCTCAGGATCAGGAAAGTCAAGGTCAATTTTAATTCCAAGTATAACAATGCTTGGGTTAGCATCAGAAAATATGTTAATTAGTGATGTAAAAGGTGAATTATATTTATATACAGCACCAAAATTAAAAGAACTTGGATATAATGTAATTGCATTAGATTTTATAAATTTTTTAAAAAGTAATCATTATAATTTTTTAGATTTAGTTATAAATGCAGTAGAAGATGATAATATTCCACTTGCTGAAAGTCTTGTAAATGATATTGTAAATATATTAGTAGAAAAAAATGATAAGACAGAGCCTATCTGGGTTAATGGAGAACAGAGTGTAATAAAAACAGCAATTATGGCTGTGGTACTTGAAAATAAAGGCAGAAGAGAATATCAAACTTTAACAAATGCTTATTATTTTGTGGCTGAAATGTTTAAAACAGCAGATGATGGTGAAATGTTAATTGACAAATATATGAAAAATAAAACAGCAGAAGATCCTATAAAAAAGTTTTTTGCAGTAGCAGGTACAGCACCATCAAAAACAAGAGGAAGTTTTGTGGCGGCAGCACTTTCTACTTTACAAATGTTTGTAAGTGAATATGTTGCAGATACAATACAAAAATCGGATTTTGATTTAAGAGATTTTGCAACAAAGAAAACAGTAATATATATTTTATTGAGTGATGATAAATTAACATATCATAAATTACGGTAGTCTATTAGTACAACAGTTATATACAGCAATTGTAGATAGCAGTAGAAATTCGGGAGGAGAGCTACCTATAAGAATGAATTTTATATTGGATGAATTTGCTAACTTTACAAAAATTGATACATTTCAGTCAATGCTAACAGTTTCAAGACGGTAGAAATTGCAGATTTACAATTGCAATTCAAAGTTTTGGACAACTAGAAGAAAAATACGGAAAAGAAGGAGCACAGAATATTTTAGACAATGCTACTCTAATATATTTAAAATCAAATAGTGTTGAAACAGCAACTAAAATATCAGACAAATTACGGAGTATATTCAGCACAAAGTTATGGTGAAAGTAGTAACACGAATATTAAATATGATAATAGTAGTAGCAGTATGAGTTTAATTTCTAGAAAGATGTTAACAGCAGATGAAGTGCTAAGAATACAAAGCCCAATTATTTTAGTAATGATTGCAGGTGAATATTCAGCTATATTATATGTTCCAGATATATCAAAAATGTATTTTAATAAATTAAATGGAATGGGAACAAAAGAAGAAAATAAAAAATTAAGAATCAAAAGAGAGGAAGAAAGACCAATAAGAGAAATTCAAAAGGTTAAAATATGGAACATTTGGGATGAAATAAATAATATGGATGAAGAAGATTTTGAAGAAAGACAGAATTTAAAAGAACTTCGTGAAAACTGGAGAGTAAGTAGGAAGAGAAAGGACAATGATGAATAAAAATAAAGAAAAAATAAAAACAGCAATTAAGATTGGTTTAAGAATAATCTTATTTGTTGTTTTATTATTTGCAATGCAACAGATAGTTCATGCAGCAAGTTTTGAAGAAACTAAATTAGTTATAGGAACACAAAATTTAGTTAATGCAGTAATTAAATGGCTAACTGGTATAGGAATAACAATTTGTGGTGGTTATTTCATTTACTATGTTTATTGCCTAAAAACAAATGATGAGGGAGAAAGAAGAAGAAATATGCAAAATATTAAAACAACTTTAATATCAATGGTATTAATTACTTGTGGTTTGGCACTTATAGATGTAATTCTTGGATTCTACAGATAAAGAAAATTATTGAATTTTCTTTGAATAGAGGTGATAAAAAATGGCAGATATGCTTGTAGAATTAATTCAAAAATTTATTGATGGATCAGAGGCAACACTAAATTCATTATTTAAAAGTATGGTGAATTTGGTGTTTTTTATAGAAAGAGAATTAAATAGCATACAAGTGCAGGGTGGCAGTAAAATAGATTTCAATGGAATATATCAAGTTGTATTTAATTATGCTTGTTTTATTTTAGTAATTGTATTTATTGCAAAATTAATAAAGATATATTTTTTACAAAATGATGGGGATGCAGAAAAAAATCCAATTCATTTAATTGTTGGAATGTTAAAAGCAGTAATAATTATGATTTGTTGTAAAGAAATTTATGATATATTTGTCGGAATCACAAGTAGTTTTCTAAATAGCATTTTAGGTGCTATGCCTGTTAAAACGGTAAGTTTATCTGAAGTGTTAAGTGGAAATATTGCAGGAGGTATTTTTACAGCAGTAGCATGTTTAGTATTACTGATAACTTGGTTAGTTTTAATTTGTCAATTTATTATGAAGGGAATTGAAATGCTACTAATGAGAATGGGAATACCATTTGCAAGTATTCGGACTTTTAAATTCAGATGGAGGAGTATTTCCTGAATATATAAGAGGCTTTTTAATGACAGCATTTACATTGGTAATACAATTAACACTTATGAATTTGTCAATTTTAGTAACAATAAATGGACATTTAATTTATGCTATTGCAATAGCAATAATATCAGTAAATACACCAATGATACTATCAAAATATTTGGTAAAACCAAATGGAAGTATTATAAATTCAGCAGGAAATACGGCACGTAATTTAAGGGCATTGACACCAAGATTAAGAAGGAGGAGATAAAAATCGAAACTTTACAAGAAATAATACGAGTTTTAAGAAACATTGGCATCGCTATTGGAAGTGTAACATTTATTATCTTATTAATAAAAATGAGTGTAGAACCTGACAACAAAATGAAGTATATTAAATTAGCAAAAAATACAGTTATAGCAAGTATATTAATAACATTGTCACTAAGCCTTTTAGAAATTCCTAAAAGTTATTTTGGAACACCTACTGGAATTGCAGATGATGAAACAAGTGATATTACATTTGCTAAAATAGAAGATAAAGATTGTCAAAATAGAGAAGTTGTAAATATAGATGGAAAAAGATATGTTATAACAGATTCAAATAAAACAATTGCAGCATTAACTGACAATGAAGAATTACATGAAGCCTTTGGACTATATTCTTCAGCTAAAGTAGTAGAAAATGTAAGTTATTTAAGACTATTTAATGACTGTCAAGGTTTTTGGAAAGGCTATTATGCAGATATAGCATATTATAGAGATTCAGATGGATTTATTTTTCCTTCTAATTTTACATATCAAGATTATATAAATCATAAGGAAAATAATTCATTTGGTCGGAGGAGCAGGTGGAGGTGGTAGTAGATGAAAAAAACTGTAAAAATACCATCGCAAATTAAATTGCAAACTGAATTTTTTGAAGGATATGGTATGGCTGAATTAATAAAAAGTATTATTGCTTTGGCTATATCAAGTATAATTGCATATTGCATATATAAAATAACAAAAACCACTTTATTAGCAACATTCTTAGTTATAGGAAGTACAGCAATTTCAGTTGTATTTGTTACTAAAAATAGAAGTGGTTTTTCTTTAATGGATAATATAAAAAATATCGTAAAATATGAACTTATGCAAAAAGGGTATAAGTATGAAAGAGGGAATTTCAATAAAAGAGAATAAATCATTAAATGAATTTTTAAATATTAGAAAAATTGAAGATAACTTTTTATATACATTAGATAAACAAGTAATTTCTTTTATAAGAGTACACCCAATAAATACGGAATTATTTTCAGAAGAGGAACTTATACAAAAAATGAATAGTTCAAGTGTTGAGTTTAGTAATGAACAACAACCATATACTATTTTTATAATTCCTAGAAAAGTAGATATTGCAGATTTTATAAAAGAACAAGAAGATTTAAAGAAAAAATTAAAAGATGAGGCAAGTATAAGAATTGTTGAAAAAAGAATTATAGCAACACATGAAATGGTTGCAAATAAAAACATTATCGAAAATGAATTTTATCTATGTATATGGGAGAATGCATCAGAGAATGTTGAAGAAAAATTAGAAAAAAGAGCAATAAACTGGAAAAATAGATTAAAACAATGTGATTTGGAATCTGAAATATTAGAGAAGACAGAAATTATATTATTAATTAAAAGTTTTACAATTCCAGAATTTGCTCGAAAGGAGAGTGTGGATTATGATGATAGCATCATAAAAATAAGGAGAAGTAGTGTTAAAAATAAATAATGTTTACAATATGGATTGTATGGAAGGAATAAAATTATTAGATGATAAAAGTATCGATTTAGTGATAATAGATCCGCCATATAAATTAAATTTAAGCAAATTAAAACATCCATCAAGTTTTAATAGTTATGCAAATGAACTATTAGATTTAAAGGATGGATTTGATTTAAAAGTATTAGATTTATTAGTACAAAAAATGAAAAAGATAAATATATACATTTACTGTTCTAAAAGGCAGGTAAAGGAATTACTGGAATATTTTATGAATAAAGATTGTAATTATGAAATATTAACATGGCATAAAATGAATCCTAGTCCATTAACAAATAATAATTATTTGCCTGATACAGAATATGTAGTATTTGCAAGAGAAAAGGGAGTAAGGCTATATGGAAATTATCATACTAAAAGAAAATATTATATTTCAGGAGTAAATCAAGTCGACAAGAAAAAATGGAAACATCCAACTATAAAACCATTACCGTTTATAGAAAATCACATAATAAATTCAAGTAACGAGGGTGATTTGATTTTAGATTGTTTTGCTGGAAGTGGCACAACTCTGGTTGGAGCAATAAATCAAAATAGAAATTTTATAGGTTTTGAAATAAATAGCCAATATTATGAAATAGCAAAACAAAGAATAAAAGAAGCATTAGAAACAAAGGCAGGTGATAAAAAATAAAAAAACAAGAAGCAGATTATAATTTAATAGATTTAATTACACCAACTGGAGGACTAACATTTGAAAGAAATAAAATATATTTTGGAAGTAGATATTGTAAAGTATATACAATTGTTCATTATCCATCAAATGTAGAATTAAAGTGGTTAGGAAATTTAGTTAGAAACATAGGAGCAATATTCTCGATAAATATTGAGCCCACAGATAATGCAGAATTAATTGATTCATTAGATGCAAGAATCAGAGATGCTTCAGGATTATTACAAATATCAAAAAATGAATCAAGTAGACAAATTAGAGAAAAAGAAATAAATGAGGCAAGTGAAATTATAAATAGAATGATACAGAATAATGAAGTTGTATCATATCTAACAATATACATTTTAGTTTCAGCAGATGAGAAAGAAGAATTAAAACAAAAATGTAAAGAAGTTGAAAATGAAGTACAACATCAAAAATTGAAAATAAGGAATCTAACGAATTATTTGCAATTTGATGGTTTTAAAGCAGTAGCACCTTTTTTTACAATTCAAACTGAGTTAAGTAAAAAATTTAAAAGAAATATATTAACAAGCTCTTTTACAGGAGGATTTCTATTTAATACAGAAACTTTTATTGATAAAAACGGATATTATTGGGGAATAAATCAAAATGGTGGTATTATTATTTTTAATTTATGGCAGCAAGATATAATGAGAGGCAACAGCAATATGTTTGTAGTAGGAAGTTCAGGCTCTCGGAAAAAGTATGGCAGTAAAGCATATGATATTAAATGAAATTCCTACAACCAAAATTTTAATAATAGATGTAGAAAATGAATATAATCATTTATGTAAAAAATTAAATGGCAAAGTAATAGAATGTGACGGAATAGATAGTGGAGGAGTTTTAAATCCATTACAAGTGAGAATAAATAGAGATGATGAAATAGGAAAAAATGCTTTATCATTGCATTTTCAATTTTTAGAAACATTTTTTCAAATATTGTATCCATCATTAACAGAAATAGAGTTTTCAAAATTAGATTTAATATTTGAGAAACTATATGCTAAATTTAATATTACGAAAGAAACAGATATTTCAAAATTAAAAAATACAGATTTTCCGATTCTAGAAGATTTGTATTTTTTTATTGATAATGAAAACAAAAAATATCAAGATGCAGTCTATGAAAAATTATTAGCCTTAATTAGACCAATATGCATCGGACAAGCATCTAGTATATGGAATGGATATACAAACATTGAAGTAGATACTAGAATAACAACATTTAATACATCAACAATGCAAAAGTTTCAAATTCAATATAAAAGAGCACAGTATTATAATATTTTGTCTTATGCTTGGGATATTTTAAGTAAAGATGTTAATGAAAGAACAATGCTTGTAGCTGATGAATGTCATATTCTAATAGATCCTAACATTCCACAAACATTGGAATATGTGAGATACATTAGTAAAATGGCAAGAAAGCATAATTCTTCAATTTGTGTAATTTCACAAAGTATTGAAGATTATCTAAATGAAAAAATTAGATTATATGGTCAAAGTTTATTGGCAAATTCAACCAATAAACTATTTTTTAAATGTGATGGAAAGGACTTAAAAGACATAGTAAACATATTTAATTTGACTGAACAGGAAGAAAAAATGATACTAAATGCAAAAGTAGGAGAGTGTTTATTTATGTGTGGTACAAGAAAATTATATATGATTTTTAAGTTATTTGATTACGAATTAGAAATGATAGATTCAAAATTTGCAAAGAGTGATGTATATGAGTAAAAAAATATATTTAATAATTGGAATAATAATATTTATATTAATAATAGGCTCATATTTTCAAATAACAAGTTCAAATTCAAAATCGACTAATAATACAGAAAAAGGTAATATAGAAAATGAAACAGAAATAGGAGAAATTGTATATAATGGCAAATTTGCTATGCCAATTGAAAATTTTATTCAAGTTACAAGTAAATTTGGGTATAGAGAATCACATGGAGTAGTACATTCAAATCATACAGGAGTAGATTTATGTGGAAGTCTTGGCAGTAAAGTTATGGCTGCTGACAATGGAGAAGTAACACATTCAGGGTGGCAAAATGGATATGGGAATTGTGTAGAAATAAAACATATAGATGAACAAGGAAATATATTTTATACATTTTATGGGCACATGAGAGATAATTCATTACAAGTTACTAAAGGTCAGCAAGTTGTAGTAGGACAAGTAATTGGAATACAAGGCTCTACTGGAAATTCCACAGGAGATCATTTACATTTTGAGGTAAGAAAAAGTAGTGGTACTAATAAAGATACCATTGATCCTGCACCATATTTATTTGGTGAGAAAGAGAGGGAATAATGCAAAGAAAAAAATATTATGATTTATATGAATTATATACAAGAGAAGAAATGTCTGAAATTGCCAATAAAGAAGGCTTTTTATTTGTCGAAACTTCAAATGGAGACAATTATGAAATTAGAAAAAGTGATGTTGCAGATTTTATTGTTTTAGAAGCAGAACGATGTGGACATGCAGTTGATATAAAAATGTATGTACCTAATTATGAAATTGAAGAGCCATTTGTATCCACTTATGGATGTTTTTTAAATAAGATAAATCCAACATTTAGAGAAGAAATTATTGAAAGACTTATTAAATTACAAACGACAAATACAAAACCAAGAAAGGTAAAGGTTTTTGACAACGGTATTTTTGAGAAAATGACATTAGAAGAATTAGGAGAGAAAGAAGGGAAAACATTGCAATATGATAAATTTTATAAAAAATATTATCAACAACACAAAATAGAGAATATCGATGAATTGGAGGTAGAATGATGAACAGAGATAAGAAGGAAATGTTTTGCTATTTGGCTATATTTATTATTTTACTGGTAATTGTAGTATTAAATAATGTATTCTGGAAACTAGGCAAAAATACTGGAGATACTACCAATAATACTGAATACTTGAAATCTAACAATGTAATATATAATGTACCGTATGAAGAGAGGGTACTTGATTAGGAGGGGAGTATAATGTTAAGTTACATTGCAAGTAATCCTATGGAAGATTTAATAAAGGGTGTTTGTGAAGAATTAAATATCACGATATTAAGTAAAATAGGAGAAATAGATTTTTTACAATATATAAAAGAAACAAAAGTAAACTTTAAATTGATAAAATATATTATTATTGAATTAAAAAGTTTAAAGGGAACAGAAGAAAATATTATAAATGGTATAAGTTATTTTTATGAAGTATATCCAAATATAAGAATAATAATTTTAGCAAGTGGATATGATGAACAAAATGATATTTTAACTAATTTGTACGAAAAAGGTATATATAATATTATAAATTCTGTTGAATTAGAAAAAATAAAATCTGAATTGAAAAAATCATTAATATCAGATGGATTGTCAAAAAAAGAGAGTAAAAAATTTAAAAAGGCTGAAATTATAAAGAAACAAAAAAGAAATAATTTGAAAAAATACATTACGAGTATGAAGAAAAATAAAAAATTAAATAGTGAAGGTATAGAAAAAACACAAGTAAATAATACAAGTGTTTATTTTTTTACACTTTTAATTCAGGCAGTAGATAAATTATTAGAGCTTTTAGGAACAGCTATTATATTTGGACTAACATCACTAGGACTTACGATTATTTTTAATGAATCATTAAGAAACATTGTATTTCAAATGTTAGGTTTGAAATAGGAAAGGAAAAAATGTGGGATATTATAGTGAAGTAATGATTGCAGTAACGAAAAAAGATTTTAAGAAGGTAGAAGATGCACAAGCTAAAATGACAGAAAATTTGTTAGACTATGTTAATAAACACGACTATAAAGAAAATAATAAAGATTGTGTATTTATGTATTGGGATTCTCTAAAATACTATAAAGAATTTGAAGAAGTTCAAGCACTTGAAAAAAGTTTAAGTAAATTAAAAGATGGATATGTTTTTTGTAGACTTGGAGAAGAAAGTGGAGATATAGAATTTAGAAAAAGAACAAAAATTCCTGAATTAATGAAGGAATTTCAATTTATAAGGGACATAAGAAAAAAATTAAATGAAGAATTAAAAGAAGAGGAGGAAGAAGAATTTGAATAAATCAAGAATTATAGGATTGAGTATGTTAATACTAGCACTTTTTTCAACAAATTGTTTTGCATCAAATAGTGAATTAAAAGATTATGAAATAAATGAAAAAATATCAATAGAGAATGCTGAAGAATTTGAAAAAAATATTCAAAAAAATATTAATATTGATAATGTTAAATATGAATTACAAGATGTGTCAAAACAAGAAAATAAACAAAATATTAATAAAGAAGAAACTCAAACAAAACAAAAAATAGTATATACGAATAACAAATACGATGTGTTAAATATGTTTGAAAATAAAATTGAAATGACAAAGGATGGAATGTCAGGGATTTTAGAATTGCAAAATAATTCATTAGATATAAAAATAAAGGATAGTTATATAGAGCAATACAAAGTAGCATTAACAAAAAAATATGAAAATGTACCAACTAATGAATTAAACGATATTCCAAAGAGTATTGAAGAAAATGGAGTTACTTATTATTTAGTAAATCCAATTTGGAATATTTCACAAGTAGAAAAGATTGAAGGGCAAGATGTTCCAATAGCATATAATGGAGAGATGCAATATGAAGGAATAAAAGAAAGGAAAATAGTAAAAAGCTATTTGGCAACTGTAACATATATAGGAACATTGGAAAAAGAAGAAACAGAGTCAATAACCTTTAATATAAAATATAAAGAAATGCCTCAAGAAGAAATAGAAGAAAAAACAAATTATACACCAATAGTAGTGGCAACAGCAGGAACTGGTATTTTAGTAATAAGCGGAATATTTCTTTGGAAAAGAAAAAAGAAAAATAAAATTGCATAGTAGGAGGATAGAATGAAAAATAAAATTGTTAAAATAAGTATTTGCATTTTATTGGTTATAATAATTGGTGGTGCATTGTATTATTGCATTGTATATGATAAAAATTTAGTTGATCCCAATAATATAACAACAGATTCTAAATTTGAAAATATTACATATAATCAAGCAGACGATTCAGACATATTAAAAGATGGAATATTAGGCATAATTAGTATTGAAAAAATACGGCTTAAAAGCTGAAGTAAAAGAAGGTAGTAGTAATGAAATATTGAACGAATATATAGGACATATAGAAAATACATCAACTTATGATGGCAATGTTGGACTTGCAGGACATAATAGAGGTAATAAAAATTCGTATTTTGCTAGATTAAATGAATTAGAAAATGGAGATATAATTACATATAAAACAAATTTTTTTACAAGAAAGTATAAAGTTGATAATATACAAACAATACTAGAAACAGACTGGAATTTATTAAAAGAAACAGATCAAAATAAATTAACATTAATAACTTGTATTGCAAATAAGAAATTGCAAAGGTTATGTGTGCAAGCAACAGAAATTGTGGAAAATAACTTGAAATAAAAATGAAAATGGGTTACAATAAGCACAAAGAAGAGGATGTGGTTTATATGAAAAAAGAGAAAGACAAAGTTTATAAAGTCGAAATAAAACCAAAATGGGAACTAAATTTTGCAGCAAAATTTTATCTTGTTTGCATCATAGTTTTTGTGCTTTTAGTAGCTTATATTCAAATATATAGACATATACATAGAGATGAAATAATACAAAATATAATTGAAAGAGAAAATAAAGTAGTTGTAGAAAATGAAATTAAATAAAAAATAATAGAACACCTTTTAGGGTGTTTTTTTAATGGAGGTAAAAAATGAAATTAAAAAAAATAGTTAGTATAATATTACTAATTTTAATATTAGTAAATTCAATGTCAGGCATTGCAAATGCTTTTGAAGTTAATTCTGCATATGTAGAAAATTTAGGAGATTGTGGTCAACATTTGCAATTTAAAACTACATCAGGAATATGGAGTTATGTTATTACAACAATGGTTGGATATAGAAATAATGGGGTATTACATTATGCATATTGCTTAAATGTTGATAAACATGGTGTTGGAGAAGAACAAAATTACAGTGTAAATGTAACAGAAATATTATCAGATGTTCAAGTGTGGAGAGCAATAGTAAATGGATTTCCATACAAAAGTGCCTCAGAACTTGGAGTAGAAAATGATCAAGATGCATTTGTAGCAACAAAACAAGCAGTATATTCAGTTATATATAATAGAGATGTAGATAGTTTTTATCGTGGTGGAGATGCAAGAGGAACAAAAATATTTAATGCAATAAAAAACATTGTAAATCAAGCAAGATATGGCTCAGAAACACCATCAGCAAACAGTGTACTAAATGCAAATAAAATAGGAGGCTTTAAAGCAGATGGAAGTAACTATTATTCACAAGAGTACAGTGTTACAAGTAATGTAAATGTATCTAATTATACAGTTACATCAATTAGTAATTTTCCAGAAGGAAGTTATATTGCAGATTTAAGTGGTAATGCAAAAACTACATTTAGTGGTAATGAACATTTTAAAGTTGTAGTTCCTAAAGATAAAATTTTAGATAATTTTGATGGAAAAATATCATTAAATGGTAAAGTAAAAAGTTACCCAGTATTTTTTGGACAAAGCCCAAATCCTAATTGGCAAAATTATGCATTAACTTATGATGCATATTATACAGCAGGTGGAGAAACAACATTATCAGTAGATGCTTATAAATCAAAAATAAAAGTTATAAAAATAGATAATGAAACAAAAAAATCAATAGCAGGAGTAGAATTTAATTTTAGATATAGTGATGGACAAAATATTGGAAACTATAAAACTGATTCTCAAGGTTGTATTGAATTGAGCAAATTAAAACAAGGAAAAGTAATTGCTACAGAAATAGCAACAAAATCTGAATACATTTTGGATGACAAAGAAAATGAAATTCTTTTAGATTATGATACATATAAAGAATTAACAATTGGAAATGAACACAAAAGAGGGGACTTAAGTGTATATAAAGTAGATGCTGACAATAAAAAAATAACTTTGGGTGGAGTTGAATTTGCATTATATTCACACGAATTTCAAAAAATAACAGGACATTATACAACTGATGCAAACGGCGAAATTCATATTAAAGGTTTAAGAACAGGAGAATGGTCATTAATTGAAGAAAAAACCGGAAAATGGTATAACCTTAATGAAAATCCAATTGAAATAAAAATAAATTGGAATGAAATTACTAATACAACAGTAGAAAATGAATTAAAAAAATCACAAATAAAAATTATAAAAGTTGACAAGGAAAATCATGAAGTAAAATTAAAAGATGTTGAACTTGAAGTTTTAGACAAAGATGGGAATGTTTTAGAAAAATTAAAAACAGATAAAAATGGAGAATGTTATACAAAAAGATATGCAGTAAGAGATTACCCTGAATTATATATAAGAGAAACAAAAACAAATGAAAAATATGTATTAGATACAGAAATGAAGAAAATCATATTAAAAGAAAATGAGATTGTTAATTATACATTTGAAAATCAAAAAATATATGGACAAATTAAAGTAATAAAAACATCAGAAGAAGACAACAAAATAAATGGAGATAAAAAAGGAACACCAATTCCAAATGTATCTTTTGGAGTATATGATGAAAACAAAAACTTTATAGAGAAAATTACAACAGGAGCAGATGGAATTGCAATTACAAGTAAATTAGAAAAAGGCAAAAAATATATAAAAGAATTGGAAGGGGAATCTGGAGAATGGTATCAATTAAACGAAAATGAATATTCAGCAGAGATAGTTAAACATGGTGAAATTGTTGAATTAAACATTACCAATAAACCTGATAATCCAGATATAGATGTTGAAAAAGATGGAATTATTCAGACAACAGCAAATCAAGAGATTAAATATGATTTTACAATAAAAAATACAGGTAATGTGCCATTAAAAGATTTTACTTGGTATGATTATTTACCAACAGACTATGTAACTGCTACAAAACTTGTAACTGGAACATATAATCAAGATTTAAATTATGCCGTATATTATAAAACGAATAAAAAGGATTATAGATTATTAAGAGATAATTTGAATACACAAACAAATAACTATATTGATTTTTCAAATTTAGAATTAGAAGCGGATGAGTATGTAACAGAATTTAAAGCAGAGTTTGGAAAAGTAGATGTAGGATTTTCTTCAGTAGAAAAACCACAATTATTTGTAAAAGTTAAAGCTTCAGTAAAAGAAGATGATACATTTACAAACAAAACAAAAGTAGAAGGATATCACAAAACATATTATGTATTTGATGAGGATGATCACACTACAAAAGTATATGAAAAAAAATTAGAAGTAAAATTACCAAGAACAGGATGTTAGAATATATTTTGGAGAGTTCAAATAGAACTCTCCTTTTTGAAAAAAGAAAGGATTGATAATATGAAAAACATAAAATTAGAACAAATGGAAGAATTGGATGCCAAAATTGAAAAAATAAATTATGATTTATCAGGATTAGAATCAAGAAAAAAAGAAATGGAAAATAGTAAATTTGATAAACAACAAAACATAGAAAAATTAGAAGAAGAAAAAAGAGCAATATTAGCCAAAACAGATAAAATGAATAGATTAGAGAAAATAATTTATATAGCATTTGCATCAAAAAATGATTTAAAACAAGTAGATTTACTAAATGCAAAAATTACAGAGTTAAGAAATGAAAAAGATAGTATACAGGGAAAAATCGATATTCAAAATATATTATATGCAGATACACTTAAAGAAAAAGATA
>JABLTM010005189.1_pt1 | contig 31787 bp, 19 predicted proteins | sample 7160121 | NCBI WGS metagenome assembly JABLTM01 (sample SAMN14651224, study PRJNA627086) | human gut metagenome | isolation source: feces | host: Homo sapiens
CCTTCGGCTCCTTCTTCCAAGAATATGCGTTCCCATTTCGATATTACATTATGTTTAACATCGTATTTTCTCTCTGTTTCCATTATACCCAAATGGTTTTCTCGCATATCCATTATAACAGATAGTTTGAATTCTGGCGAGTGTTTTCTATATTTTTGCCCTTTCTTTGCCATAAAAATATGCACCTCCAAAAGTGTCTAACTTTTGGGGTGCATATCACGCTTAGCACAGTTCAAATTTATAATCAAGCCAACGCAAACTCAACATCAAGTGTTGAATTTGCAAATGCAAGATATTACACTACAAGCGAAATAGCCGTAAACGGTCAGAATGTCACTTTAAACATCGGTTGCCTGACAGATATGAAAGGATATGCCGCAAAATATTCAAACGGTATTTTGACAGACTTAGCCGATATTACGCCTACAACAACCGGACAATCTACTGTTTTACTTCAATTTGAACCTGATAAAGTGTTTATTTGGAACGATATGACTCCTGTTGATTTTTGGCAAAAAACAGAATAATTAAATCAAAAGGTGTTGCAATATGCAACACCTTTTTGATTTATAAATACATATTAATTATCAATAACTTCCTTAGCCATATTAATAAGTCCCTGCTTATCAAGCGGTGAATCTATTGCCGTAATATTGTAATAAATTCCGTCCTGTTCCCACTCAACGCCTTGTACTTGTGAAATTTCAACCCTATCCGAACCATAGCTGAATACATATTTACCGCTTTCCTCGTCTTTCATATCCTGTTCAGTCTGCTGATAATCAGCCGGAACAACCTTATTTACATACGATATATATGCTATTGCTATGCCGTTATAATCGCTTACTTCGCTGTTGCCTTGGTCTTTATGACTGTCTGCGTAAGTGTCGGCGCTTAACATAACTTTGTCACCGTCTTTTTCATAATCAGCCATAAACGATTTATACTTTTCTTCTGTTCCGTTTTCTTCGTCAACATACTTATTTTTTCCGTTATGTCCGCCTTTAAATGTATAGCCGTTTGAAAATTGTTCAACAATCTTCGGTGAAAAGCCCACATTTTTATTAAGTGTTTCCGTAACGGGAATGGTTGTATAATCAGGCTTTGTTGATGTACTTCCCATAACATAATTGACTGCACCTTTTGACGCAAATGCCACTGTGCCGACAGCCAATACTGCCGCCGCAATAATGATACTCTTTTTAAAAGATACTTTTTTCATTTTTACATTCTCCTTTTCAAAACTATCCAACGTCATACAAAGTTTATTATGAAAATTTTCACTCGGTTTCGGAAAGGCATTTTTCCAATCATATTTATTCATCTTCAAGTTCCTCCTTTAAATTTTTACGACCGATATGCAGACGGCTTTTAACCGTTCCGACAGGAATTTTTAATATATTCCCTACTTCTTCGACAGAATAACCTTCTATATAGTGTAGCATTATTACTATTCTGATTTTGTGTTTCAGCTTTTTAACCGCATTATAAAGCTCGGTGTAGTTTGAATTGTCCTTATATTCAAAACTGTTGTTACAGTCCTCTATCGAAACAACCCTTTTATATTCACGCAACTTTTTATAACATTCGTTTATTAAAATTCTTATAAGCCACGTTTTGAAATACTTTTCTTCTTTAAGAGTGTGAATTTTCGTATATGCCTTTAAAACAGCCTCCGAAACAACATCTTCACAGTCACTTTCACTTTTAAGCATACCCTTTGCAATATGGTACATTGTATTCTCTGATTTCAGAACTTCTTGTGTAAATTTTTCTCTGTCCATTGGATTTTACCTTTCTGTATAAACATCAGCGCTTTTTGTTTGTACATTAGTTAGATAGTCATGGGCGGCATTTGGTTCATTTTTATATAAAAAAACCGACGAAAAATTTTCGTCGGTTTAAAAACGTATTTAAGCTGTCATCACGGTTGTTTACCGATGTAAGCAAGGATACCGCCGTCAACATATAGAATGTGACCGTTTACAGCATTTGATGCATCTGAAGCAAGGAATACAGCAGGACCTGTAAGTTCTTCAGCTTGTAGCCATCTGCCTGCAGGAGTTCTGCCGCAGATAAACTGGTCGAACGGATGTCTTGATCCGTCAGCTTGCTTTTCTCTTAGCGGAGCTGTTTGAGGTGTAGCTATGTAACCAGGGCCGATACCGTTACATTGAATGTTGTTAGCACCGTATTCTGAACAGATGTTTCTTGTAAGCATCTTTAGACCACCCTTAGCAGCAGCATAAGCTGATACAGTTTCACGGCCAAGCTCTGACATCATTGAACAGATGTTTATAATCTTACCGTGACCCTTCTTAATCATTGAAGGAATAACTGCCTTTGATACGATAAACGGAGCGTTAAGGTCAACGTCAACAACCTGTCTGAACTCGTCAGCAGTCATATCGCACATAGGAATTCTCTTAATGATACCTGCATTGTTTACAAGAATATCGATAACGCCTACTTCAGCCTCGATTTTCTTAACCATTTCCTGTACCATTTCTTCGTTAGTTACGTCGCAAACATAACCCTTAGCGTCGATACCGTCAGCTGTATATGCAGCCATACCCTTATCAACAAATTCCTGCTTAATATCGCAGAAAACAATCTTAGCACCTGACTTTGCATATGCTGACGCAATAGCGTAGCCGATACCGTATGATGCACCTGTTACAAGTGCAACTTTACCTTCAAGACTAAAGTTTAAATACTCACTCATCTTAAATTTTTCCTCCTTGTATTTTTATATTTAATATAAATATTAACTAATTTAATAATTCTTAAAAAAGAATTACATTAACGGTTCGGGACGATAGATAAGGTGTGAGAAATTGCCTTCAATATCTCTGTACCAATATGTCTTTAATCCCTTTGCATTTTCAGATACATCGTGTACTTCTTCAACTCTTTCATCAGCCTTTAGCTTTGCAACGATTTCGTCAAAAGCCGCCGGAGTTACAGAAAAAGCAAGGTGTCTGATACCTGCCTGTTTTTCAACGTCAGCGGTTTTATCGTCTGTTGCCGTAACAAACTCAATCATACTGCCGTCGGCAAACTGAAGAAAATATGTACCCTTACCATTGTCATAAACAACTCTGCCGCCGTACATTTCCATATACCAATCTTTAAGTGCGGCTGTGTCCTTTGAAACAACAGCAAGGTGTTCAATACCGTTTACCATTATAACCACTCCTATTTAACATTAATAACTATATCTATTATAGCATATTTTCTGTATTATTTCAAGTGATTTATATAATATTTTTACAAAATCTCTTTATCTCCGATTGTCATTGAATTTCTGTGTACATTCATAAAACCGCCTTTGAAATTATTGCAATATTTTTCCATTGCGTCAATAACACTCTGCGGTTTAAGATTATACACACTGCCTACAGAAATACACATTTTAAGCACAAGTATGCCGTTATCTTCGCTTATTTTTTCAATGCGATATATATACGGACGTATATCCGACTCTTTTACACCGCTCTTTGATTTTTTCATTACTTTGAGTTCGTTTTGTGCAAGAAGTTTTTCAATATCCGCACTGCCCTCATATTCAAGTTCAACCGTATACACCGCTCTGTCAAGTTTTGTAAGGTCAATTTCCTTGCCCTCAACTTTTTTTGCGGCAAGGATTTTATATCCCGGCGGAAAAGCATTATTGATTGTATCGACAAGTTCTTGTTCGCTGTAATCGCCGTCAAATCCTACTTTCATATACTCGCAGTCAGAAGTCACACCTACCGACAACGGCTGTGCAACCATCATAATCGGGTGAGGATTAAATCCGTTTGAAAACATAAAATTCATACCTGTACGACGTACTGTTCTGTGGAACAGACGCACAAAGTCAAGGTGAGAAATATATTTTACTCTTTCATCTCGCGAATATTTCAATATATAATTACTCATAACAGACCCCCGTACCGAATGATTTAACACCGCAGCCTGCACATTTTTGACGGCAGTTCGGTGTTGTTACAGATTGTTTTGCTTTTTCATTTTCACGCATTAAGAAATTCTTTGTAACGCCTATGTCGATATGGTCCCAAGGAAGAACTTCTTCATAACTGCGTTCACGCGCCGTATAGAAATTAGGGTCAATTCCAAGTTCGTCAAAAGTCTGCATCCATACGTCAAACTTAAAATGCTCTCCCCAACCGTCAAACTTACAGCCATTTTCAACAGCCTTAATTATAACCTCGCTAAGACGTCTGTCGCCTCTTGCAAAAACACCTTCAAGATAACTTGTCTTATTATCGTGCCAATTATAACGTATTCTTTTTGACTTGATAGCCGATTTTAATGTATTCTGCTTTTCGATAAGCATATCACGTGTATCCTGTTTTGCCCACTGGAACGCAGTAAAAGGCTTTGGCACAAAACTCGACGTACTTACTGTTATATTTATCTGCTTTGCTCTTTCCTCTTTCGGTATTGCAAAGTAAACCTCAAGCACCTTTTGCGCAAGGTCGGCTATACCGCAAACATCGTCCATAGTTTCGGTAGGAAGTCCAATCATAAAGTACAATTTTACGTTTGTCCAACCGCCTCTGAAAAGCATATTTGTTGAATTTATAATATCTTCTTCATTTATATTTTTATTGATAACGTCACGAAGTCTTTGAGTTCCTGCCTCCGGTGCAAAAGTAATACCAGTTTTTCTGACTTTCTGCACTTTCTCCATAAGTTCAAGCGAGAAATTATCAATTCTAAGTGACGGAAGCGACAAACCGATTTTCTTTTCTTCGGTTATTTTTAGCAGTCCGTCCGTAAGGTCACGAAGTCCGCTGAAATCACTTGTTGAAAGTGATGACAGTGATATTTCGTCATATCCGCTGCACGCAAGCAAGTTTTCCGCAATACCCAAAAGTCTTTCCGGCTTTCTTTCTCTTAACGGTCTGTATATATAGCCTGCCTGGCAGAAACGGCAGCCTCTCAAGCAACCGCGCATAACTTCAAGCATAACTCTGTCGTGTACAACCTCACCGAACGGTACAATAATCGTTTCCGGTGCGTATGTAGCATTAAAATCTTTCATTATACGCTTTCTTACTTTCGGTTTAGCATGAGGATTGTTCGGTGTAACACTCTTTACCGTATTATCGTCATTATATTCCACATCATAGAATGACGGCACATAAATACCCTCAATTTCGGCTATTGCTTCAAGATAATCACGTTTATTTTTCTTACCGCTCTTTTTCCACTTAACATACTCTTCAACAACCTCATGTATCGAATCTTCACCCTCGCCGAGCATAAAGAAATCAAATATATCCGCCACCGGTTCTGCGTTATACGCACAAGGACCGCCGCCGCAAACAATAGGATAGCTCTCATCTCTGTCCTTTGCTCTTACCGGAATATCCGCAAGCATAAGCATATTCACTATATTTGAATAACTGAGTTCATACTGCAAAGTAAATCCGAGCATATCAAAATGAGTTATTTCGTCACCTGTTTCAAGTGCAAACAACTTCATTCCATGCTTTTTCATTTCTTCTTCCATATCCGTCCATGGTGCAAAAACACGCTCACAATATGTGTCCTCACGGTCGTTTAAAGTATGGTAAAGAATTTTAAGCCCCAAGTGCGACATTGCGATTTCGTAAGTATCGGCAAAACAAAAACCGAATCTCACATCAACATCGGCAGGATTTTTTATGACGGAGTTAAGCTCTCCGCCCGTATATCTTGTCGGTTTCATTACTGCCGACAGTATCTTATCTCTTGTTGTTATCATTTTATTCTCCCTGATTAATTATTTCGTCTGCACATTCATTTTCTTCAGCTTTTTTCTGTGCTTTTCTTTCGCGTCTTTCCGCAAAAAATCCGTTAACCTTGTCCACAACTTCGGGTACAAGGTCGATTAGTTTGTCAACAGGCGAAGAACCGCCCTCCATAGGAATCAAACGCACGTTACCGTTATTTATAACAAGAAACGCCATTGCGTCAACCGACGCACCGCCGCCCATACCGCCTCCGAAGTTTTTATCGTCAAGGCTTTGAGTATCGTTTTTCTTTCTGTCAAATTCACAGCCGCCGCCGCCGAAACCAAACGACACCTTTGATATAGGCACAATCATCGTTCCGTCATTGACTATTATCGGCTCACCTACGACCGAATTTGCATCAATCATACCTTTGAAATTATTTGTTAATCCCTCAAACATTTCACTAACTTTATTAGCCATTTTCTTTTATCCTCCTATTGATTTTCTGTATTTTCAAAACAACTTTTACCGTTTTAAATCCTATTGTCAAAACATATAAACAGTTTGTCCTAAGTTTGCAATATATGTCCATATCCAAGCACGCATTATTAAAATCAGCGTCAAGCGACACATCCCATTTTTCAAGTTTCTTTCGTCTGTCAATCCAGCCTACTATATTATATACTCCCGCATTGACCGCACCCGTCGCAATTCCCGTATACATTGGGTTTCCCATACCAAATTTTGACGATACATTCAGTTCCTTTATCTTAATTGCGTGACAAATTATATAGTCAAGTAAATTTAATATATCTTTTTTTAACTGTTTATATACTTCTTTTATGAGCGTTATTATCCCTAAAATATCCGATTTTTCTTGCTTTTCTTCTTTGTCGGTCGTTTCTTCTTCGTTTTCAACTTCTTCTTCAACCTTGTCATTCGGAAAAATCTTAAATTTCAAAAACGCATACTTTATAATTACAGATCCGTTATTTTCCTTATTATTATACGAAAACTCAAGAATACAGTCTGCCGGTATAAGCAAAAGTAACATTATAACAGCCACGACGGCTAATATTATATATAAAGCTGTCATATGCTGTCCTCCTTTTTTTATTGTTCAGTGTTTTCTTCGTTTTCCGCAACAATATTTTCACCGTTCTCATCGATTTCAAGCTGCAGTCCCTGTGATGTTTCAAGGTTAAGACTTCTCAAATCAAGCGGCGGTAAATCGGTAGGCTTTGTAAGTCCGAAACACCTTAAAAACGTGTCTGTCGTTACATATAAAATCGGTCTGCCCGGTGCGTCCAGTCTGCCCTTTTCTTCAATCAGTCCGCGTTCATAAAGTCTGTTTACGCAGCCGTCCGAATTTACTCCTCTTATATGTTCAATCTGACCTTTCGTTATAGGCTGTTTGTAGGCAATTATCGCAAGTGCCTCCATTGCCGCATTTGAAAGCGGCTGCCTTCTCTGTTCTCCTAATATTTCCTGTATATAGGTATAATATTCAGGTCTTGAACAAATTTGATAACCCTCAAGAATATCAATTATATTAAATCCTCTGTGATTTTCGCTGTATTCTTTTTTCAGTTCATCGACCGCCTTATTGACTTCGTCAATGCTCGTATCAAGCACAACAGCCAATTTTGCCGCCTTAACAGGCTCACCTGCCGCAAAAAGTATTCCCTCTATTGCATATTTAATATTATCCATTCTTTTTCTCCGTTGTAAGAATAAAGTCATCTGACTTTTCGTCATAGTCCGCATACAGCTTGTTCAGCTTTATCATTTCAAGTACTGCCAAAAACGTTGCAATCATTTCAGGCCGTGAATCGTCCGCTTTAAAAAGTGATTCAAACTGTACACGTTTATTATGCTTTAACACTTTACATATCTTTTCAACCATATCGTCAACCGAAACTTTTTCTCTGCCGACAATTTTTGAAAACGCACGTTTTTCTGGTTTTGCCTTGCGAAGTCTGCGTTGAAATATGTTGTTAAACGCATCAATCAGTTCTTTTGTATCGTGCATTATATCGTATTCGGGCATAGGAAATTTAATTTTTTCAGGCTCACGAAACACCATTTCTTTTGTTGTAAACTCACTTTTCCTAAGCTCCTTTGACGCCTCTTTAAACTGCTGATATTCAGCCAACCTACGCGCAAGTTCTTCTCTCGGATCTTCCTCGTCCTCTTCTTCCTCATTTTTAGGAAGTAACATTTTCGATTTTATATACAAAAGATTGGACGCCATAACAAGAAATTCGCTTGTATTATCAAGATTAGCCTCTTCAATTCCGTCAATCGCCTCAAGATACTGCGCCGTTATCTCAACAATCGGTATGTCGTATATACTGACCTTGTTTTTCTGTATAAGCGTCAAAAGCAAATCAAGCGGACCTTCAAACGTATCAAGCTTATATAATATCTTATCCATTTTTCACCCTATAATATCAAGTTAATCGCACTGTTTAACAGGTTGATAATTCCGTTAAAGAAGAAATTCACACCTGTTCCGATTATGCCGTTCAAAACGCCGGTAAGCGAAAGCACCATAATTAAAAGCATAGAATATCTTTCGTATCTCAGCATAGTGTAATATGCTTTGTTCGGAAGAAACATTCCAAGTACTTTTGCACCGTCAAGCGGTGGTATCGGAATTATGTTAAACACCATAAAGCATAGATTTCTTATCGCAAAAAGCTGTGCAAAAGTTGCAACACCGTTTAGAACGCTTGTACCGAAACCGAGCTTTATACATAAAACGTGAAGTATCGCATATATAAGCAATGCCGCAAAAGCCATAATCAAATTGGCAAGCGGTCCTGCCGCTGCGGTAAGTGCCATACCCTTTTTTGTATCTTTATAATATGACGGATTTACCCCGACAGGTTTTGCCCAACCGAAGCCTGTCAAAATCATCAACAACGTACCGACAGGGTCAAGGTGTGCAAGCGGATTTAAAGTCAATCTTCCCTCACGTTCGGGTGTCGGGTCACCAAGTTTTGTCGATACCCAACCGTGTGCAAATTCGTGTCCCGTCAACGCTATAAGCGTTATAGGCACATTGATTATTATGTTTATTAAATTAAAACCAACCATATATTTTTTCTCCTTAAATACAGATAATTATATTATATAATTATTTTCAGAAAAAGTAAAGTAAAATCGCACAAAAAATAACCTCTGCACAAGTATGATTTGTCAGAGGTTATTTTATCTATTCTTCTCGTCTTTTTAAATTTTTAGTTTTATAATACAAACGTTTGTTTTCGTACATCATTGCGTCGGCACGTTCCATTGTCATAGAGAAGTTTCTGTCTTTTCCCGCGTCAAACTTGGCATAACCGATTGACATAGAAGTCTTAATTCCTCCGCGATTAATACTGTCTGCCATTCTTGCGATTCTGTCCGCAAAATTCTTAACCATATCAATATCGCAGTCTTTTAATACAACAGAAAATTCATCGCCGCCGACTCTGTAACCGATAAAATCAGTACCTTCCATCGCTTTTCTTATCGCGTCGGCACCGTTTTGAATATAAATATCACCCATTTGATGTCCACGACTGTCGTTTATATTCTTTAATCCGTTTAAGTCTATCGTAACAATAGCATACCGCGATTGGTTTCCGCTTTCTATGTTGTGCATATCAACAGTGAACGAATTCTTGTTTTTCAAACCTGTAAGCGTATCCGTATTCGACATATCCTGATACAGCGGATTTGAAATCCTCTTGAATATCGCCATTGAAAAACGTACTGAAATCAAGCAACACAAAAGTATAAGTATTATTACTATAACGCGAAGTATAATCTTGAAAATATATACCCTGTTCGCGTCAATTCCTATACAAGCAACGGCCTTCACAGTACCGCCGTCCATTATCGGATAAAAATTCAAATACCGAAAGCCGTCCAACGACGCATAAAAAGCACCTGCATCGGCATAATGCGTTGTATACAAGTCGTTTATTTCTTTTTCAATTTTTCCTGTTATCTTTTCGTTATTTATAACAGTGTTTATCTTGTCATTTTTCGTATCGAGTATATATTGGAAATCGCCGTTTTTATCTTTTCTCACAACAAATATTTCTGAAATCGCCATATTGTCCTTTACCGCGGATAAATAGCTCAGTGCCGCACCGTATACGCCGTCAGGCACATCTTCAGTAAAAAGTCTGCTGTCAAAATGAGATTCTATGGTTGTAAAAGTAAGATTTGCACGTTCATTGTATGCGTCGGCAAGCATCGAAATCATAACGCCCGATGTAACGAGATATATAACCAGGCAAGAAAATATGATAAGTCCGCAAGTCAGCATTGAAACTTGCACGTTAACTTTTTCTATTTTGTTCATAATAAACTTTTTTAATTTTCCCATAATTATCGCGCCATCTCCTTTTATACATATTTTACATTTTTATTATACCTAATTTTTTATAATTTATCAATATTTTCGTCGAAAAAAATCGGATTTTTGTTGATTGTTCACTATTTTAATAGTATAATGTTAATAAAATCGTAATACAGAATGGAGATTAATAATGCAAACAGCGATACTTATTCTTTTAATTATACTTATTATATGTGTACTTATAACTCTGATTTTTACATTAAAAAACAGTTCAAAGCCGTCTGATTCGGGACTTGAACAACGTATAAACGGTTCTGTCAAAATGTTTTCCGACATAATATCGGAAAATCAACAGGTAATCGGCAATATGCAGACAAACCGTTTTGCACAAATGGACAACGAAATCAAAAGTATGCGTCAAAGTATGGAAAAACACCTTGCCGATATGTACAAAGGTTTCGCCGATATATCCGCACTTTCATCAGGTGTAAGTGATTTAAAAAAAGTCCTTTCAAATGTTAAAACACGTGGTATACTCGGTGAAATACAACTCGGTGCAATCCTCGACGAAATACTTGCACCGGAGCAATTCGACACCAATGTTGCAACCATACCGAACAGTTCCGCAGTTGTTGAATTTGCGGTTAAACTTCCGCACGACGACGAAGGATTTATATATCTTCCGATTGATTCAAAATTCCCGCTTGACGCCTACAACGATTTACTGAACGCATATGATACCGGCGACAGCGAAATTATAAACCGTTCTTCAAAAGCACTCGTTCAGCGAATAAAGCAATTCGCAAAAGATATTCACACAAAATACGTTGAACCGCCGTACACAACCGATTTTGCAATAATGTTCCTCCCAACAGAAGGACTTTATGCCGAGGCAGTTAATCTCGGTCTTGTCGAAGTTTTGCAACGTGAATATAAAATAAATATAGCAGGTCCAAGCACTATGGCGGCTATGCTAAATTCTTTGCAAATGGGTTTCCGTACACTTGCACTTGAAAAACGTTCAAGCGAAGTTTGGCAAGTCTTAGGCGAAGTCAAGGGTGAATTTGAAAAATTCTATTCAGTTCTTGAAACGGCACAAAAAAGAATTACCCAAACAGGTGACGAACTTGATAAACTTATCGGTGTCAGAATGCGTGCAATGGAGCGAAAACTCCGTAGTGTTGAAAAATCCGAAAGCAACAGTTTTGACGATATGTAATAATATATTTGATAAAAACATTATTTATTCTTTAAGCATACAAAAAGCACACAAAAAGCCACGAGTTTACTCGTGGCTTTTATATTACTTAATTTTTAAATTATCTGCCCGGTTTAAAGAAATCGGGAACATCTATACTACCCATTCCCGGCTTTAACTTTCTCTTGAAAATTGCATTATCATCATAATCAGAAACTGATGATGAATAAGACGGAGTCTTTCTGTCGCTTGATGTTGAAGAACCTGTAAACTTAGGTGTAATATTCTTTACATCATTAGCTTTATCCTTACCGCGTCTTAATGAACCGTCAAGACCTGTTGCAATAAGAGTAACCTTAATTTCATCTTTAAGATTATCGTCCATAGCAGTACCGACAATAATATTTGCCTCTTCACTTACAAGGTCACGAACAATGCTTGATACTTCGCCCATATCAACAAGTGAGAATTCACTTCCGCCTGTGATATTAAGAAGTACGTTTTCAGCACCCTCAATACTTGTTTCAAGAAGCGGACTTTCAATAGCCGCACGAACTGCGTCCTGAGCGGCATTTTCACCCTTGCCGACACCGATACCCATATGTGCGACACCGCTGTCTTTCATAATTGTTCTTACATCGGCAAAGTCACAGTTCATAATACCTCTTTGAGTAATTACTTCAATGATACCTTGAACACCTTGACGAAGAACATCGTCTGCAAGTTTAAATGAATCTTTAATTGTAACCTTTTTGTCTGCAATCTTTAACAGAAGATCGTTTGGTATAGTAACAATAGCGTCAACCTTTTCTGCAAGGTTCTTAATACCTTCTTCAGCGTTTCTCATTCTTTGAGGTCCTTCAAAGAAGAAAGGCTTTGTTACTACCGCAACTGTAAGTACACCAAGAGATTTCGCAGCCTCTGCGATAATAGGTGCGGCACCTGTACCTGTTCCGCCGCCCATACCTGCTGTTACGAATACCATTTCTGTATCTTTTACAAGATTCTTGATTTCATCTTTTGATTCTTCAGCCGCTTGTCTGCCGATTTCAGGCTTTGCACCTGCTCCCAAACCGCTTGTAAGCTTTCTGCCGATATTAAGTACAGTCGGTGCTTTTACATTTGCAAGCTGCTGTGCATCTGTATTGACGCAAATAAATTCTGCCTTTGTAACGCCGGCCTCGATCATACGGTCTACAGCATTGTTACCGCCGCCGCCGACACCTATAACCTTTATTCTTGCGCCGTCTATTGTAGTGTTTTCTTCCAAACCGATAGGCATATCACTCATCTAAATATCCTCCTTCGTAGTTTATCCCCAACAAATCCAACAGGGAAATCTCCGCATATATATTATTTTACTATGTTTTTTCAACTTATTCAATAGTTTTTTCCCACAAATTTTCAAAACGCCGAAAATTTTTACACAATATTATAGTCGTTTTGTTTTCGATTTTTGTGCAATTTTATTTTTACGGTGTATATATCGCCTTTCCGGACTCGCTTAAATCCATTGTTCCGCGGGCATTTTCAGTCAAACTGTTACTCATAACAGTTTCTCTGAACAGTCTTATTTTACGTTCAAGATCCAACTGCGTACCGCATTGTACGGTTATTCGGTTATCGTAATTCATTGTTATGTCAGTCACATCGGTAACATTTATTTCGATAACCTTATCAAGAATACCCGTTGCCTCAAGCGTTGACAGCGAAATTTTTGTAATATCGAATTTTTCGTTTTCGTCGGTTTTTAAAATTTCACCCAATTTATAATCCGTAACCGTCAATCCAGTTACCGTCGGTAATGTTTCACCGTTGTTGCCGGTATCGGTTAAAACTCTCAATTCAGAATTTACAAGCAATGTCTTACCGTCAATTTTTATATACGCAGACGGTGTATATTCCGTCACCGTAACTTTTACTGACGGTGGGAATAACCTTTTCTGCACATCAACGGTATCTATATATGGTATTGTTTTTAACGTATTTCTTATTTTTCGTCTGCCGCTGCGGAAAAGATTTTGACCGACAAGCGGTTTTAGCTTTTCTTGGAACTGTTCGGCTGTTACGAGAACATTTCCCTCAACCGATACGGAACGAATATTAAATATCGGTGTCATAAATAAGAGCACGCTTACAAGAATCACCGCCAAAACAAATCCCAGCAATGCACGTCTACGCTGTATTTTAAGACGCTGTTGCTTTTGTTTTTTTTGGTAGCGAATTTTTCGTTCAAGCTGTGTAGGTTCACGCCGAACACTTCTTTCGGGAACATCTTTATGTTCTTTCAAGGTTCTTTTCTCTAACCTGCTCCAATCATATTCAGTTGTAGTTTTTGTAACCTTACGACCGCCTGTTTTGACGACTCGTATATTACGATTATTTTCATCCATACTATCACCCTGAATTATTCTCGTCTGATTTTCGCTCCGCATTCAAGCAGATACTTTTCTATATTTTCATAACCTCTGTCTATAAATTCTGTGCCGCCAATCGTCGTTGTACCGTTTGCGGCAAGTGCCGCAACAACAAGCGCCGCGCCTCCGCGCAGTTCTCTTGCAACAACATTTGCACCCTGCAAAGCGTTTACGCCTCTTACAACGGCACTTCTGCCTTCTACTTTTATGTCGGCACCCATTCGTGTAAGTTCATCAACATGCTGAAATCTGTTTTCAAATATATTTTCTATAAATACACTTGTTCCTCTTGCAACAGTTGCAAGCGCCATAAACGGCGATTGTATATCCGTTGGAAAACCCGGATACGGCATTGTTCTTACTATATGTATACTTTCAAGTTTTTTAGGAGCTTTCTGAATAATTTTATCTTTTTCTATTCTGAGCTGTACTCCCATATCCAAAAGCACATGGAGCATTGCTCCCATATCGCGTGGATTGACATTTTTAAGACATATCTCTCCGCCCGTAATCGCAGATGCGGCCAGATATGTTGCGGCAACAATACGGTCGGGCATTATCGTATACTCCGCACCGTGAAGCTTGCTTACTCCCTCTATTTTTATTACACTGCCGCCCATACCGCGGACTTTTGCACCCATACAATTCAGGAAGTTACCCAAATCAACAATCTCCGGTTCACGCGCCGCATTTGTAATAGTTGTAAAGCCCTCCGCACAAACTGCGGCAAGCATAGCATTTTCGGTTGCTCCGACGCTTGGAAAATCAAGATGTATGTTTCCGCCGACAATCTTATCAGTACTGCATTTTATATAGCCGTGTTCTTCCTGAATATCGACACCAAGTTCACGCAAAGCCTTTAAATGCAAATCAATCGGCCTTAAACCAATCGGACAACCGCCGGGCATACTTACAACCGCTTTTTTGCACCTTGAAATTATCGCTCCCAAAAATATGATTGAAGAACGCATCTCACGCATTAAATCTTCACATATTTTACAGTCACACATATCTCTTGTATCAACCGTTACGGTATTGCCTGCCCTATGCACTCTGCAACCCAATCTTTCAAGTACCAAATCTGTTTTATCTACATCACGAAGATATGGACAGTTTTTCAAAGTACATACTCCGTCAGCCATAACCGTGGCTGCAAGTATCGGCAGTACGGCATTTTTCGCACCCTGTACACCGATTTCACCGCTTATCTTATTTCCGCCGTCTATAACAAGTTTGCCCACTTTAAACACCTCGCATTATAATATAATTCTCATATGATTATAATACGAAATATCTATAATTCTGTTACAGTCTTATCATTATAGCACATTTCAAAAAATTTTTAAAGGGTTAATTTATAAAAATAATATACCTTTAATATCAATGTAACAATGCAAAATTTGTCGGTTAAAAATTTCATACTATATAATAGATAAATCAAATTTTTTTCTTTTTTTACAAAAAAGTTCTTGACAATACCCACACCTTTATGGTAATATATTATGCGTAGCTTAAACAGATATGCGTCCGTAGCTCAGTTGGATAGAGTGAACGGCTACGAACCGTTAGGTCGTGGGTTCGAATCCCTCCGGGCGTACCAACTCATCATAAACCGTATAAATGCTTGAAATCAAGCGTTTATGCGGTTTTTTAGTGCTTGTGAGAATAAAATCAACGTGATAAAAAGTGATAAAAAACGATAAAATGTTATACTTTTTTGTTAGTCAGTTAGTCAAAAGTTAGTCAAAAAAACAGAGCATGATACAATAAAAATAAGCTACCGACGCAATGTCGATAGCTTATTTTCTTATTCATCTTTCTTAAATTTTAACGCGTTCCTATTTTTGTATTTTTCTTTGGTATCTTTCAAAACGTCTTTACTTAATTGTTTTAACATTTCAGTTTTTTCAATATCCGAAGCTCTTTTGTACGCACTTGTATTCAGAAGTTTTTTACGTTGTTTTTCAACTTCTTTCCGATAATCGTCGTAATATTTTTTGTATTCCGAATATGTCATTTCCCAAGTGTATGATTGCTTATTTTTTGTTTTGGTTATAGTTGACTTTGGCAAGCTGTCTACATAACCATTATCAGAGGTTAATAAGCCATTACTAAAAGAATTAACAATCCCCTTATCTGTATCGGTAATTGCTGAACCTGTTGCTTTTATATCTGTTATAAGTTCTTTACGTGCAGTTCTTTGCTCATCCTCCGACAGTCTTTTTATCGCTTTGTTTGCTTGTGTAATATACGCCGCCTTTGTAGCATACTTTTCATATAAGCAAGCGTTTTGAGGTGTCGGCTCATTTTGATACTTCTTTTGCATTTTATCTCTTTGTTCGTACACACGATTAAATACATCTGTTGAATATGCACTATCCGCGCTGAAAGATGCTCCGTATAGGTTAGATGGATTGAAACCGTCAGCAGTAATCGACCTATTGAGCTTACCGATAATACCGGTATAATTATCAATTAAGTGGTCTATTTTCATCGGCGACCAGTTAAATGTCTGACCTATTGACTTTGCCAATAAAGAAGTTTTTTGGTTGTATTGCTCCTTGTTTGGCTCGTCCTCAAGTGCCGAACTTACTATCGGCGTACCTTTAAAGTCTTTATTAACCATATTATCAACAATTCCGCCTAATATTGTACCTCCTGCAGCTTGATGTACACCTTCTTCAATTCCTCCTTCTGCAATACCGGTAACAGGCAACCACGCAGGTAATGTTGTATCACCGATGTATTGCCCAAATTGATAAAATGCTTCTTTGTCACCAAAAGCGTAATCGGCGGCTCTTTCTGCTGTTGTGTTTAGTATTGCCGCTTCTCTTGCTTTAGGTATTTTTATAAATTTTCCGTTACCTATAGATATGCAGTAAAAATTATTTTTTTGATACTGAGATAATTCTTCCCAACCATCTTCATCTGACGTCCTATTCCAAAATTCCAATAGTGCAGTAGTTAAAATTGCACTGATTAGGTACCTAAGCATATGCTTTGCAATCTCTTTTTTACCACCGCTTGTGAATATGCGAGCTTGTTTATCCATACCTTGAACAGTCGCATTTGAAAATCTAAATATTTTATTTAGTTTTCTGCCGACATCACCGCTTCTATTGAAGTTGACGGTTATATCAGACGCGGCATAAATAGCTTGTTGATTATCGGCTCCCTTTTTCTTCATACCTTTAAATTCAGCCAGTCGCGGAATAGCTTCGGTAATTTCGTTGATTTTTGTAACGCATTCTATTGGGTGTAAGAATATTGCTTGTGCCAAACGCCTTGCAAGTCCTGCGTCTTTTGAGTTCACCTCGCGCAAAGTCTTTTTCAGTACATCAATATTATCACTGAACATTGACATATGTCCGCCACCTGCAGCTTTATATTGTTTATAGTTGTCACTGTTTCTTATAACGTCCCATAAAGCTGACATATATGCCCCTGTAAAAGTAATAGGATTATTATATGCTTTTGAATTTTTCATTGCAGTATCATAATCTCGTATTGCGTTCGTGGTAGCAAAAACCGGATTTAGTTGCGTTATCAGTGCGTTTGTTATGCCTAAAGTTCTTCCTGCAAAATTCATTATTTTTCCTGTTTGGATCGGTGTTAAATTTGTTATAGCATTAAACAGTGCCTTATCGTGTACCTGATAATATTTGTGCTTGCCTTTATTCAAATATGTAACTATTTGCTTTCCAGGTATAACTACAGGTGTATAACTTTCAACTTGTGTGCCGAATACGTCTTCAAAAGCCTCTGTTAAGTTAAACAAATCGTTTTCGTCAAGACTTTCTGACATTCTGCCTAAGAATTCATCAGACAACTTTTCAATGTTGATTATATTCTTTACTTGGTCTGGTGGCACAGGTTCTATAAAATTAGCAAACCCCGGTACATTGTCCGCATACATGCCCAATACCGCCATAACTCTGTTTCTTGTTCCGAACTTCACTTGCTTTTCTACATTTTTTATAATACTTTCAAGTGGGGATATGATTGTAGCACCACTACCTTTCGCAGTTTTTACAGGACTTTGCTGATTTGCAAAACCACTTTTAAATCCTGTTCTGTTCCTACCGGTGTCACGCATAAACGGCACGTAATGTGGGTACATTTTTTGTAGTTTGTTGTATGTAATAGCATCCATACCGCCCATAGACACTACCCAATATTTTAACATATCTTGTTGGAACTTGTACAGATTTTCCGACGCTTCTTTGAATTCAGGATAATTGTTTTCAAGATTTGCTATTTCTCTTTTTATTCGTTTGCCGTCTTGCAAAGTATCATCACTGAATACACGCTTTAACTTTGCACCTTCTTGTGGTTCAATCCATTCCAAAGAGTGCTTTAATACTAAATATTTATCGAATAAATCTATATCTTTGTGTGATATATCTTTAATGCAATCTATCAACCCTTTTCCGCCTGTCAAATTGCCGTTCGGGTCAACCATTCCTTCTTTAAATATAGTAGACATAGTGGCGTCTACATTTTTAGAATTTATAGCTAAAATATATGCGTCCTTTTTTCCACTGAGAGTTCCTTTTACCTCTTTAACATAATCAGTAGCTTCTTTGATAGGTGCAAAGCTATCAACCAACTTGGTGTATATTTCTTTCGATATTTCACTTGCCGTTGATTTACTTCTCTTTTTTATCTCTTTGTTGTTGGTCATTGCCACGTCTACTTTGTCCATAAAGTCCGAATTATAGTATTGTTGTGAATATTCTGATAGAGTTTTTAAGGCTTGAGCGTCTTTCGGAGAAAGAGTTTCGATAAATTCTTTTGAAAATCTCGGTACTTCCTTTATTGTACTTTGCGGATCTTTAACAAACTCTCTCACAAATTCAGCTACCGACTCACCCGGTACTTCACTTTTTTTATATTGCTTCATTAATGTTGGACTTTTTCGTTGTGCAAAGTCGATTATCTCATCAATATTAGCTGATGAAGTGAAATCATATTTATCATCAAGCAAATGTCCTAATTCGTGAGTAGCTGTCGGCAAGTCATTTGCTATACGAAGTCTTACAGCTTTCGGAAGTTTCTTAAACTCGCCTTTAGCTCGTGTCAGTGACAAGTTGCCTTTTGAAATAGGTATATTGAATTCTTTTGAAATATACGAAACAATATCGCCCAACTTCTTATTTTTTGCATTCTTGCTGTTTTGCGTCACATCAGATGTCCAACTGTCAAGGCTATTAGCTTGTTTTGAATAACGTATGTCTGCACTGCTTTTATCTGATGTTTTTTTGCTGTCATCTTCAACACTTTCAATCTGTTTTTCTTGTTCTGGTTTCTTTACTTCCCAACCATTACCGTCGTCACCTTTGTTATACTGCATTTCCGTTTCTGTTCTGCTATAAGGCGAGTATTGCATAAGCTCTTTTATAATATTTTCAGTATTAGTCTTTGTCGGTATGAAGAAACGTGTTTGATACGAAATACGTTCGGAAAATACGCCTAATTTTTTTATGAACTCATAATTTTCAAAACGAGGACCTATAAGTTCAATACGCTGTTCGTTTGCTACTTTTCTTTGTTTTAGGCTCCAACCGTTTTCAAGATAAACAACATCACCGTTTTTAATGCTATTCATAACACTTGATACATCTACTTTGCCTTTTGTTCTGTTAGCCCCTAAACGTCTAAGAATTGAGTCTATAGCATTTTCAGGTATAACACGACCTATAAGCACATCGCCATTATCAGTAAGTATTCGATATACTTTAATATTTGTTTCAGGTAATTTATCCCATACCGGAAGCACAGCACCACTTATAAGATGTACATTTTCTTGACGATATTCAGGCATTTCTTCAAGCCTCTTATTCCATAAAGCTTTAGCTGTTTCATTATCTATCTTATTCCAACGTTGGCTTACTTGTTGTTCGCTTAAATATACTGTCTTACCATATTCTTGTCCTTCTGCCTTAAAACGACTTACAACATTACCGTTGCTATCTGTTTTGTTTGCGATTTGAGTTATCGCTCTTACTCCTCCGTTTGCTTTGTTCTGATAAAAGCCTTTAAATCTTGGACTATCGCTTTGTATATCGCTAAATTCGTTCTTTTTTATTTTCTTATCTGCAACAAGAGAATAATACAAAGTTTCAGCACCGCTTAACTTATCTGTATGTACGGTTTTGGTTTCTTTGACCGATACTTTATCGGCTTTGTAGTTTTCCATACCTTTATCAAGTGTGCCGTTTTGTTCAGCCTCTGCCATTGCCATTTTCAACTGGCTGTCAAACTCATCAAAAACTTCGTTTTGCTCATCATATTCTAATGATAATATACGGTTAAGGAACTTGTTTATACTTGTCAAATCGTCAGAATTTTGATTAATCGAACCGTCCGAACTGTATACGTTAAGTCCTAATTTTGAAATAATTTCTTTTCCGTTGGTAATATCATTTATACCGCCCTTAGCCAATGCGGTAATATAACTTTTTAACACTGTTGCAGAAAAAGCATTTTCAAGGTTATCATCTTCCGAAAACATACCTTGACTGCCTGCTTGCCTTTGACCTTTCGTAAGCGAACCTAATTGAGCAAGTCTTTTTGCTATGGTTGAGATAAAACGGCTTTGTCCTTTCAAATCGGTTGTTACAAGTTTGAATATAGGAGCCGATACTTGGTTACTTCTGTGTGAACGTCCAAAACCTTGTACCGCCGTCGACGCTTTCCAACCTGCCTCAAGCAAATAATGTACACGTTGCTGTTGATTTTTGACTGCTTTACTTGCGTGGTAGCTCTTTCCTGTACCTCCTGCTTCTGAAAATATCATTATACGCTTTTTGCCGTTTTGAAACGCTTCTACGTCGGCGCTTCTTGTGTTATTACTAAGTCTTTGCTGAACATTTTTTCCGTCAACATTAATTACTCGTGAACTTCTGCCGGTGTTTTCTGCAACTAAATCTGTTCCAAACGCATTGATAATCATATCTATAGGCGATGACGGTGCTTTCATACTGCCTAATTGGTCTAACAATGTGTCACGCTTTCGGACTGCTTCTCTGTTTAATACAGGTTCGCCTTTACTATTGTACACCGGTTTGCTTTTCACATTGCCTTTTTCATCTTTATATTCCTCGTATTGTTGAACAGGGAATGATTTTTCAACGTATTCCATAAGCATCTGTTTAGGTGAAACATCATAATCATCAAGCGTCAATCCTTCTTCGTAAAGTCTTGCAAGTTCACGCTTACCTTGTGCTTCGTTTGTACTTGTAAGTTGTATGATACACGATTTACCTTTAGCAAGCTGTTTTTCTATATCTTTAATAACGCTCGGTGTTTGCATTGATACAAGAATTTGATTGAAAAATCTTTGATTTGACGACCAAAACTTTCCATAGACTTGTCCTCTCGCAGTGCCGTCTGACGATTGGTGTGTTTCTTTCAGTGCTTCATTCAAATTCTGAAATACTATTTGCCATGCTTTTGCTACAGTATTGTACATTTTCTTTTGTTCTTTTGTTAATTTGTGGGTCAGTTTATCATATGTAACGTCTTCATAAGAAATGTTTCGTGACAGATAAACACCTTCCATTTTTAAATCCTGTGCAAGCATTTCCATTGCAGAGATACCGCCGCCTTTTATTTGAGATATAAACTCTTTTTCATTTGGGAAAGCGGTACCTTCGCCCCAAAGTCCCAATCTTGTAGCATATTGCAAATTCTCAACTTCTGTTGCTCCTGTGGCTGACATATAGATAACCTTGGCTTTTGGCAACAATTTTTGAAGTTCTATACCGGCTAAAGCTGTCTCACTTGGTTTAGCTTTACCTCTGTTTGTGACCTTTCCGCCGGCATTAGACATCATATGTGCCTCATCAAAAGCAATCACACCGTCAAAGTCTTGTCCTAACCAACTAACGATTTTTTCAAAGTTTGAGTTTTCTTTATTCCACCCTTGCGACAGTTTATTGTATGTAAGATACAATATGGTATCATCTGACTTTAAACTGCTGTCGGCTTTTTTACCGCCGTTGAATTCAACTACCATATCATTTCTGCCAAATACATCTTTGGTATAATCAAGAGTATCTTTTAACAAGTCGTGTCCTTTTGAAATCCAAACAGCCTTTTTTCTGCCTTGATTGAAGTTATCAAGAATAATGCCTGCTACTGTACGTCCTTTTCCAACACCCGTACCGTCGCCGCAGAAAAATCCTCTTGTTTCGCCGTTCGGCAATGTTTGAGAGTGACATTGTCCTGCTCTTGAAACAACTTCAAGTTGTGCACTCGACAAAGTACCTTCATCAATAAGTTTTTGGTCTATATGTGGTTTATATGTTATGTCAGGTGCTTTTACTGCACTCATCGCCGCACTTTCGCTTAATTTTGCAGGGTGTGGCTTTGCGTTTTTCACTTTTAAAGGTGCTACTTTGTATTCTTCAAAAACATTATCAGTCAGTTCTTTTTTCTTTAATCGTTGTACCCCGACACCGTTCTGTCTAAGTCCGCCATTCTTTTCGTTTCCGCCATATCCAGATTGAACACTATGTTCCACGCTATCAGACTTATCAGTTCTTCCAACGTCTTGCAGTTCATCATTTCCTCTTGGTTTTCTTCGTCCGTCAAGTCGTCGTTCATCATCCAATTCATTTGGCTTATCGGCTCTTTGATTAACAGTGTTTCCACCACTTCCATCATTTCGTAAAACTTTTGTCTCCGCATCTCTGTGCTTTGGTACTCTTCCCTTATTTGAGGATTGTTCAGTATCAATTCCACTACTTGTGTCAGATACAGTGCCGCCTCCGACACTACCTTTTGTTCTTGTTGTAGCAATTTCTTTGCGTGTTGTTGTAGTGGCTCTTTGTTCATTTGCTGAATAGTCAAGTATTGGTCGCTCATTTCTTATACCTCCTAAAATGCTTTGTAAATCGTGCAAATCTTCGACATAATCGGTTATAGTATTCTTGGTTGCACCGTTGTTGTCAATAACCATCATCTGAATGCCGAAATTTGTACCGTACTTATTAAAGTTCTTACCCGAAATACCTATATTTGCAACAACATTGTATTTCTTTTTTATGTCATTCCACCAATCTCTAAACGCAGGCGCATCATCAGCCATCGTTTTACCTGTTATAGCTACAAGTCTACCATTAGTCTTTAACATTTTAAGTGCTTCTTCTATGTGCTTTGCACCTATTTTAGCACCTTTCATATTTCTTGTGGTTGACGACGAAAACGGAGGGTTCATAACAACAACAGAAGGTTCAATATCTCCGCCTAATATATTGTTTATCTGTTCCGCGTCCTCGCTGTAGAAATCATCAAACGGCATATTTTTAAGTATTGCCATTCTTCTTGGGTCAAGTTCGTTTACAATTACCTTTGCACCGCTCTTTTTTGCAAATGTAGCAATACCTCCGATACCTGCCGACGGTTCAAGCATTATATCATTTGAATTGATATTAGCTGCATAGTTTGCTAAATATGCAAGCGTCGGAGGCGTAGAGAATTGCTGATAATTGTCCATTCCCTCTGTGCGTTTTGTTTGAGTTGGTATTTTATCAATTATTTCAAACATTTTATCAAGTGTAGGTTCTTCTTTCATATTTAAAATATATTGATTTATACCCAACTCCATTGCGTCATATGCGTCTTTGACTGTGAATGTATTATCGGCTAATGAGCCGTCATATATTTCACCGGTTTTCTTGAATAACATATTGCTTGTGAATTTTTCGCCTTTTTGCAATTTTTCTTCTACAAAATTTGCGACTTGTTGCGATTTTTCGTTTGCACCCTCTCTTACTTTAATTATATCATTTTTAACTGCTTTTTCAATATTATTTTTATTGCTTGTTGCGTCTTTTTCGCTTACTTTCCCCAAAGTTCCTGTAGTCTTTGCATCGTCTGACATATCAACGTCTTTGATAACCTTATAATCGTGTGTTTGCTTAAAGTTTTCTATACCGCCGATATGTGAGAATGTCTGTTTGTTGTCACTCTTATCAAGATTTTCAAAACTCATATTTAAGCCTGTTTGTGTAACTTTCCATTGCTTGCCGTCATACTCGATTACATCGCCGATTTCTAAGTCTGGTTTTTCTTTAATTATATCACTTCCTGATTTCTTTTCAATACTGTTTTGCTTATCTGTCACTTCTTTTTCAGTATTTGCAATGTCGCTTTCAAACGGAGCGTTCATTGCCGAATTTTCATTCAACCACATTCCGTAGTCGTACATAGTTTTACTTATGTCAAGGCTGGTGTTTTTGCTTGTTCTTATTGCATAATAATCATTAAAGCATTTGTTAGGTAATACAGTTTCATCGCCAGTAAGATAATAGTATAATTCGCTGTCTATCGCTTTAATATTTTCTCCACCTTGCTTGTCTTGCTTTAAGTCACGTGCTTCTTTTACTAAAGTAAAAGAGTTAATTCCCTTTTTGTTGTACTCAGCTTTGTTGAGTTTGTAAGATTGTTCAACTAAGTCTTGAAAACGCACATAAGACGTTTTAGTTATATTGTTGCTCGCATATTTTTTCTTAACTTCTCTACTCTTTTCAAGTTCTCTGCCGTCAGCAACGCTTTTTTCTATAAGTTCTGCATTAGTTGTCGAACCGTATTCTTCAGTAACTGTACGCTTTGTAAGTTCTTTTATGGCATTACTTTTCTTTAACGGCGTCATATTTTCAGTATATTTTTCAAGATTATCGACTTCGTCAACGTGGCTCACATTATTGCTTTCCGAAACCTTTTTTATATGCTCATTTTGTTCATCAATCACTTGAGTGTTTTCGTTTTTATGCTCATTTTGTTCATCAAATGTTTTATCGTTTTCGACTTTTACCTCTGTCGTTTCTTTTAAATCGCCTGTTGTTCCGAAGAAATTGTTAAACACATCAAAAACTTGTTCTGTCGGTTCAGCTTTGAAAATAAAACCAGGTATCGATTTACCATCGGGTGTTTTTGCGTATCTTGAATAATAGCCGCCTACTGCTTTTACTTTTGCATTTAGCTTTTTATATTCATCTGCTGAAATTCTCTCTTTTAAGCCTATAATCCATAAATCCTCGCCTGTTTTGGTATGCTTTGTTTGTGTGAGGTTACATTTATCTTTCAAATTTAATGTATCATTTTCTGTATCTCGGCGTATACTACTATTGACAACATCACTATCTTGTGATATAATATTGTTAGTAGAGGATTTATCGTTAATAATTGCCAACCACTTATACAGTTGGGGATTCACTTGCGATAAATCCTCTTTTTTGTATTTTATGTTTACACCTTCACCGGAAATCAAGTTTTTAGTATAGTTATCATTGGAACTGAACATTGTTACAACAACATTGTAATCTTTGTATTTGCCACCAATATCTTTCGTACTGTTAAGCTCAACGGATATTATGCCATTATTTCCTTTTTTTGTTTTGACTGTTGTGAACAAGTTTAGTTTACCATTTGCAAGCTGTATAATTGCGTCGGGATTTTGTAGAAAATCAGGTAATTTTTTTGCGATTTCCGCACCTAAATTGTGATAATGTCCCTCAAAAACACCGTTTTTTCTAACTGCAAGATATAACTTGGTATAATTGATTATCACTTTCAGATCTCTTGCACCTTTAACATTGTCAAGAATGACGTTAGGGGTATTTTTTAATATCTCGACCGCAACTCTATTATCTGCGAGTTCTTTTGCTGTTTCATCAGATACAGAAAGAATATTATCCACAGTATCATTGTAATCTTCAAGTAATTGACCTACAGGAAGTGTTTCATTTGTTTTGATATCGGATTTAGGTATTTCTATTGTGGAATTGTCTTTTTGAGTTGCATTTTCCACCGGCGCTGCAAGGGGATTGGCACTGACCATTTCTTTAGCAGAATTTTCTTTAACTTGCAAATTACTCTTTATTGTATTTAATGCGTTTATAAATTGTGATATTTCGCCCCCTGTCTTTGTTATCCCATCATTGTCGTTATGCAAATAAATCGAATATCCACTTGTTTCATTTTCGACTTGCTTCATAAATTCAATAGCAGTGTCTTGATTAGGGAATATTGCTGTTGCGTTGCCCGTCGGCAAATACGATACAATATAACTACCGTTTGAACTTTGGTGCGTGCCAAAACGACCGTATGTAACTCCTTGTTTTGTTTCGTATTCTCCATTTTTCTGTTTTACTGCAAACGACGTTTCACTTAGTTGGTTCGTATAGTCAATGCCTTGTTCTATAACATAACCTACATTTTGTCCATTTTCACTTACCAGAGCAAATTTTATATTGTTATTTGCATTTTCACTTATATTAAGTGAAGAATAATCGCCATTTTCCACGTCTTGCACTTGTGCATTTAAAACTTCGTTTGCGCCATATACATTGTTATGTAGATTGGTGTTTTTCTTTATTCCCTCTCTTAAAACATCTTTAAAATTTCTGACTACAGTTTGAAATTCTCTGTTTCCGTCAAGTACACTGTTTCCGGTAAGAATTTTATTTACAAGTTCGTCGGCAAGGTTATCTGTTTCTTGTGATAAAGTAGTATAACTACGTCCGTTTTTCTCTGACATAGCTTGCACAAAGTCATTCGCATAGTTACTTACATAATTTTTGTCGAAAAGATTGTCATTGCTTGACATAAATCTTGTATTTGCCTCTTGTATACCTGTTGCATTTTCAGATACATTTAAGCCGACTTTATTCATTGCATTATGTACTTCATCTGTAACTCGATTTACAGACGGCTGTACACCGTTTTCTTGTGTGTCGTTAAATGCAGTGTCAGTTGTAGTTGGTGTATCTGCGCTATTAACGCTGTCTGCTGTATCATTAATAATTGAATTATCGGTGTTAATTTCGGAAGCTGATACATCATTCTGTTGTTTTTGATTTTCATTAAACTGTTGTACTTGATTAAGCTTGCTTTCGTCGGCTTGGTTTAGTATAAATTTGAATTGTTTTACTGCATAATCAAAAGCACTGTTACCGTCAAGTTTACTTTCCCCTGTAAGTATCTTTTGAGTTAATTCATCATCAATATTGTTGTCAAGAAAATCACGATTCGGATAATTGTCACTCTTTTGAGCAACCTCAACAAAACTATTCGCGTATCGTCTGACAAAATCCTTATTATACCCTTGCGGATTGTTTTCTGCGACAACATCAGCTTTGCTTACGCTGTCTTGAACTTCTTTCGGTAACTTATCTGTTTTTTGTGCTTCAACATCATTTGTCTTGACGCTTATAGGTGTTTGTTCTTGAACGGTTTGTATCGGTTCTACTTCTGATGTTTTCGGTACATTTTGTATCGAATTTTTGTTTTGTGGCGTTGAATTTGTATTATTTATGTTTGTAAGCTCTTTTGTGATATTGTCCACATTCCCTACATTTGATGTTTTTGATATTTTTTCTACATCATAAGGAATTGAATCAGCTCTGTCGTAAAATTCTTTTGCTCTGCTTTTGATAGTCCTTAAGTCCTCTTGCATACTTCTTACACGAGTGTCCTCACCAACAAAACGAGCTTTTTCTAATACAGTATCTTTAACTGGCGCATTTCCTTTGCCGGTTAAGTATTCTGTAACAGTATCTGACGGAGCATTATTTTTTAGTTTAAAGCCTTCTCCGTCAAGATACTTAATCATTGAATCGGAGTAATCCATAACATTTTTAGCAAATTGTTTAACACTTTCTACGTCGTTTGTACTTGCTGAATTCATCATACCTTCGTAATCTTTCATCATCTTATCGTTTACAACGTCTAAAGCCTCTTTACTTGATTGCTTGATTTTACCCATATTTATAGCTGATGTAATTGTTGCAAAAGCAAAGGTCACAGCTATATTCTTAGCGACGTCTTTAGCTGTAGGTCTTTCTTCTTTAGGGTGCAAAAAATATGTAGCCGCACTGTCTGCACCAGCGAATGACGCACCTGCAACCCCATTTCTTATCATTTCAGGTATAAATTTATGTTGCAATTTCGTTTTAAACAAGATATTTTCAGCAAAATCTTCAACAGTGGAACTTGTCGCACCGCCTACGGCTCCTCCTACAACACCTATAGCAGTTTCTTTTGCTATATCTTTTGCTTTTTTTCCGTCAGTGGTTGCTTCTGTTCCTTGTTGTAGTCCAAAAACAATGCCGTTTTTTATTGCGCCTTGAACCCAAGTAGGTGTTTTCGCCAACCACTTTACACCTTTCAAAGCACCTCCAACAGCTTCACCTAATCCTATTAGTGAAACTGTAGAACCTGCTAAATCTCCGACGGTACTTGCTATTGGGTGTTCTTCTGATGATTTTGCATTTGCTTGTTTTTCACTTACGTAATCGTTGACATTAAGCCCTGCTTCTTTATATTTTTTTTGTGACTTTAAATTATCAATCGCACTTCTTCCACCCAAAGTCGCACCGTCCATTAAACTTGTTATAAATGTATCCGGTGCATTTCCACCTTCTTTTGCTGTGTTTTTTCTTTGATTATTTAATACAAGTTGCTCTAATGTTTCTTTATCTTTTTTTACTTCTTTGCTAACGCCTTTTTCATTAGGAAGCCAGTCATAACCTGCTTCTAAAGGGTCGTTATGTGGAATACGGTTAAAATTATGTTCTTCTGCCCATTTTGAAAAATCATCATAAGAAAAATTATTTGGATCAATGCCATATTTATCATACATAGCATTAAGTTTATCTTCTTTTTCTTTTTGGTGTTTTTGTTTTGCCTCTTGGTATTTCGGCATTGTTTCAAAAGTAGATTTACTTGTTTCTTCGAAAAGATTATTGTCCTTTTCTTTGTGCCGTGTTTTGCTTTTTTGTTCAGAGGGTACACTTTTTGGTGTGTACCCTCTTTTAACTAAAATATCCTGCAATGATTTCAAATTACTTTTTAAATCGGTATTTTCTCTTGCTGTTGATGCAGATTTATTATATCCTCTTTGTGACATAATATTTTGTAATGATTTTAATTTCTCTTGCATATTACTCATATTTTAAGCTCCTCTTTGGTTGTAATTATTTTATTAAAGAACCTGCATTATAAATATCATCATCGGTTAGACCCACTGAATGGAGTAAATCTATACGTTGTTCATCTGTAAGACCGTCCGTATTAGCTGTATTCATCGTCAAAACTTTCTTATAATTGTCCGGAATTGCAGGATTGATTTTGTATGTACCATCAGCATTGACTATAAACATATCTTTTTTTCCCATTTCTTGTGCTGCGTTGTTGTTTCTCTGTATCCAACTGTTAAAGAATTCTTTTGTTATTCCATCCACTTGACTACCGTTTTTTGACGATTTAGAAGAATTAGACGAAGAGGCTGTATTTCCACCTAACGCACCATCCGTCTGTTTGTATGCATTTACAGTGTTATTTATTTCTGACGTTTTTTCAGCTATCGTATTCTTCGATGCATTGTTTGCAACAGCCATTTCATTCTTGGCACTTGCGTCATTAACACGAATTGTATTATCGGCTTGATTATTGTTAATACGGATTGTATTGTCAGCCTCAATGCCTGGCATTCTTTCTTCGTGGTCGTAACCCATTTGTGCAATATCCTTGCTGTTTTTAAGTTCTGCGTCAAACTGTCTTGCGTCCTCTGTTTGCGTATTCGGAACACCGTAATCACCGTCATCATATTGACCGTATTTACTGTAGTTGTTCCAAATTTTTACGCCCCTTGCAACTCTCGCCGCCTGTGCTGTCTGCGTATCGCCTCTTGCGATAGCTTGTTCGATTACCTTTTTATAGTCAATATCTTCTATCGGATTGCCGTTATCATCAAAGAATGGATTTGAAGAATATAGCATACCCTTAGGAATTTGACCTGTAACTTGTGCTGTTGTTGCGTCACGTGATACTTTACCGTTAAGTACAGTTTCATTTCTTTGTACTTCGTTATTCTTTGCTGTTTCGTCTCTGTTGAACGCATTGTCGATTTGAACACCCATATCGGATAGGATTTTTCGTGCCTGTTCAATTTTTTGCGTTGAATTATAAGCGTTTTGCACCTTTGCATTATACGCGTCTAATACATTCTGTTGTGCCTGTGAGTATAGCGCCGCTTGCTGTCGCATTGCGTTTGCGGCGCTGTAACTGTCAACATTACCGCCGTTTGAGGCTGTACCTAAAGCAAGCTGATTATTTCTTCCCTGTATAGCTGATAGATTATATTTACCAAGTATCGCTTTCGCTTCATCGGTAGAAAAAGGATTAGCTTTAACCAAGTTCATATAGTCGTTATAATCTTGTGTATTTGTTTTCATCAAGTCGTTATAATGGTCGAATAGATTACTTTGCTGTTGACCTACAAGGCTTGATGTGGTTTGACTTTTGCCTGTGTCTTGAACATAGTTTTTAAAAGCATTATCAAGCGTACTGTTATCCCAATAAGATACCCCATTTGAACCTACTGCCGACGGCTTGCCTATGTTTTTACCGCCTAAGCTAACCTCGCCTGTCGTATCGTTATATTGAAGTGCATTGTCTATATCGCTTTGACTTAAGCCGTACTTTGAGCCTAAGCCGTAAAAATACGGTCTAATCGCACTTTTACCGCTCTGTGCAAAGTAGTCATTAACATACTTCTTTGACGCGTCATATCCGCTGTTATAAAGCGTGTCGGCAAGCTTTGTGTCGCCATTTTCACGCATTTGTCCGTAATAGTTTTGTGCCTCGTTTGCTATTTGTGCCGTTTTCTTTGTATCGCCCTCTGCATTTGCATTAAGCCAATTACCTTTTAGCCGTAATATTGTATTTACGGCGTCTTGCGTATTATATGCCATTCGTTTTACCTCCTTATGCTATTCTTCTTGCACCGACATAGTCGCTACGTCCTGATAAATTGCTGATTTTAACGACATCACCTGTCTTTGGTGCTTGTATGTACTGTCCGTTACCTATATAAATTCCGACGTGTCCCGGAGCTGACGCACTACCGCCCGAACCTCTGAAAAATACAAGGTCGCCCTCTTGCAAGTTATTCTTGCTTACGGCTTGCCCTACATTTATTTGGTCGTATGTTGTTCGTGGTATATCAATACCGCTTGCTTTCGCCGCGAGTTGTACAAGACCACTACAATCAACACCACTTGACGAAGTACCGCCGTATACATACGGTGTTCCCAAATACTGCTTTGCCGCCGCAACAATCTGTCGTCCTTTGGAAGAACCGCCTGACGAAGTGTTTGAATTGTTCGCATAACTCAATCTGTTTAGATAACTTCTTGATGAATTGCCTGACGAATTACTTGTATTTGAACCGCTTACGCCCTTAGCTGTGTTGTATAGTTTTCCCATAATAGAACTTACCTGTGTCGCCCAACTGCTATCTATTGCTCCGCCGTCTGTGTATGCATACCCCATTCCTTTCGGATTGTTACCTGTACCTGCTGAATTAATTGACTTTGCACCATACCCATTGTAGTATGTTTTCATAAATTCAGTCGCAAATTGAGTAGCACCTTGTGACATCTGACCGTATCTATGGGCGTTGCCCTCAGGATTAACATTTGTAGCACCGTAACCCCAAATATTATTGGTTTTCTTAGCTATGTTTGAAGTACCCCAACCGCTTTCCAAAGCTCCGATACCGAGTATTGCCAAAGCGCTCATACCTGTTGTTTTTTGAGCATTGTATATACCCTCTGCGTCACTTGTTGATATGACTGAACTGCGGTTAAAGTGCTTTTTAATGATTTCGGCTATTTGTGCTGTTGACAGTTTCGGAAGTTGCGTTGCTACGTCAAGACTTCCAAGCGATGAGCTGTCAAGATTTCCGTTAAAACCAACATTATCATCACCGTTTGAATTAATAGTACCACTGCTAAGAGCGGTACTATTTTCATTTTGAGTAGAATTTGATGAATTTGACATTGTGTTTGTTGGTTGAATACCTGTTGCTTGTGTTATCCATTCTCTAACCTTATCGCTTGTCGCACTACTGTTTACAATCGGCTTATAATCAGCCATTTTATTTATAACCTGTCCGTCTCTTTTGCTGATGAACGGATTAAAGGAATTTATGTTCGGTGCCGTTGTCGTGTTTTGCTTTCCGTACAATGTATCAATTTTGTTTTTTAATTGATTACTCTGTTGTTGTGAATCGA
>JABLTM010032430.1_pt1 | contig 31106 bp, 28 predicted proteins | sample 7160121 | NCBI WGS metagenome assembly JABLTM01 (sample SAMN14651224, study PRJNA627086) | human gut metagenome | isolation source: feces | host: Homo sapiens
TAATGTGTTTTTTACTTTGACTGGCAGGTCATTAGTATATTATCACATTAGGAGCTTCTTTTCTTTGCTCACCGCTTAAGCTCTTTTTAACCCCGCCACAATGGCGGGGTTTTTGTATACAAAAAGGCACATGGAACGATGTTCCATGCACCTATTATATATTACTGAATTGAGATTTTATATCCGCGTTATATTTGACGCTTACAGTTTGACACCATTCCTCAGAAAATACAAAACCACTGCAACTTCCATCCTACACGGGGATGAAAATAGCAGCGGTTTTAGTTGTCCATTATGTTACCAAAGGCAGCTCCGGAATTGTATTGTCACATCGACGAGCGTTTGTATGTGCAAGTACAGTTCCTACGTGAGTAATATCAAATGCAAGAGACAAATTATCCCACCAAACACGGAGATTTTTCAATGATGGGTAACTATCCCATTCCTTCATGAATAATAAAACAGCCAATCGTTTAGATTCTTCGTCTTTACTATACAAATCCCAAATTTCCTCCAAGGTTGAAATTTCCTTTTCGTTAATCGGACTTGATTGACTCAGAACTTGGCCGTTTACTATAATATTTCGTGTCATGGTTAAGCTTTTAATTGCTGCTTTTTCTACAACAGGGAGTCTGACATAACCATCCAACAATTCGTTAGGTCTTAAAACTGAAGTGTTGAGATTCGCCTTCGTCAGCAAGTTTACAGCAGTTTTGTAATCTTCAGAATCAATATGAATTCCAGCAGATGAGTAACCCGACAGACGTTCCGGATAATAGTCAGCTATCTTTTTGAAAGAACCAACGGAATTTATTCTTACTGCATCCAGTATATCTAAGTGATCAATCCAGTCAGTTCCTAATGGCAACTCCATATAAATGAGTTTCTCAAATAAATTTGCCAATACTTTAAGCCCCGACTTACATGTTCCCGAAAGTGGCACAACCTTGTTGACAGCATGAACAACAGTTAAAGCACATAATGCATCGTCGTCAATTTTATCAATAATTTCTACTGCTCGACTAATTCCTGCTCTACTTTTTCTTGCTTGTCCCTTGGTAATCCGACACAGAAGTAGTTCGGACAACATATCATAATCAGCATCACGCTCTGTTGCGGCTGCTGTCCGTTGCGCACTTGTCAGTAAAAATTGGAAAGATGGATCTGCAAATACACTAAGTGCTCCTTCAATTTGCCGCATTTTGGGAAGTAAAGAATCTTCAAATTTCTGCACACGTTCATTTGCACAAGCATATGCATCTGCTGTAAAATCTCTACGAGCAACAGCATATGTTTCGGCACAAATTTCTCTGGCCCTCTTTTCATCAATGCCGTTATAAATATTGATCGTTCCGGCTTGCATCAACTGAGAGTTATCGCCTGCTCTTTGAGCTTGTTTATCTCCGATCATTATTGATGCCTCCAATTTGTGTTTGAACAGAACCATTGCCCGCTTTTTGAGATTGCTTAAGGCTTGTCTTGCTTTTTGAAGAATCTGTACCAACATAGTCCCTTCCTATTTTTAATTCCTGTTTTTGCTCAGAGTCATCCCCTGCACTTTGTTTTTGGCTTAAAGTACGCTTTATTCCAATTTTATAGCCGACTGTACCACCTCCAATCGCACCAATTATTAAATTAATGACAATGCCAACTATTTCCGTTCCAATACCATCAAAAATCCAGTCCATATATTTTCCTTTCGTACTTTTGTCACATATATCTGTTAAAATTGTTCTCTAAGATATCTTACATTTCATTTGGCGGAATAGGGGGCATAGCATTGGTAAACAGATTCTTCAGTTCGTCAACCGTTCCTGCCTTTGCCCATTGTGCCATTCCGTTTTTCCACACCAAACTATCGACAGTAAGCTGTCCTGCTGTTGCCATCTGTGTCAACATGGAAAGGCCAAACGACCCCGTGGCTTGTCCATTGACGGCAACGTGATATGCCACAGTAGGAATGGGAGGTGGTACAGCGCCGGGTGTTGTCTGCTGATTGATTCCGCCCATCATGTTATTCATAGCACCTGCAATGTTTTGACCGACCGCACCGCCGACAGCCATACTTGCCATCATAGCAGCCATATTGAATCCCGTGCCATCACTGCCACCACCGATGTTTACATCACCGGCTCCGTTTGCTCCCATCTGACCGAGAGCCTGTGCACCAACCACACCAACCTCTGCCTGCTTCTCAACTTGGTATGCACCGAAGTTTGCGGTACGAGTGTGCATATGCTTAGCATACTGACCTTCTTCACGCTGAATACGGAGAGTTTCTTCATAATTCTCAGCTTCGATACGCTGCTTGTCTGCGATGTCCTTGATTTTGGCTTCTGCCTCAGCTTTCGCAGTCGCACTGGTAATATCCTTGGTTACGCTCATAAGTTGACGATAGCCTTCACTGGACTTGTCAATTTCAATCGCACCAATATCAATCCCCGACACAACGACACCGAATGTCTCTTTCAATCTTTCGCTAAGGTCGTATTCCACAACATCGTTAATCTGTGCCGTCTTGCTTTCAATTTGAATAACGGGAATATTGTGTGCAGCAGGAGCGTTCGCAACAGCATCTTTTACATAACGGTTGACTGCATCACGGATTTGTCTCTGGAAATCATCGAGATTAAAGCTACTAAGCCTATGTAATTTGATAAATTCCCTATAATCTGCAATACCAAAGCTGATAGTACCTCTAACAGCAACAGGAACACCGAAATCCGCAAACCTCGGATCGTACACATCAAAGAACGGCACACCGAATTTCACTTGAATAATGCGGGCAAGATTGATGAAATAAATCTCTGCCTGGAACGGAGTGCCACCCTCGTATGCCAATCCGACAATACGTGCCAATACAGGAAAATTTGCGGTCTTAATTGCCTGATCAAACGGACCGACAATAAAATCTTGCATGGTGCCGTTTTTCTGCTTATACACAAACACAGCTACTTCGCCGTCTTTTACTTGCAAAGACGATCCCCAACGGATAGAATTTTCACGAGTTCCTGCTCCTGCCTGAACGCCGGACGGATGCCACTTTCAAATCAGATATGACGGCTCATCACAGCATATCTCATCCATAAAACCGCCTTTGCGGTTGTTTCTATCGAATAATCCCATCTTCATACCTCTTTTCACAAACTATCAAAATTGATTATAGTCATATATGCGAATTACGATTGTGTTAAAGCCCACATATTCAACAGTTAGGCTTATGTCATCGCCTTTATCTGCTGAGAAGTAATGCTCTGACCGGTAATCCTTTTCAAATCCCTTGTCGATACATCTATCAACATAAGCATTGAAATCGTCAATGGTCATATCACCGAGATATACTGAAAAAGCCCAATCATAATCCGAGGTAATCTTGCCCACACTAAATGATGGCTTTGGTATCAATTTTGCAGGACCTGAAGAAGGCCAACTAATTTCCGTCATTTGTATGGGAGCATTTATTGTAATACTCATTGCTTTCATTTCGTTATAGGAAATGGAAAGCTCGTATCCATCTTCATTGAATCCGTTAAATGAAGTATCCTTCTTTTCTGCATCAATCGTAAATCCAGCACTCTCGCATTCGGATATATAGGATTTGACCTCCGAACTTGAAACATCGTAGAGTATGATTTTCAATGTATCCTCATTCGCCGTTTCAACTGTTCCAGTTTTTCCGTCTTGCTGAGGAACTAAGTCTGCAAAAGCATGGGATGGCCACTCAAAGTTTTCATCTCCAACAAGAGGTGCTTTTAAGTTTATGTCAAGCCGTTCCGACGACCAATGTTGTAACTCCAATTTATATCCGCTGCTGTTATACGCAGTATATTTGTCTGTATCTTTTACAGCATCAACCGTAAAACCTTTTTGTTTGCACAAAAAAATATATGCATCAAACTGTGAATAAGATATGCCCTCTATGTATATATCCAATTCTTCTTCGCTATTTTTCCAAATGTGACCACCTGTTCATTGAAGTTCAGGCAGCTCCGTACTTAAGCCTGTTTTGAGCCATTCAAATTTTTCATCTGAACCAACGTTAGTTGAAAAGCCGTTATAAGAGAGCAAATTCGTGACACCCTTGAGTAAAAAGCCATTTATCAGTACAAAAGCAAGAAACACAAGTACAATAGCAGCTCCTATTCAAGCACGAATACGGATTTTTTATCGACGGCATTTTTACTTGCGACAATCTCATTACACTCTGTTTCAGCAATCGTATCGTTACTGAGCAGAATTGTCGCTTTTTGATGAAGCTGAGTTGCCTTCGTATTCCACAAGCGGAGCCAAAAAGCATTTTTCTCATTTGCTTTCTCAGATGCCAAAAACGCCATTTTGGATTTTGTAAATAGCAATGCTTCCAAGACTGATTCCCTATCATTTGGAAAAGTGATATTTTCAATGAGTGCGACTTTGCGTTGCTCTGTTGATGACAATTCAGGCGTAGCATTGCTCCTTAGTAAAGGTTTGAATAAAGGCAATGTGAGGTAAATCACCAATGGAACACAGGATGTAAAAATATTGAGAATCACCCACAAAATTCGGGTTGACTTCTTCCAACTTTTCCAGCCCTTTTTAGGCAGTTCCTTCTTCGGTGTATTGGCTATGATTTTATCACATTCGTTGATTTCATCAATAAACTCTTTTATGGCAGAAGCCAGCTTTGCAGAGTTGAGTTCATGTCCACAAGCTGGACAGATCGCAGTCATACTTTGGAGTACCTCTCCGCAAGAGGGACATTTATGTATTTCTCCACTATAAACTGTTCTTCTGACTGTTTCATCGGTTTTTCCTACCGGTGTTCCGCACTCAAAGCAAAATTTAGCACCAGCCGCAAGCTCTTTGCCGCAATTACTACAAAACGCCATACCATTACCTCTTTATCACAATCAATTATTTTTATCGACTTTTACTGCATCGCATATATCACCGATGTTGCAATCTAAATACTCACATATACGCAAAAGCACAGATAATGCCACATCTTCGTTGCGCCGCATTTTGGTCATTGTCCCTGTGGCAATGTTCAAATCTTTTCTCAGCGTAGCAGGAGAAATATTCTTTTCAATGAGTAATATCCACAGCTTTTTATAACTTATTTCCATACGTACGCTCCTGTCTATAGAATTCCTTAGCATATTATAGGTCAAAATCATCAGAAAATCAATAGATTTTGCGCTATTTATCATCATAATTCGCAATTTATTGCGAATTATGGGCAAAAAAAATCCCTCTGCATTACACAGGTAACACAGAGGGATAATAATTAGTCGAGTGGCTTATATTCTGTAACTGCTTTGAGATATGCTTCGGGATTGCCGCTAAGTATCAAATCTGCATATTCCAGCGGTGCATTGTAGATCAAATAGTCTAACTCTGACCGCTGATACATATTGTCGGCAATCTCGTTCTCCACGGCGACCGTGTCAATGGAAATCATATTGCCATCGGCAAATTTCAGTTCAACACAGGCAGTATCCATATTGAACTCATAGGAAATCAATCGCTCCATATTCGTCACCTCAAATCATCCCGAATTGCTTCAATGCTTCCATAATCGCCTTTTCCTTCTCCGGCGGGCATTGGGGCTGCTTGGTATCCTCAGACTTCGGCTTATTGTAGTTTTCCCGCTCAATGATACCGCACTTCTGCTTCACCTGTGCGATATACAGGCTACCGACCTTCAAGCCAGTATGCTCCAGCACATAATCCTTGATCTCTTGATAGGTAGCCTTCTTCTCCGCAGAGGTCAAATCCAATTCATCCATATTCAGTTCTACCTCAATATGCTACTTGGTATTAAGTTTGGACAATAAGCATACCGTTTCCACATGGCTCGTCATCGGGAACATATCCACCGGCTGTGCCACAATCGCCTTATACCCGTGCTGTTCCATAAACGCCAAATCACGCGCCAAGGACGCAGGATTGCAGGACACATAAACAACGCGCTCAGGCTGCACCTCAGCAATCGCAGCCAGCACCTTCTGCTCGCAGCCCGCACGCGGAGGATCCACCACAACAACATCCGGACGCACGCCGCCGGCCAGCAGCTTCGGCAGCTCTACCGCCGCATCACCGCAGATAAATTCCGCATTAGCGCATTTATTCTCTTCTGCATTTTTCTTGGCGTTTTCAATCGCAGGCGCCACAATCTCGATACCATAAACCTGTTTGGCGTGGCGCGCAAGATACAGAGAAATCGTACCTGTACCGCAGTAAACGTCCACTACGGTTTCCCTGCCGCTCAGCGCCGCAAACTCCAACGCCTTGTTATACAGCTTTTCTGCCTGCTCGCTGTTTACCTGGAAGAAGGCCTGCGCGGAAATATGAAAGCTCAGGCTGCCCAGGCTGTCCTTAATCGATTCCGGTCCGTACAGCACGCGAGTTTTACTGCCCATGACCACGTTCGTCTGTTTTTTGTTGATATTCTGCACTACGCTCACAAGTCCCGGAACATGGCGTTTCAGCCATTCAATCAGCACGCCACGATGCGGAATGTCATAACCGGAGGTAATAATAACCGCCATCACCTCGCCGCTGTGCACGCCCACGCGTCCCATAATATGACGCACGAGTCCCTTGCCTGTCTTTTCGTCATAAGCGCTGATGTTATAATGCTGCATCCAAGTGCGTACCGTTTTCATAATCGCATTGTTCGCTTCCTTGGAAATCATGCAGGCATCCGTATCTACAACGCTGTGTGTTGCCGTCGCATAACAGCCTATATGCAGCACACCTTCAGCATCCGTTGCCGCGGGAAACTGCATCTTATTGCGGTAGCTCCACGGCTCCGCCGCCCCCAACACCGGCAATGCCTCTAAATTAAGATGTCCGATTCTGGTGAGCGCATCCTGCACCTGCTGACACTTGCACGCCAGCTGTCCCTTATAGCTCAAATGCTGCAGCTGACAGCCGCCGCATTCCTTATACACCGGACACGCAGGCTCCACACGCTCGGCAGATGCTTTGACAATCTTCTCCAGCGCACCAACTGCATAGCTTTTCTTCACCAGCGTAATAGTTACGCGCACCTCTTCCTCCGGCAGCGCGCCTTTGACAAAGACTGTAAAGCCTTCATACTTGCCAACGCCCTCGCCGCTGCTGCCAAGACCATTGACAGTTAACGTAATATTATCCCCCTGTTTTACAGGAATTATCTGCTTCATATATTTCCACCTGACCTTTTCGATTTTATTGTATATATATCTAATTATATCACAAAAACAGCCTGCAAAGAAACAGCAGCACGCTAAGATAATGCTTTACATCAATTCCGCAGCCTACATAACGCCAAAATATCACTTTGCATCTTTCCTGTAATTGTGAGAAGTGTGCAACATTTTCTGTAAAGCTATATACTTTGCATATAACATAAGCTATAATTAAGTTAGGGACATTGAGTTTCCGGGTCTATAAAGGTTTTATTTTGCGAAAGGAGCGATGCACAATGACAGTAAAATTTTTGAAATGCAGTATTTGCGGTAATATCGTCGGCCTGATTCAGGACGGCGGCGGCGAGCTTGTCTGCTGCGGCAAGCCCATGCAGGAGCTTGTTGCCAACACCGAAGACGCAGCGCAGGAAAAGCATGTGCCGGTTATTACTGTTGATGGCAGCACGGTTCGTGTAGCTGTAGGCAGCGTGGAGCATCCCATGATTGAAAAGCACTACATCCAATGGATTTATCTGCAGACAACTCATGGCGGTCAGCGCTATATCTTAAAGCCCGGTGACAAGCCGGAGGCTGTTTTCGCTCTTGCCGAAGGTGCAGCTCCGCTCGCCGCTTATGCTTATTGCAATCTGCACGGATTGTGGACGGCAAAGCTGTAACATCTGTCGCCTTACATTCATAAAACACTTCTTTTCTCAGTGTCGGAGTCCCGACCGATAACGGTCAGGGGCTCCGATACTTTTTTATTACTCAAAAAGCTAAAAAATAAAACCGGCCTCCGACAGCTATATGTAATAGCATATCAGAGACCGGTTAAATTACAAAAACAATCACGCGAGGCTTATGGTCTTAAGCCCCAAAGGCTGTTAAAAAGCACAGCGAGAGAATTATTTTTCAACCCACAGGCCTTTTTCGTCTTTTTTGTAGCCGGCAAATTCGATTGCCAACGCAGCCATAACCTTGGTTGCGTCCTTAATCTGTACGTTCAGCTCTTCTGCGCGGATGAAATCATCGTGGCACATTTCGCTGGGGTTTTTGCCGGTGAGCAAAACGTATTCGTTCTGCATTTCTACAAGTGCTTTTGCTTCTGCATTAAATTGTTCCATTAGACTAATCTCCTTAGTTTTTATTATTGTACGATAACGCTCAGGTCACCTACAGCATGGGTAATATCCTTAACTGCTGCCAAGAGTGCCAGACGGTTGTTCTTCACGCGAACGTCCTCGTCCATAACCATAACGTCTTCGAAGAATTTGTTGATCGGGTCAACCAGCTTAACTGCTTCAGCCATAACTGCAGCATAGTCATACTTAGTTGCTGCAACCAGCACTTCCTTGCTGGCTGCCATAGCAGCATTGTGCAGAGCGCCTTCGGCCTCTACAGCGAAGAGCTGCGGGTTGATAGCGGATTCTTCTTCAATCTTCTTGCACAGGTTAGCAACACGGGTTGCAGCCTGAATCAGTGCCGGAGCCTCTGCGGAAGCAACAAAGCTGTTCAGAGCCTTAGCACGGGCAACAAGATCGGTGAAGTCGTCGTTCATCTGGTCAGCCAGAACTGCATCAACTACGTCATAACGGATGCCCTGATCCATCAGCATATTGCGCAGGCGCTGTTTCATGAACTCAGCAATCTGCGGTACGAGCTTTTTGGTGTCCTCTGCCGGGATGTTCAGCAGGTACAGAGCACCGGCGATAACCTTGTACAGTGATACATGGTAGTTGCCGTCCAGCAAAATGTTGATGATTCCCAGAGCCTGACGGCGCAGTGCGTACGGATCCTGAGAGCCGGTCGGAGCCAGACCGCGGCTGAAGGTAGCGCAGATGTTGTCCAGCTTGTCGGCAATACCGGTCAGACGGCCGATATCGGTAGTCGGCAGCTCGTCACCGGCAAAGCGCGGCAGATAATGCTCGTAAATACCCAGTGCAACCTCGGGAGCTTCACCGTCGAGCTTAGCATATTCACGGCCCATAACACCCTGCAGCTCGGTGAATTCGATAACCATGCCGGTTACCAGGTCGCATTTGCACAGCAGAGCAGTGCGCTCCAGTTTTTCTTTATCAACCTTGGCATTGATAGCCATAGCCAGCATATCAACAGCCTGTACCAGACGTTTGCTCTTATCGTTCATATTACCCAGACCTTCCTGGAAGGAAACAGTTTTGAGTTTTTCCAGACGGTCAGCCAAAGTTTGTTTTCTATCCTCGTTGAAAAAGAATTCAGCGTCGCTCAGACGTGCACGCAGTACGCGCTCGTTACCGTGAGCAACAATTTCCAAATGCTCCTTGCCGCCGTTGCGGACGGTGATGAACTTGTTCAGCAGGGAGCCGTCCTCTGCCAGTACCGGGAAGTAACGCTGATGCTCGCGCATCGGGGTGATGATGCATTCCTTCGGCAGAGCGAGGAATTTTTCTTCGAATTTGCCGCACAGAGCAGTCGGCCATTCTACCAGATAGTTTACTTCCTCCAGCAGGTCTTCATTGATTTCTGCATGACCGCCTTCGGCAATTGCCAGGTCAGTAACCTGTTGACGAATCAGCTCACGGCGAGCGTCCTGGTCAACCATTACATAGTTGTCATACATAACCTTTTCATAGGAATCAGCATCAGGGATTTCTACAGCGCCGATGGTGCCGATAGCAGCGGAAGCTACAGCGTTCTTAGCCTTGCTCTTTACGGTGTCAAACAAAGCCTTGGCAGCATCGCCGATGGACTCATGAGCTTTAGCATTATCCAGGGCGGAAGGACGCAGGAAGCGGTGACCGCGGCTGAATTTGCCGGATTTTACACCGGTAATTTCAACAGGGATAACTTCATCGCCGAACAGTGCAACCAGCCAGCGGATAGGACGGACGAATTTGAATTCATGATCTGCCCAACGCATGTTTTTCGGGAAGTTCAGGCTGGTGAGGATATCAGTCAGCAGGCCCGGCAGCAAATCTTTAACCGGTTGGCCTGCCAGATGCTTAACAGCATATACATAATCATCGCGAACAACGAGCTCTTTTACGTCAACGCCTTGGCCGCGAGCAAAGCCGATAGCTGCTTTGGAAGGAGCGCCGCTTACGAAAGCGATTTTTGCGGAAGGACCTTTAGCCTCAACAGTGCTGTCCTCCTGAGCCTCGGCAACACCGCTGGCAATGAAGGTCATGCGACGGGGAGTGCCATAGGTTTTAACTGCTTCGAAGGGAATACGCAGCTCAGTCATTTTCTTTTCTGCCAAATCCTTTAATTGTGCCAGAATGGCAGGCATAAATTTCGCAGGAATCTCTTCTGTACCGATTTCAAAAAGTAATTTTTCCATTATTTATTCTCCCCTTTCTTGAGCAGCGGGAAGCCCATTTCTTCACGTTGTGCTACATAAGCCTTTGCACACAGGCGGGCCATCGCACGTACACGGCCGATGTAGGCAGTACGTTCACTTACGCTGATTGCTCCGCGGGAATCCAGCAGGTTGAAGGCATGGGAGCATTTCAGAACGTAATCATAAGCAGGACGGATATAACCAAGCTCGATAACGCGCTTAGCTTCTGCTTCATATTTGTCGAACAGGTCAAACAGCAGCGCGGTGTCTGCTACCTGGAAGTTGTAGAAGGATTGCTCTACCTCGTTGGTGTGGAAAACGTCACCGTAGGTGATGTCGCCAACCCATTGGATATCGAATACGTTTTCTACGCCCTGGATATACATAGCCAGACGCTCCAGGCCGTACGTGATTTCAACGGTTACAGGCTTAACGTCAATGCTGCCTACCTGTTGGAAGTAGGTGAACTGGGTGATTTCCATACCATCCAGCCAAACCTCCCAGCCAAGGCCCCAAGCGCCCAGAGTCGGGGATTCCCAGTTATCCTCTACAAAGCGGATATCATGCTCCTCCTGATGAATGCCGAGCTCAGCCAGGCTCTGCAGGTACAGCTCCTGAATGTTTTCCGGAGATGGCTTTACGATAACCTGGAACTGATGATGTTGGAACAGACGGTTCGGGTTATCACCATAACGGCCGTCTGCCGGACGGCGGGAGGGCTCTACATAAGCCACACGCCAGGGCTCAGGTCCGAGTACGCGTAAAAAGGTAGACGGGTTCATTGTGCCTGCGCCTTTTTCGATGTCATAGGGCTGTGCCATAATGCAGTTTTGGCCTGCCCAGAATTTTTGCAGCTTCAAAATAATTGTCTGAAAATCCATGTTTTACCTCCTATATTTGTTACAAAGACGGCAACGGCAGCAGCTTTGTCCGAAAAAACAAAAAAGCACCCGCGTCCCCGTAACTTAAATGTTACAGGGACGGAGTGCATACAGCTCAAACTCCGCGGTTCCACCCTGCTTGACTGCAATAACTGCAGCCCGCCTCAATCAATATACTATTACAGCTCCAAAGCGCCTTCATCCGCCTTTGCCGCCTTGCACTGTCACGGCTCGCTGAGTTTGCAGATTACTACTCTTCTTCTTAGCTTAACTGTTAGTATATAAAATGCAGCGCTGTTTGTCAAGTGCAGCAAATAATTTTGTAAATACCACTCACAAAAATGTATCGTTACTATTAGCTTTCACCATAACAAAATGCCCCCACGCGAACGCGCAGAGGCATTATTGCTTCAAGTTGTCAGGTTAATATAAATTCAGCGGCTATTATTTCTTTTCGATGAGCTTCAGCGGAGCAGAAATCTTAGCTTCTACTTTTTCGCCTTTAGCAGCCTTAACAGCTACTTCCAGACCTTGCTGGCCCATGATTTCCGGCTGTTGAGCGATAGTAGCGCTCATAGCGCCGCTTTCTACAGCCTTTACGCCGTCAGCAGTACCGTCAAAGCCAACGATGAAGATTTGCTTGCCGGCACTCTTAGCAGCTTCGATTGCACCCAAAGCCATTTCGTCGTTCTGAGCGAAAATAGCTTTGATATCCGGGTTAGCCTGCAGCATGTTTTCTGCTACAGTCAGGCCCTTGCTGCGGTCAAATTCAGCAGTCTGTTTAGCAACAACGGTCAGCTTGCTGTCAGCCAGCTTGTGGAAGCCTTCACCGCGTTCACGGGAAGCGCTGGCACCGGGGATACCCTCCAGCTCAGCAACCTTAACCTTTTCGCCCAGCTTTTTGATAATGTAATCAGCAGCCATTTCGCCGCCCTTTACGTTATCGGAAGCAACCAAGCATGCTACATCACCCTGGTTAGCACTGCGGTCGAGGCAGATAACAGGGATGTTAGCCTTGTTGGCAGCCTTTACGGATGTAGAAATTGCATCAGAGTCAACAGGGTTAACCAGCAGAACGCTGATGTTTTGCTGCAGCAGGTCAGCAATATCATTAGCCTGCTTTGCAGGGTCGTTCTGAGCGTCAACAACCTTTACGGTTACGCCCAGCTCCTTAGCCTTAGCTTCTACGCCTTTAGCCAGGGAAACGAAGAACGGATTGTTTTGAGTGGATACGGAGAAGCCAACGGTGATTTTCTTGTCGTTGCCTTTTGCAGCATCCTTCTTGTCGCTGCCGCCGCAGCCGACAATCATCATAGCCATTGCTACAATGCAGGTTAATACCAATAAAATTTTTTTCATGTGAGAAAATACCTCCCGGAATTAGAAATTACTATGCGGACAAAAACTTGAATTAAGCAGGCTGCGGCTGAAAAGCACTGGATGGTGCTTTACGTCCGCATCACGCTTAGTTTTTCTTTCTGTCCATCAGCACAGCCAGCAAAATTACAATACCTTTGACAACTTGTTGGTAAAAGCTGGATACGTTTAAGATATTCAGACCATTGTTCAGAGTGCCGATAATCAGCGCACCGATAATGGTACCGAAGATGCGGCCCTTACCGCCGGAAAGACTGGTGCCGCCCAATACTACAGCTGCGATAGCATCCAGCTCATAGCCGGTACCGGCAGTAGGCTGAGCACTGTTCAGACGGCTGGTAAGAATAGCGCCTGCCATACCGCAAAGGAAACCTGTTACGGTATAAGCAAATATTTTAATGCGGTTGATTTTGATACCTGCAATGAAGGAAACCTTCTCATTACCGCCGACAGCATAAGTTTTGCGTCCCAGCGGAGTTTTGTGCAGGATGAACCACAAAATGAAAAACATAATCAGCATCATAATGGCAGGAACCGGCAGACCGGCAACATAGCCCTGGCCGAATTCAAGGAAGCGGTCATCCTCAGACAGGCTGCTGATAGGGTTGCCGTTGGTATATACCAAAGTCAGGCCACGGAAAATGGTCATGGTCGCCAGGGTTGCGATAAAGGGCGCTACCTTGCCGTAGGTAATTACCAAGCCGTTGACACTGCCCAGTACAGCACCGATGAGGCAGGCCAGCACGATACCGAATACAGGATCCATACCGCCCTTGATAAAGCTGCCCATCAGCGCACTGGAAAGCGCCAGAATACTGCCGACGGACAAATCAATACCGCCGGTTAAGATAACAAAGGTCATGCCAAAGGAAATTAAGGCATTGATAGAAACCTGGCGCAGCAGGTTTTTCAGGTTGCTGGGGTCGATAAAGCTGCTGTTAAGGCAGGAAATGACCACAAACAACACAATAAGTCCGATTATGGAACCGGATTTTTTTAAGATTGCTTTTACATCCATTATTTTTATTGCCCTCCCGTTGCAAGTGTCATGATTTTTTCCTGGTCTGCTTCATCGTGCAGCAGCTCGCCGGCAATGCGGCCTTCGTGGACAACGACGATGCGGTCGCTCATGCCCAATACCTCCGGCAGCTCCGAAGAAACCATAATAATCGAAACGCCACTTGCAGTAAGCTCGTTCATCAGCTCATATATATCGCGTTTTGCACCTACGTCGATACCACGGGTAGGCTCATCCATAATAATGACCTCCGGGTGCATGCCAACCCATTTGGCAATAACCACCTTCTGCTGGTTACCGCCGGACAACGCACCGGCCTCAAGGTCCAGGCTGCTGGTCTTTACGCCCAGCTTTTTTGCCATTTTATCGGCAAAATTATTAAGAACATTAAAATTGATGACACCGCTTTTGGCAAAGCTGTCAACACTCGGCAGAGCAATGTTGCGCAAAATGGAGAAGTCCAGAATCAGGCCCTCGGTTTTGCGGTTTTCGGTTACGAAGCCCAATCCTGCCTTAATAGCATCCTCAGGCTTGGTAATCTTCAAAGTCTCGCCTTTGAAAACCAGCTCGCCGCCTGCATGAGGATCAACGCCGAAAACGGCGCGCATGATTTCGGTACGGCCGCTGCCCATGAGGCCGGCAAAGCCCAAAATCTCGCCCTTGCGCAGGTTAAAGTTAATATCATGGAAAACTCCCGGCTGCTCAAAGTGATTAACCTCCAGCAGCACCTCGCCCGGCTTATTGCGGCGGTCGGGATAAAATTCCGTAATGGAGCGTCCTACCATATCGCGGACAATCTGCTCCATACTGTATTCCTTAACAGGCTTGGTTGCAACGGATACGCCGTCACGCATAACGGTAATCGTGTCGCAGTTCTGTGTAACCTCTTCCATACGGTGCGAAATATACACCATTGCTACACCGCGTTTTTTCAGGGAGCGCATAACCTCAAAGAGCTTTTCTGTTTCTCTTTCGGTCAGCGCCGCCGTAGGCTCGTCCATAATAACAACCTTGGCATCCAGCAGAAGGTTACGAACGATTTCCGTCATCTGCTGCTGTCCTACCGAGCATTCGCCGGCTTCCATATCCAGCGGCAGCTCAATTTCAATTTCACGGCATTTCTGCTCTGCCATAGCACGCATAGCCTTAAAATCCAGGATACCCATGCCGTTGGTTACGCTGTGCATCAAAAACAGGTTTTCCAGAATGCTCAGGTTCGGCCAGATATTCAGCTCCTGATGGATGAAGGCGATGCCGTAAGCTTCTGCCTCCAGAGGATTTTTGAAGCTGATTTCCTTGCCGTCGACAAAAATCTGTCCCTTATCCTGCTTGTGAATACCCGTCAGGATATTCATCAGTGTTGATTTGCCGGCACCGTTTTCACCCATCAGAGCGTGTACCTCACCGCTTTTAAGCTTCAGGTCAACACCCTTGAGCACCTCATTAGAACCAAAGGCCTTATGGATATTTCTTAATTCAATCTCCATACTTTTCCTTATTCCTACCTTACGCTAATTTTTAAAAGAAAACATTGCTGTGCAGAATCACATTGGCAAAAGGAGTAATTTCGCCGGTGCGGATAATGCATTTTGCATGCTTAGTTGCCTCCTTGAAGGCTTCGTGATCTGCATCGATAATCCACTGCTCTTCAGTGAAAAGCTGCTTCATAGCGCCGTAGACAGCAGGATTTCTGCCTTCCATTTCCGCTGCAATTTCTACCTTTTCGATAACCATATTCTTGGCTACTTCCTCAACAACCTCCAGGAAGGAAGGAGTTCCCGGCTTCAGAGCCAGGTCGATTTTCTGCACGCCTGCAGGCACAGGCAGACCGCAGTCACCAATAACGATAGTGTCGGTGTGGCCCAAATCAGCCAGCACCTTCGCAATAGAGCTGTTTAACATTCCACCCTTTTGCATTACTTAAGCATCTCCTCTACTTCATGTAAATAAGGCATACCGCCCTGTGCTCCCAGCTTTTGCACCGAAAGAGCTGCGGCAGCATTGGCAAAGCTGATGCTTTCCTGCATGGATTTGCCATTTGCACGGGCAACAGCAAAGGCACCGTTAAAGGTGTCGCCTGCACCCGTAGTGTCAACCGGCTTTACCTTAAAGCCGGGAACAGTAATAACCTGTCCCTTTTCTGCATAGGCAACACCCTTGCTGCCCAGCGTCATAATCACCTTGCCCTGGTTCTGATCAAGGATATCCGCCTTGCCCTTACCGGCAAACAATGTTGCTGCCTCGTGCTCGTTGGGAGTCAGATAAGTAATCTTATCCAGCAGAGCCTGCGGCACCGGAGCAACAGGTGCGGGGTTCAGCAGCACAGGTACACCGTGCGCTGCGCATTTTTCGACAACATAAGCGTTAGTAGCGGCAGGAATTTCGTGCTGCAAAAGCACCATATCTGCCTTGCTGATGTCTTCCCACGCTTCATCAATCAGCGACGGGGATACCAGGTCATTGGCAGCCTTGATAACGATAATCGTGTTATCGTCCTCCGCTACGGTAATGTGTGCGGTACCGCTGTTTTCACCCGGCAGCACCTTCACATAGGTGGAATCAACGTTGTTTTCCTTTAAAGCCTTCAATACAAGCTGACCGTACACATCATCACCGATGCAGCCTACCATCATAACATCTGCTCCCAGGCGGGCTGCAGCAACAGCCTGGTTGGCACCCTTGCCGCCGGGAGAAACGGTCAGGCGGTTGCCGAAAATAGTTTCTCCGGGATGCACCCAGCGGTCACATTCAACAGTAATATCAATATTACAGCTACCTACTACGACAATCTTTGACATATTTTCTACCTCCTGTCTTCAGGATTTATATAATTTTTTGTAATAACAAAGCATATTGGCCGGCAATCAGATTTGGCTGCAGCAAATCCTTGAGCAACTTTATCTGCTTGCGGCTCGTTTTTGGCATGGTCTGCTGCCAATAGGTGATAGCAAGCTGCAGCAGACGCAGCAGCTCCTCTCTGGCACGCTTGTTCTCGGCAGTCAGCTGCCAGAAAAAGCTGTACCATTGGCGGAAGATATCCGCATCATCCAGCATCGCCGAACGCGATACGTTAGCGGTTACATCACGCAGGTGACGCACAAGCAGCTGCAGAAGCGCTGTCTGCCGCTCAGGCTGTGCCTTCGGCACACGCCGCAGCAGCAGGCGATACAAAAGCGTCAGCTCTCTGTAAATTCTGCAGGCCTTGTCAAAGCCATCCCAGCGTGCGTACACGACGAAATGCAGCTGCAACTGCTGCAGGCTCCACGCCAACTGTTGCAGATCCTGCTGCATTAAAAGCCAACGCCCGGCCTCACGCAGCAGAAACGCGGTTTCCTCGCGCCACCGCCTGCGTGCCATACGCGCCGCTAAACTGAGCCATTCGCCCATAAATTCCTGCAGCATTGCAGTATTGTCGGCTTGCGTCCGCAGCCAACGCCGCACCAGCAGTGCAAGCATAGGACGCACCTCAGCCAAACGCCTGTCGCACACGGCAAACGTCAGCCGCAACAGAACGCTGCCGCCCTGATGCGCCAGCTGCGGATTGACCAGCAGCTGCTCCAGACGCGGCCTGCTTGCCTGCATCCAAGCCGCAAAAAGCTGCCGTTGCCGGTGGCGTAAGGCCACCAGCAGACAGCAGCTGATTGCTTGTAATGCTTCATTATCTGCTGCTTCAGCAATAATACCCGAAAAAGCTGTGCAGGCGTTTTGTTCTCTGCCGTCACGCAGAGCAATACATGTTTCTAAAATAAGTTCTGTTAGCATATTTCTACAGGTTAATATCGCCTTCGTAGACATCACCGGAAACAGGATCCACCGTTACCAGCAAACCGTCGGCCAGCTTGGATGTTGCTTTCTCCGCGCCTACAATGACAGGCAGGCCACAGGTTACGGCAACAATGGCGGTGGAGGATGTCAGTCCGCCCTCTTCAGCGATAATTGCTGCTGCCTTGGCAGCAGCCTGCGGTACAAACTCGTCATTCAGCACATCAACTACAAGGATATCGCCCTTTTGGAGCTTGTCCTTGAAGTCTGCCGCAGTTCTGCCTACGCAGATACGGCCGGTGGCAGTCTTGCTGCCGATACCGGTACCGCTGAGCAGCTTTGTACCCACTGTAACCACCTTAATCAGATTTGTACTGCCCGGAGTACCGATAGGCACGCCGGCAGTTATAACAACAGATGCGCCGTCCTTGATTACGGAGTGATGCAAAGCACACTGCAAAGACAGCTCAATCATTTCATCAGTATTTGTGGAGTATGGCCCCAAAAGCGGCAGCACACCCCAATAAAGCTGCATCGCACGCACACGCTCAGGCAAGCGTGATACAGCAACAACAGTACATTGAGGCTTATATTTGGCAATCATACGTGCCGTAAAGCCTGATTCGGTAATCGTAAGAATAGTATCGGCCTTTATTTCCTGAGAAATCTGTACGGTAGCATGGCTGATAGCGTCGGTAGAATGGATGCGCTCGCTGATGCCCTTCTTTTGGAAGATATGCACATAATCAAGCGCATTTTCCGTGCGAACGGCAATCTTAGCCATCGTCTGCACCGCCTCCAGCGGATATTTGCCGCTGGCAGTTTCGCCGCTCAGCATAATAACGTCGCTGCCGTCGAAAATAGAGTTGGCAACGTCGCTGGCCTCGGCACGCGTTGCACGATAGCTGTTAATCATGCTTTCCAGCATCTGCGTAGCCGTGATAACTGGCTTTCCAGCCTTATTGCAGCGTGCAATAATATCCTTCTGCACCAGCGGCACATCCTCGGTCGGAATCTCTACGCCCAGGTCGCCTCTGGCAACCATTATACCGTCGGATACGCCGATAATCTCATCGATATGCTGCACACCGGCTTCGTTTTCGATTTTGGAAATAATCCCGATGGAAGAGCCTGCTTCCTCAAGCACTTTACGGATAGCGATAACATCATCGGCCTTCTGCACGAAGGATGCCGCAATGTAATCCATATCATGCTCGACAGCAAAAAGAATATCTGCCTTGTCCTGCTCCGACAAAAACGGCAGCTTCAGCTCGATACCGGGGCAGGCCACACGCTTACGCGAGCTCAGCTCACCGCCGTTGACTACCTTGGTATAAATTTTGCAGCCGTCAATGCGTACAACCTTTAGGGAAAGCAGTCCGTCGGCCAGCAGAATATTGCTGCCGATTTCTACCTCCTGCGGCAGACCTGCATAATTAACGTGTGCCATATGGCGGTCGCCCAGATAATCCTCGGTAGTCAGGCAGAAATCATCGCCCTCGTTCAGCTCGATTTTGCTTTCGGCAAACATGCCCAGGCGCATTTCAGGGCCCTTGGTATCGGCAATCGTAGCGATTACCTTACCGGCCTCTTCTGCTGCCTGACGCACCAGCTGCAGCCTTTTGCCATGGTCCTCATGATTACCATGCGAAAAGTTGAAGCGTGCCAAGTCCATGCCTGCAAGCATCATCTTACGCAGCAGCTCTACGTTGTCCGTGCTGGGACCTACTGTACAGATAATCTTCGTTTTCTTCATCAGGACTGCGCCTCCTCAGTACTGAAACTTATTCTCACACAAAACCTCATAGGCATCCTCTGCCTCCGAAACCGGCAGGCAGATTTCATAAGCCTTGTTATGCTTGCCGCCGGCGCTTTTCAGCTGTACCAAAAAGCCGTTTTCCGTCAGTATTTGCTTTATTTTTTTGGCTTGTTCCTCAGTGTGGGCAATATAAATTGTTTTCCACATTCTAGAATGCCTCCTGTAAATCAGATAATTGAATTATGCCTTGTAAGCTTTGATTTTTTCAATCAGCTTCGGCAGGATTACGTTTACATCACCTACGATGCCATAATGAGCAACGGTGAAAATCGGTGCCTCTGCATCCTTGTTGATAGCGATGATGATATCGCTGTCCTTCATGCCGGACAGATGCTGGATTGCACCGCTGATGCCGCAGGCAAAGTAGATATGCGGAGTAACGGATTTACCGGATTGGCCAACCTGTTGGGAATGAGTCAGCCAGCCCTCATCAATAGCGGCACGGGTGCCTGCTACTGCGGAATTTTCAAAGAGAGCAGCCAGCTGTTCCAGCACGTCGAATTTCTCCTTGCTGCCGAAGCCACGGCCGCCTGCTGCAATCATATCGGCTTCATCGATCTTAACAGCGTTTTCACTGCTCAGAGCTTCTTTTTTGACCAGTTCAACACGGCTTACAGCGCCTGCTTCCGGAGTGAAGGCAATAACCTCACCGGTGCGGGTGTTGTCCAACTCAGCCGGTTTGAATACTTTGGGACGAACGGTACCCATTTGCGGACGGTTAACGTCGCAGATAATGGTAGCGCAGATATTGCCGCCCAATGCGGGACGAGTCCAGGCAACGAGCTTATCATCGGTTACATCCAGAGCGGTACAGTCAGCGCACAGGCCGGTATGCAGACGTGCTGCAACACGCGGAGCCAGGTCGCGGCCGTCATCGGTAGCACCGAACATAATGGAAGCCGGATCATATTTCTTGGACAGCTGGCAGATAGCATCGGTATATAACTCGGTATCGTAATCTGCATATTTAGCATCCTCAATAACATAAACAATATCAGCACCGGCAGCAATCAGCTGCTGCGGCAGCTCGCCTGCAGCAGCGGTCACCAGTACCGCACAGCATTTTTCCTCCAGCTTGGCACACAGCTCTTTGGCAGCGCCCAACAGCTCAAAGGTAACATTCATCAGCTGACCATTTTCCTGTTCAGCAATAACCCACATATTTACACACTCCTATTCGTTATCTTCAGTATCGTCAGTTTCGGCAATAGCTATAGCCTCCATGGGACATTCGCGGATGCAGGCACCGCAGCAGACACACTGCTGCATATCAATCTGCGCCTTGCCCTCACGCAGCGTCGCAGCACCCATCGGGCATACTGCCACACATTCCTCACAGCCACAGCAAAGCTGCCTGTTTACTTTTATCAGCATGGTTCACCTTAGCGGGTAATAACCTCTGCCTTAACCAGCTTTTCAAACAGCATATCTACTGCTGCATCAGCATCTTCTTCGGTAATGATTTCGCCATTGATTTCAGGCGGGGTCGGGGTGAAGGCTTTTTTAACCTTAGTCGGAGAGCCTTTCAGGCCTACGGTTGCAGGATCAAGATCCAGGTCAGCAACGGTAAGAGTAGGAATCTGTGCCTTACGTGCTTTCATTTTGCCCTTAATGCTGGCAAAACGCGGCTCTTTTTCGGATTTGGTTACGGTAACCAGCAGCGGTGCAGCACAAGCCAGAGTCAGCTGGTAGTTTTCGTTTTCACGGACAACAACAAATTTACCGTCTTCATAGCTCAGGCTCAGAGCGCCGGTAATCTGAGGAATTCCCAGATGTTCTGCCATTTCCGGGCCAACCTGTGCGGTATCGCCGTCTACTGCCTGCTTGCCGCAGAGTACGAGGTCGAACTCGCCCAGATGTTTTACAGCAGCAGCCAGAGCCAGGCTGGTTGCCAGAGTATCACTGCCTCCCAGAACGCAGTCGCTCAGCAGAACGCCGTCATCAGCGCCCATAGCGATTGCTTCCTTCAGAATATCGGTTGCCTGGGGCAGGCCCATGGTCAGTACAGTTACCTTAGCGCCTTCCTTATCCTTCAGGCACAGTGCTACCTCCAATGCCTGACGGTCATAGGGGTTCATAATATTTTCTACACCCGTACGATCCAAGGTATTGGTTTCGCGGTTAAATTTTACTTTTGCCGTATCCGGCACTTGTTTTAAACAAACGAGAATATTCATTTGCTGCCTCCTTAAGCTTATTACAGGAGCTGCTGCTCCGGCTTTTTTACATTCTTCTCTTTATTTTAGCATTTTTATACTTAAACTTGCAAGTATATCATGAAAGTTTATGAAAAACAGCTCAAATAATTAAATCAGCCTTTCTTTACTACGCAGTTTTCGCCCAGTATTTTGACCACATCCTCGGCGAAACCCGGCGCTTCGCTGTTTACCCAGAAGTTAGGTGTTGTCTTGATAAGCTTGCGCGAGCCCATCAGCTGCAGATATACACAATCATCGCCCTTATATTTTTGGAACAGCTGCATCAGCTCACGCTGCACCAGCGGATTTTCCAGATGCGCCTCGATACGCAGACGAATTTCCGTAGGCGGCTTAGATGGCAGGGCGCGCACGCTGTTGGCAATAATCTTGCTTTCGCGCTCATCAACGCTGAAGCGTCCTTCAATCGCCACAATGCTGTCTTCATAGATATCCTTGACATTTGTATGATAAGCCTGCGGGAAAACGATAACCTGGAAGCGTCCGCTGAAATCCTCCAGCGTCAGAAGAGCCATCGTATCGCCGCGCTTGGTATTTTTTATCACACAATCCGTAATAATACCGGCCACACGCACAAACTGTCCGTCCTGCACCTGCGTTTCACCGCCGAACTGGTGCAGCGGCATGAAGCGCTGCAGCATCTGCTTATAATCGCTCAGCGGATGGTCAGTAACGTAAAAGCCGATGATTTCCTTTTCGTTCTGCAGAATAAGCTGCTTGGGGATTTCCGGCAGCGGCGGCAGCTTGATTTCCGTCACGCCGAAGCTATCGTCACCGAACAGTCCCAGCTGGCCGTTAGCCTTGTCCCTCTGGCAGGCAGCACCCAAATCAATCGCCTGGTCCATAATAGCCAGCATCTGCGAGCGTCTGGCGCCGAAGGAATCCATCGCACCGCATTTAATCATATTTTCGATAACGCGCTTATTGACCACGCGCATATTCACACGGCAGCAGAAATCCGTCAGGCTCTTGAACGGACCGCCCTCGTTGCGGGCGCTGATAATGGCATCGACTGCGGCATCACCGGTATTTTTGATGCCTGCCAGGCCGAAGCGGATGGATGCATTCTGATGTACCGTAAAGTTATGACCGCTCTCGTTGACATCAGGCGGCAGGATTTTGACATTATCATTACGGCAGACGTTGATATACCAGCTCACCTTATCCGCATCACCGATAATGCTGTTGAGGAAGGCCGCATAGAATTGCGGACGCCAGTGCGCCTTCAGATAAGCGGTTTCATAGGCTACCAGCGCATAGGCTACGGAGTGGGATTTGTTGAAGCCGTAACCGGCGAAGTGCTGCAAGAGCGAGAAAATCTGGTCGCTGAGCTCTTCGGGGATATCATGCAGCTTTTTGGCACCGTCGATAAAGGACTGGCGCATAGAATCTAGCTCCTTGGCCTTCTTCTTGCCCATCGCACGGCGCAGAATATCTGCCTGACCGAGCGTAAAGCCTGCCAGTGCGGAGGTTATCTGCATAACCTGCTCCTGATACAGAATAACGCCGTAGGTATCCTTCAAAATAGGCTCCATCAGCGGATGCAGCACCTTGGCTGTGCGCTGTCCGTGACGGCCGGCGATAAAGTCCTCAGCCATACCGGTACCCAAAGGACCGGGGCGGTACAGAGCCACCAACGGAATCAGATCCTCAAAGCTTTCGGGTGCCAAATCCATAACCAGCTTGGTGATGCCGGCCGACTCCAGCTGAAAAACGCAGGCCGTTTCACCGCGGCGCAACATTGCGCAGGTCGCCTCATCTGCCAGCGGAATGTTATCAATATCAACTTCTTCACCCGTAGTTTCGCGGATAAAGCGAATGCAGTCACCGATAACAGTCAGCGTGCGCAGCCCCAAAAAGTCCATCTTCAGCAAGCCAAGCTCTTCTACTTTATTTTTATCGTACTGGGTGATGACGCCACCCTCACTGCCCTGCTGCAGCGGTACGTAATTTTTCATATTATGCGGCGCGATAATAACACCGGCGGCATGCGTGCCTGCGTTACGCGGCAGGCCCTCCACGCTTTGCGCAAGGTCAATCAGCTTTTTGACCTCCGGGCGCGAGTCATATGCCTGACGGAAGTCCTTGCTGCCGTTCAGCGCCTTCTCCAACGTAATGCCCAGCTCACGCGGAATCAGCTTGGCGATTTCGTCGACCTCACCATAGCTCATGCCCAACGCCTTGCCGACGTCGCGCACTGCCGCGCGCGCCTGCAGTGTACCGAAGGTAATAATCTGCGCTACACGCTCCTGTCCGTAACGGCGTACTACATAATCCAGCACCTGATTGCGCTTTACATAGCAGAAGTCGGTATCAATATCAGGCATACTTACACGTTCAGGATTCAGGAAGCGTTCGAACAGCAGATGATAACGCAAAGGTTCAATATTCGTTATACGCAGCAGATAGGCCACGATACTGCCTGCGGCACTGCCACGACCCGGCCCAACCGGAATATCATGGCTGCGGCAATAATTGATAAAATCCCAGACAATGAGGAAGTAGCAGGCGTAGCCCATCGTATTGATGATGTCCAGCTCAAAGTCCAGACGCTTGCGGACCTTCTCATCCACAACCTCATAGCGCTTAGGCAAAGCCTCCTCGCACAGGTGACGCAGATAGCTCACAGCGTCAAAGCCCTCCGGCACCGGGAACTCCGGCAGCAGCAGATGGCCGAACTCCATCTTCACGTTGCAGCGGTCAGCAATTTTATTGGTATTGCTCAAAGCCTCCGGACAATCGCCGAACAGCGCCTCCATCTCATCATAGCTTTTCAGATAATAGCTGTCGTTGTTAAAGCGCATACGGTCCGGCTCATCAACCGTGCTGGTCGTCTGAATGCACAGCAGAATATCCTGCGCTGCGGCATCCTTTTGCTGCACATAATGCAAATCATTTGTCGCTACCAGGCCAAGACCGAACTCCTGCGCCAGCTGCTTCAGCTCCGCGCTGACCTTGTGCTCCTCATCAAGATCATGGTCCTGAATTTCCAAAAAGTAATTTTCTTTGCCGAAAATATCAATATATTCCTGAATACAGCGGCGTGCTCCCTCCAGGTTGTCCTGCAGAATCATCTGCGGCACCTCGCCGGCAACGCAGGCACTGAGGCAGATAACGCCCTCGTGATAGGTGCGCAGTACATCCTTGTCTACACGCGGCTTATAATAAAAGCCCTCCAGCTGACCGATGCTGACGATTTTCATCAGGTTATGGTAGCCTGTATCATTCTCCGCCAGCAGGATTAAATGGTACATGCCGCGGTTATTCTTTTCCAGATGCGAGCCCTTTGCAAGATACACCTCGCAGCCGATAATCGACTTGATACCTGCCTTGGTGCACTCCTGATAAAATTCCACTGCGCCGTACATTGCGCCATGGTCGGTAATCGCCAGGCTGTCCATGCCCAGCTCCTTGGCATAGGCCACCAGCTCGGGGATTTTCGAAGCGCCGTCCAGCAGGCTGTATTCCGTATGTACATGTAAATGAGTAAAGCGTTTTGTCATCTCTTGCTCCTTAAATTAAAAGACCGCTGCCGCGCAAATCCGCGGCAAATGTATGTAAAAATATTCTAGCATTACAGATAAAATTCCTGCCTAAAACTGAAAAAACATACAACCGTGAATTCACAATTCGTTCGTTGTATGTTCTCTTAACATATGTTACAATAAGGCAAGACACTGACAACCGTGTTGCAGGGTGGTGTTGCCGACATTCTCTTGTAGAATGGAGGTGATGCTTATGAAGAACTATGACTTTAAGGACCTGATGGCCTTCGGCATGTTTCTCCTGGCATTACTGACATTTATTTTTCAATATAACAAGTAATCCAGACATAAGAAAACCACTCCTACACATTGCCCGGTGGCGGAGTGGCTTCTTGAGCTAATTTTCCACTAAGGCAACTCACCGTGTGGGCGGTTGTCCTTTGTCTATAATATAGCACATCAAGCTGCTTTTTGCAAGCAAACCGCTTGCTGTAAAAGCAGCTTTTTTCTTACTAACCCAGACATAGGAAAACCGCCCTTAATCTTTGCCTAGTGACAGGGCAGTTCTTCCGCAATAAAAGCTTTGGCAACCCACCGACGTTGGCAGTTCCCTCTTCCCTATAACATAGCATATCACGCTGCTTTTTGCAAGCAACAGCTTGCTGCAAAAGCAGCTTTTTTCGCTTCTATTCTCCTTTTTTGCCCCACGCCAAACCAATGAGCAGAAAGAACAGATTATACACGAGCGCCGGCAACAGGCTGTTGATTTCCCAAGGACTGATATACTTCCAGAAAAGTGCCGCAAAAATACCTGCGCCCATAGCAGCCACGCCCATTGAAGCGCGTACCCTCCCCGGGAAGAAAATGCAGAACGTCAGCGGCAGAAAGATACCGCTGCCCCGCAGCGCCATGGAGAGATAATTCCACTCCAGCACCGACGAATCAAGGTGCATAAAGACAAACACCATCGCAGCGACAGAAACGGCCAGCACGCTCAGGCGGCTTGCCCACAGCTGGCCTGCAGACGTAGCCTTCAGCCAGATTTTGCTGACGATATCACGTGAAATCATCGTACCTACGCCCAGCGCCAGACCGGCGATTGAGCCCAGGGCCGAAAGCAGCACAGCACCCAGGCCGATACCGCCAAGCCATTGCGGCAGATAGGTAACGAGATACAGCGGCAGTGCGTCAATAGAATTTATCTCCGGATGATGCAGATGCATGAACATACCGATCATTACTGACGGCAATCCCACGGGAATTACTATCAGCGCGGCAGCACAGCAGCCAACAGCTGCAGTTTTGGTATCGCGCGCCGAAAACAGCGCCTGCACATAGGTCTGCGTAGAAATAACACCCACAATCATCGAACCGAGGCTGACAAGACCATCCTCCACGCCGCGTCCGAAAAGGCTGAACCAGGGATACGCAGCGAAGCTCTGCGTCAGGCCCTGCCAATGTCCCATATCGACGTAAGCCAGAAAGCCGCCGACGAAAATGCTGGCGAAAATCAGCACAATCTTAAAAATGCCGGCCATACCGCTGCTGCTGAGGCCGCCGAAAAACACCAGCAGCAAAGTAACAGCGATAACAATTGCCGCTGCAGCCAAAAGCGGTACACCGAACAAGCCGGCAATCAGATGCAGCGCTGTAAGCGTGCTCGCTACAATACTGAAAAAAATGCCGGCGCAGGCGCTGAAGGTTGCCAGCCACCCCGCAGGCTTGCCGTAATCCGTAACGAGATACTCCGCTACTGTGGTCAGTGAGCTGCGGCGCAATGGCACAGCATAAAACGCCGCCATCAGCAAAAGCGCAATGCCGCTGCCAAGCGTAAACCACCAGGCCGTCAGCCCCAGCTTGAAGCCAAGCTGCGCCGTACCAACGGTAGCAGCGCCGCCGACAATCGTACCGATAATCGTGCCCGCGACAAGGCCTACGCCCGAGCTGCGGCCGCCTACGTTATAATCATCAGCTGACTTCACCCTCCGGGCTGCCCAAATTCCCGGCAAAAGCGTCACTAAAAGCGTCACAGCCAAGCTGATATAATGTGTAGCAGTAAGCTGCATAATGCACCTCCTCCAATATTTTAAGCTGCCGGATGCAAACGTTCTGCCGACAGCATTAATGCTAAAAAGCTCAGTATTAGTATAACACAAAAAATACGGCAAAAAAAGCATAGCCCCCGCAAGAATGCTTTGCTGCGGCAGCAGACGAAACAAGCGCTTGCGAGCTTGTTTTGCTCAGATTGTTACACAAAAACTATCTTCTTTATTATTGCGAAATTCAGCTTTTTTCTGTATAATATAGTTTATACCTTTATATATTTAGTGTATGCTTTTTGGAGGAAAATTATGAGCCGTTTAAGAATCGAAACACCCGACCAGGCCCAGCTTACGGTCGAGCGCTTGTACAAGGACCTGGAACGACACATCATCGCCAGCCCCCCGGGACTGTGCCCTGTTGATCTGCAGCTGTCGTTCCTCAAAGTCTGCCACGCACAAACCTGTGGCAAATGCGTACCCTGCCGTGTAGGCCTCGCGCAGCTGCAGAATCTCATGGAAGACGTGCTCGCCGGCAAGGCTGACATGCACACTCTGGATTTAATCGAAAGCACCGCGCAAAACGTTGCCAACAGCGCTGACTGCGCCATAGGCTTCGAAGCAGCCAAAATGGTTTTGGCCGGTCTGGAAGGCTTCCGTGAAGATTACATTAACCACATAAAGAAGGGCAAATGCTCTGTCAACGTCCATCATTCTATCCCCTGCGTTGCTTTGTGCCCGGCACAGGTTGATATCCCCGGCTACATTGCATTAGTTGGCGCAGGCCGTTATGCCGACGCTGTTAAGCTCATCCGCAAGGATAACCCCTTCCCTACTGCCTGCGGTCTTATCTGCGAGCATCCCTGCGAAGCACGCTGCCGCCGCAGCATGATTGATGCTCCTATCAATATCCGCGGTCTGAAGCGTATGGCTGTCGACAATGCGCCCAGCAACACCGTTCCGCTGCCCGAAAAGCAGCCTGCTACCAACAAACGTATCGCCATCATCGGCGGCGGCCCCAGCGGTATGTCCGCAGCCTACTATCTGGAGCTGATGGGACATCATGCTGTTGTGTTTGAAGAAAAGAGCAAGCTCGGCGGCATGCTGCGCTACGGCATTCCTGCTTACCGCTTCCCGCGTGAACGCCTGCAGGAGGATTTGGACGCCATTTTGTCCACCGGCGTAGAAGTACATCTCAACACCAGAATCGGCAACGAGGAGGGTGATATTCCCTTTGAAAAGCTGCGTGAGGAATTTGACGCAGTTTATATTGCCATCGGTGCTCACACCGACAAGAAAATCGGTATTGAGGGCGAGGATTCCCACGGTGTTATCAGTGCGGTAGAAATGCTGCGCAATATCGGTGAGGAAAAAATGCCTGACTTTAAGGATAAAACCGTTGTCGTTATCGGCGGCGGCAACGTTGCTATGGACTGCACCCGCAGCTCCATCCGTCTCGGTGCCAAAAAGGTTATCATCGCCTACCGCCGTCGTCAGGACGATATGACAGCGCTGCCCGAGGAAATCGAAGGTGCTATTGCCGAGGGCGCTGAGCTGTACGGCCTGAAGGCTCCGCATCACATTGAAGCAGATGCCGAAGGTAATGTGTCCGCTCTCTGGGCAGAACCGCAAATCATCGGTCCTATCGATGCCTGGGGACGTGCACGTCCGATTCACGCTGACGTAGAGCTGGAGCGCATTCCCTGCGACGTTATCGTTGTTGCTATCGGCCAAGGCATTGAGCTGCGTCCGTTTGAGGAGGCCGGCATCAAAATCAAACGCGGTACTATTTCCGCACTCTCCAGCAGTGAGCTTGCCAACAATGAAGGCGTCTTCGCCGGCGGCGACTGCGTAACCGGTCCTGCAACCGTAATCCGTGCTATTGCTGCCGGTAAGGTTGCTGCCGCTAATATTGATGAATATTTGGGCTATAACCACACCATTTCCTGTGATGTAGTTATTCCCGACCCGTCTATTGACGATAAACGTCCCTGCGGCCGTATCCAGATGCACGAAACTGAAGCAGGCGAACGCAAGCATACCTTTGAGCCTATTGAATGCGGCATGACTAAGCAGGAGGCCTGCCAGGAAGCAGGACGCTGCCTGCGCTGCGACAAATTCGGCTTCAGCACACTGAAAGGAGGCAGAACCTTAAAATGGTAAACCTGACAATCGACGGACAAAAAGTTTCCGTTCCCCAGGGGACAACAATCATGCAGGCTGCTGCCACTGTCGGCATCGAAATTCCCCGCCTGTGTTATCTTAAAGGCATCAACGAAATCAGTGCCTGCAAGGTCTGCGTAGTTGAAATTCAGGGACAGAACCGTGTAGTTACCGCCTGCACCACTCCGGTACAGGAAGGTCTGGTAGTTTATACCAACTCCCCTAAGGCCCGCAGCATCCGCCGCACCAACGTAGAGCTGATTTTATCCCAGCATGACTGCATGTGCGCTACCTGCGTGCGCAGCGGCAACTGCAGCCTGCAGACTTTGGCCAATGACCTTGGCATTTACGATATTCCCTATGAGCGTGATGTTGTCGACACTCCCTGGAACCAGGAATTCCCGCTCATCCGCGATTCCAAAAAATGCATCAAATGCATGCGCTGCGTCCAGATTTGTGACAAGGTACAGAAGCTGCATATCTGGGATGTGCAGAACACCGGTGCCCGTACTACCGTAGACGTTGCCGGCAACGTATCTATCGAAGACAGTGACTGCAGCCTCTGCGGTCAGTGTATCACCCACTGCCCCGTTGGCGCGCTGAAGGAGCGTAACGACGTTCCCAAAATTTATGACGTATTGGCCGATCCCAATAAGGTAACCGTAGTACAGGTTGCCCCCGCGGTACGCACCGCCTGGGCCGAAGCCTTTAACCTGCCGCCCGAGCTGGCAACCGAAGGCCGCATGGTAGCAGCACTGAAGAAAATCGGCTTCGATTATGTCTTCGACACCTGCTACGCTGCCGACGTTACCATCATGGAGGAAGCAAGCGAGCTTCTGGAGCACCTGCAAAAGCCGCAGGACCACAGCTGGCCTATGTTCACCTCCTGCTGCCCCGGCTGGGTAAGCTATGTCAACAAAACTCACCCGTACTTTGTGCCTAACCTTTCCACCACCAAATCTCCGCAACAGATTTTCGGTGCGCTGGCAAAATCCTATTTTGCACAGAAGAAGGGCCTGAAGCCGAAGGAAATCTGCTCTATTTCCATCATGCCATGCGTTTCCAAAAAACGCGAAGCTGCTCTCTTCTCTATGCGCAGCAGCGGTACCCATGATGTAGATATCGTACTCACCACACGCGAGCTTATCCGCCTGCTGCGTGCCGAGCACATCAACCCGGCAATGCTGGGTGAACTGCCCTTTGATAATCCGCTGGGCCAAAGCACCGGCGCTGCAGTTATCTTCGGTGCCAGCGGCGGCGTTATGGAAGCAGCACTGCGTACTGCCTACCATGTAATCGAAGGCAAGGAAGCTCCTGAAGATGCCTTCACCGACGTCCGCGGCATGGAAGGCCGCAAGGTACGCGAATTTACTTTGGGCGGTGCAACACTGCGCACCTGCACGGTAAGCGGCCTGGGTAATGCAGGCAAGCTGCTCGACGAGCTGAAAGCAGGCAAGGTTCATTATGACTTCGTAGAGGTTATGGCCTGCCCCGGCGGCTGTGTCGGCGGTGGCGGTCAGCCGATTCATGACGGCGAAGAGCGTGCCGACGTACTTGGCAATAAGCTCTATACCATCGACAGCAACCGTCCGCTGCACCAGTCCCACAACAATCCGGACGTACAGGAGCTCTATAAGGACTTCCTGGAAAAACCGCTGAGTGAGAAAGCAGAGCAGCTGCTGCACTCCGACCATGTAAAAGAGCATAATTATATGTAATAGAAAACGGGAAGAAGAAAACGACTCGCAAACTGTAATGTCTTCATTAGGGAGGCAAGATGCATTACTGCACTAGTCAACAAATTTTAGACACAAATCATAAAAAAATATACAACAAAAAATTATCTGTTAGTCAGATATCCGTTCGTAATGCA
>JABLTM010024420.1_pt1 | contig 31055 bp, 25 predicted proteins | sample 7160121 | NCBI WGS metagenome assembly JABLTM01 (sample SAMN14651224, study PRJNA627086) | human gut metagenome | isolation source: feces | host: Homo sapiens
AATTTGGAAAAAACGCTGTACTGAAGGGAATGAATCTTCAGAAAGGTGCAACCGCCAAGGACAGAAATGAACAAATTGGCGGACATAAGGCGTAAAGGAGTTGGAAGAAGATGAAAAATAATTCTTATGAAGATATCATCAATTTGCCACATCCGGTCTCTAAGAATCATCCGCAAATGCCACTTCGGGATCGGGCAGCGCAGTTTGCTCCTTTTGCAGCCTTGACCGGGCATGATGCTGCGATAAAAGAAACAGCAAGATTAACCGATGAAAGATTGGAACTGAGTGAGGAAGTGATTGCTCAGCTGAACGAAAAAATCAATATAATCAGAAATAATATCGGTATAGAACAGAAGGTATCGATAACTTATTTTATTCCCGATGCAAAAAAAGCCGGCGGATCCTATGTTACGTATTCTGGTATTGTAAAAAAGATAGATGAATATGAGCATACCATAATCATGACAGATCAAACGGTCATTCCAATCGAACAGATAAGTGAGATTAGGAATTGTAAATACAGATATAGACGATGAGATTGCTCTTAATGCAATTAAATTGCTCGTAAAAAATGGAATAAGTGTAAACAATTTGAACCGTGAAAATAGTGTAAAACATTAAAGAACAGATTTCAATATCAATAAAAATCAGGATTAATAGGAGAAAAACTAATGAAAAATATATTGATTCCACAGGGGCTTGGGGGGAGTAGCCACCAAATATCTTCTTTTTTCCTTAGGGAAAAGTGTCATGGACATATGTCATGAAAAAATAATTGTGGAACAATATGCTGCTATGATATGATAAAGTGTAACTATTCAGTAGCCACTGTCCCACTGTGAAGGTACTGAACAGTTACGATAAAGTAAATAATTTGATGTGTATATTCGGAATTTTGGGAAGAGAATGAAAAGTGGATAAACTTTAGAAATAAAACAGAAAACTTAAAGTCATTTAAGACCTTTTTAGGACGAGGGAACATTATGGATGATTTCAAAAAACTCACAGAGCAACTTTTGAAAATATATATTAATTCTGAATCAGTGAATGATTTGAGAATTGAGAATTACTTTGATGAAAATATCAGTCTGATTGGAACCGGGCAACACGAGATTTACAGGAATCTGCATGAGTTTTTAAAATCATTTGAATTTGATGTAAAACGAAGAGGCAAAATCAGAATTGACATACAAAATTTACATCAGGAAGAAGAACGGCTTGATGATGATCATGTTCTTGCACACGGAACAGTAGATTTTATTGGTCTGTTTAAAGATGATTCCATCTGTTTTAAAATGGCGACAAGATTTACTATTATCTATAAGTGGACGAATGGAAAATGGCTGGTTCAGCATCTGCATCAGTCAACACCGGATTTCGAGCAGATGGACGGTGAAGAGTTCCCTGTTACATTAGGAAAGCAGGTGAAAAAAACCCGGCAGGCATTTTATGCATTAGGCACTGCCTATTATCATATCTCAAGGCTGAATTTGAAAACAAAGAAGATCGAACTTGTAAAAAGATCCCGAAAAATGGATTTGGATATTAAAGATAATACTGCAGATTGGGATCTTCAGTTCGAGGGTATCAAAGCTATTATAGCAGAACCGTTTGTAAAGAAGTATACAGATTTTTTTGATATACAAACCATGGCGGCACGTCTTCATAATAAAGAATCTATGTCTTCCAAATTTAAACTGAAGGAAGGATCATGGTTTCTTTCTATGATTGTTCCTCAGAGTTATGATAAAAATGGAAATGTTACATCCGTGCTGATTGCGAATCGAGATGTGACAGATGAAAAAATACGGGAATTAAAACAAGAAGAGGAATTGAGAGAAGCTAAATTAAAAGCAGAATGTGCAAATAAAGCAAAATCGACATTCCTGTTCAATATGTCCCATGACATCAGGACTCCTATGAACGCGATTATTGGATATGCAGAGCTGGCGTCCAGACATTTGATAGAAACAGAAAAACTTAGCAGGTACCTTGGAAAAATTCAAATATGCGGAAAAGAACTTTTGTCGATGCTTGGTAATGTTTTGAATCTTGCAAGAATTGAAAATAATAAGGTCGAAATGGAATACACTGTTTCGAATGTCCATGAGTGCTTTGAAAATTGTGTCATTATGTTCCAACAACAGGCAGAAAGTAAAAATCAGACGCTCTCTCTGACGGAACAGATTATGTATCCGTATGTATATATGGATGCACCGCACCTGTCAGAAATCTGTTTCAACATTATAAGTAACGCTATAAAGTATACAAATACAGGAGGCAAGATTACCTGTAATGTTGTACAGGAATCGTGTAAAAAAGAAGATTGGTGCAATATGATCATCACCATTGCTGATAATGGGATTGGAATGTCTGAAGAATTCCAAAAGCATATTTTTGAAGATTTTGAAAGAGAACGTAATTCTACAGCCAGTCATATTGAGGGTAGCGGAATCGGAATGGGCATTACGAAAAAGCTTGTTGAGCTCATGGATGGAACCATAGAAGTGGAAAGCAAACAAGGTAAAGGTTCCACATTTACAGTGACGATTCCATGCAGAAAAGCGTCAAAAGAAGACTCTCTGGTGAAGAAAAATAGTGATCTGCACAATAAAAATTGCTTGAACGGTGTTCGAATCTTATTAGTCGAAGATAATGAGATCAATACAGAGATTGCAAGAGAACTATTGACGGAAGAAGGATGTATAGTTGAGACAGCAGATGATGGTGTTGCATGCATTGACATGATTGAAAAGGCAGAGGCTGATTATTACAAGATGATCCTTATGGATATTCAGATGCCAGTTATGAATGGATATGATGCTGCATTAGCCATCCGAAAAATGAAGGATACGAAAAAATCCAGGATTCCGATTATTGCAATGACGGCCAATGTCTTTGCAGAAGATATACAAAAAGTCCTTTCTGTTGGAATGAATGATCATGTTGCAAAGCCTGTAGATATGAACATTCTCGTGCCAACTATGATGAAATATTTATAATAGACATCTTTAATGAAAAGCATACGATATAATACAAAGAAAAGATTCAACGGCGTCTCAGTCGAAAGACTGAGACGCAAAGCTATAGGGTCTGTAAAATGACAGCCAGCTGCAATGTTTAAGATGCATTGTCTGGAAAGACAGTGCATTTTTTTAGATTTGTGACGTGTAATAACCTGGTGATTTGCAGAGAAAAGAAAAAAGGATAATAAGAGGAAATGAATGAACAGAACGATAAAAAAACGGATAGGGAAAAAAGATAAGAAAAAAAGATTATGTTTGAGCATTTTAGCACTTATCATGTTACTCTTTGTACCGGTTTCTGCTTATGCGTCGGAAATAAAAAGTGACGGGAAAACAACTCAGGCAATGGAGGAAGAAAATAAAACCGTGAGAGTCGGCTATTTCCCATATGCCAATTTTCAGGAAGGCGGCTATGGGGAACATAAGCAGGGAGCAGGCTATGAGTATCTCCAGAAGATTTCTTATATAACCGGCTGGAAGTATGAATATGTCTATGGTTCATTTAAAGAGTGTCTGGATATGCTGGCAGATGGGGAAATAGATCTACTTGGAAGTGTCAGTTATACACCGGAAAGAGCAGAATCTATCGATTATTCAACCTATGCCGAGGGTACAGAGCGATATTGGATCTATACCAGGGAGGAACATGCGGATCTTGCGGATGGCGATCTGAAGCAGATGAATGGCTGTCGTATCGGCGCTACAGATGGAAGCTATCAGAAAGAACTTCTGGAAAAATGGCTGGACAGTAATCAGATCCAGGCAGAGGTTGTTATCTGTAAAGGCTATGATGAAATGATAGAAAAACTGGATGCAGATGAGCTGGATGCACTTGTGGTCCCAGCGCTGTCCGTCAACAGTGATTTTATTGCAATTGCCAATATCGGTGCAGGTGACTGTTATTTCGGTGTATCAAAATCCAGACCAGATCTGTTAAAGAAATTAAATTCTGCCCTGGAAGAAATCAACAATACTGAAACAGACTACAGCAGCAAGCTGTATGCCCGTTATGAAGGAAAAGCGGTCATAAATTATGCACTCAACAAGGAAGAAAAACAATGGCTGGATGCACATGAAAATACAATCTGTGTGGGATATCTAAAAGATAATCTTCCGTTTTGTGGTGAAGAAAATGGGAAACTGACAGGAATTTTAGGAACTGTTCTGGATACTGTTCAGGAAAAGTATAAGATCACGATCAAGGCGGTTCCCTGTTCCACGGGAGAACAGATGAATGAGGCATTGCAATCTGGTGAAATCGATATTGCCGGTCCTATCATTCAAGATCTATATACACAGGAACAGTTTCAGGTGATTTTGACGGATGAAATCTTTGATATTACGCCGGTTGTTATTTACAAAGGAAATGAATATAGGAGCAGTCTCTCTACGATCGCAGCGACAGATACCTCACTGTATTCTGAATTGATGGTGTCCTTTCTTTTTCCGGATGCAGAAATCAAACAATATGATACACAGGAAGAATGCCTGGAGGCAGTAGCAAATGGAAAAGCAGGAGCAACTGTTATCCCATCTTCAAAGATTAATCTTCTTAATGAAAGTCCAATGACCAAAAGCCTGTCATTTGCAGAGATGGCAAAACGGCAGGAATTAGCGTTGTTCACGACGAGAGAAAACAGAAGAGCAGCTACCATTATCAATAAAGCAATTGAGCAGTCCTCCAATGTTTTGAATGGTGTTGTCCTTGCACAGAATTCTGTTTCAGAAAAGAAAATGACCCTGCAGGATGTATTTGCAGAGTATGGAGGCTTAGCTGTCGGAGTTTCATTTGTGATTATTTTTGTACTGCTTCTTCTGGTTTATTCCCTTTCAGTAAGCAGGAAAAAACAGATGGAAGCCCTGAAAGAAGCACAGGATGCAAATGCGGCGAATATTGCAAAAACGACATTCCTGAACCATATGTCCCATGATATCAGAACCCCAATGAATGCAATTGTTGGATTTACAGATATTGCCATGAAGAGGAAGCCGGACAAAGAAGTAGAGAATTGTCTGAAAAAGATCAGGCAGAGTTCAGAATACCTGATGACACTGATTAATGATGTACTGGATATCAGCCGCATTGAAAGCGGTAAACTGGAATATAAACCGGTACCGGCAGATCTCAGGGATATAATAAATACTGTTTCGTCGATTGCAAGGGGATATATGGAAAATCGTGACCTTAATTTTTGTGTTTCGAGAGAAGAACTAAAAACTCCTTATGTGATGGCAGATGAACTTAGAATCAGGGAAGTATTGCTCAACATTATCAGTAATGCAGTCAAATTTACAAAAGACGGAGGTACTATTTCATTTGTTGCAGAAAACTGTCCGGGTAATGATGAGCACCATGTGATTGTACGATATCGTATATCGGATACCGGAATTGGTATGAGTGAGGAGTTTCAGAGCAGAATATTTGATGAGTTTACTCAGGAAAATGATGGAGCAAGAACCAGTTATAAGGGAACCGGACTGGGAATGGCGATTGCTAAGAAATATGTAGATCTTATGGGTGGAAAAATTGAGGTCAGCAGCAGACAGGGCATTGGTTCCACATTTACTGTAGAAATTCCACTGCGTATAGCAGAACAGGTACTGACTGAAAAGGAAGAAAAGCTAAGGAAAGATATGGATTTACATGGTCTGCATGTCCTTTTGGCAGAGGATAATGATTTAAACGCTGAGATAGCAGTATCTCTATTGGAAGAACAAGGGATGATTGTAACCAGGGCTGCAGATGGTAAATCTGCTCTGCTACAGTTTTGCAATACAGCTCCGGGGACTTTTGATCTGATTTTGATGGATATTATGATGCCGGAAATGAATGGATATGAAACGACAAAAGCTATAAGAAATCTTTCGAACCGTCCGGACGGAAAGGAGATCCCTATTATTGCAATGACAGCAAATGCATTTGCAGAGGATGTACAGGCTGCTTTGGATGCCGGAATGGATGACCATGTGGCGAAGCCGATGAATATGGATATTTTAACTTCTGCCATCGAAAAATGTGTGAAACGATGATATGGCTGAGATATTTAAACTGTTTCAGAAAGCAGATGTACTTGTACTGGCTACTCCGGTTTATTTTTATCGTTATCGCGGCACTCCTCAAGGTTCCGTGCAAGCACGGACTTTGACTCGTTGCTCGCGTAAATCACCTTCGGTGATGGCATTTTTTCTTGTATGTCTCGGGATTTTGGCATATTTATGCCAAAACACCTCGCGGGATAATGGCTACTGAATAGTTACTATTTTTCTTTTACTTCCACATACCCGCACTGCTCGTCCGCGCAGACTTTTTTGTTTCCCTTTTCTACCATGTAACCGCCGCATTTCGGACATTTTTCATTGATCGGTTTTGCCCAGGACATGAAATCACATTCCGGATTATCCTCGCAGCCGTAATATTTCCGGCCTTTCTTTGTCTTGCGAAGAACTACTTCTTTTCCACACTTCGGACATTTGACACCGATCTTTTCCAGATACGGCTTGGTATTTCTGCAATCCGGAAATCCGGGACATGCCAGGAATCTTCCATGCGGGCCATATTTGATTACCATGTTTCTTCCGCAGTTTTCACAGATTACATCAGTGACTTCATCTTCCAGTTTAACTTCCTCGAGATTTTTCTCTGCTTCTTTCACAGATTCATCAAGATCCGGATAGAAGTTCCGAACTACCACTTTCCAGTCTACGGTTCCGTCGCCCACTTTATCCAGCAGATCTTCCATCGTAGCAGTAAAGTTGACATCCACAATACTTGGAAAGGCTTCTTTCATCATCTGATTGACCACCTCACCCAGTTCTGTCATATACAGGTTCTTATTCTCTTTTGCCACATATCTTCTTGCAATAATTGTGGTGATAGTCGGTGCATAAGTACTTGGACGACCGATTCCCAGTTCTTCCATAGTTTTTACCAGGGAAGCCTCCGTATAATGTGCCGGCGGCTGGGTAAAATGCTGCTGTTCATCAAATTTCTGAAAATTCAGAACCGTATCTTTGTCAATGCTTCGTACCAGTGTATTGTTCTGCGCTTTCTCCTCATCTTCCTGCACATAAACGGACATGAAACCATCGAACTTGATCTTGGATGCGGCAACCGTAAACAGGTATTCTCCACCGGAAATCTTTACAGATGTTGTTTCGTATATAGCCGGCTGCATACGGCTTGCCACAAATCGTTTCCAGATCAGCTGATAGAGACGGAACTGGTCTCTGGAAAGAGATTCTTTTACAAGGGCCGGCATACGGGAAACATCCGTCGGACGGATTGCTTCGTGCGCATCCTGAATGTTCTTTCCTTCTTTTTGTTTACTCTCCCGCACTGCCACATAGGATTCTCCGTAATGTTCGCCGATAAAGCTTCTTGCCATTGCATCTGCTTCTTCCGAGATACGGGTGGAATCGGTACGCAGGTAGGAAATCAGAGCAACAGTACCCTGTCCTTTGATATCTACTCCTTCATACAGCTGCTGAGCCAGACGCATTGTCTTCTGGGTAGAAAAGTTCAGTGCCTTGGAAGCTTCCTGCTGCAAAGTGCTGGTAGTAAATGGAAGCGGAGCTTTTTTACCTCTCTCTCCCTTTTTTACTTCACTGACCTGATAAGATACACCTTTCAGTTCTTCCATGATGCGATCTGCTTCTTCTCTGGAGGAAATCGTCATCTTCTCTTTTTCTTTTCCGTAGAACTTTGCAACCAGCGGTTTCTTTTCTCCCGGAATTTTAAATACAGCATCCAGTGACCAGTATTCTTCCGTAATAAATGCATTGATTTCTTCCTCTCTGTCCGCTATAATCCGCAGCGCAACGGACTGTACCCGACCGGCACTCAGTCCACGTTTGATCTTTTTCCACAGCACCGGACTGATCCTGTAACCAACCATACGGTCCAGGATACGTCTTGTCTGCTGTTCATCCACCAGATTCATATCTATGTCTCTGGCATGTTTGATCGACTCTTTCACTGCGCTTTTGGTGATCTCATTAAAAGTGATTCTCCGCATCTTTTTTTCATCCAGCTTCAATGCTGTTGCCAGATGCCAGGAAATCGCTTCTCCCTCACGGTCCGGGTCAGTTGCGAGATATACTTTATCTGCCTTTTTTGCTTCTTTTCTCAGACTTGCCAGCAATTCTCCCTTTCCCCGGATCGTAATATATTTCGGTTCATAATCATTCTCTATGTCGATGCCCAACTGACTTTTCGGCAAATCCCGGACATGTCCGTTGGAAGCTGCCACTTCATAATTGCTTCCAAGGAACTTTTTTACCGTCTTTACCTTCGCAGGTGACTCCACAATCACTAAATATTTAGCCAATGTTTTCCTCCTGATTTTTTATTATGTGCTTCAAAAGCACATGTATTGCCGTGCTTTTATGCCCATCTCTTTTCTGTGCGGATATAATAATTCTGCCAGACTTCGCGGGCCAGATCTTTTGCTGTCAGATAGTATAGACTCTTCAACAGACTTCCGGATGGCAGTCCTGTCTCGTCCTGTAACTGTGACACGGCTTTTGGGTTCAAATCGAGACAACTATACACCAAATCATCTTCCCTTGCAAGCACTATTTTTTTCTCCTGTGTAAAATCCTCCTGTATTATTTCCTTCTTTCCCGTCCATTCCATCTCTTCCAGAATGATCTCCGGCTTCCATGCCGGGATAGCTCCCTGGTAGATTAACCGGTTACATCCTTCACTCAAAAGATCACCTGCACGCCCCGGAAGAGCGAAAACTGTACGCCCCTGTTCCAGTGCGGCATCCGCAGTAATCAGAGAACCACTTTTCTCTTTTGCCTCAACCACAAGTATCGCCTCGGAGAGACCGCTGATGATTCGGTTGCGCAGTGGAAAATGATAGGAAAGGGGTGGTGTCCCAGGAGCGAATTCGGACAAAATGCCGCCCTGCTGCTGCATGACATGGTAAAGCTTCCTGCTGGATGTAGGATAGCAAAAATCCACCCCGCATCCCATCACACCATAAGTTTTTCCCCCTGCTGCCAGGGCTCCCGCATGAGCTGCTGCATCCACACCTCTGGCCAGTCCGCTGATCACCTGTATTCCTGTTTGAGTCAGAATTCTGGCATATTCATATGCCATATTTTTTCCATAAGAACTACAGTTTCTTGCTCCGACAATGGCAATCGCCGGCCGCATAGGATCCGGTAATTCTCCCAGCACATATAACCGTGACGGTGCATCCGGAAGTTGTAATAAAGTTTTCGGGTAGCCTTCTTCTGTTTTCTTATATATTTTTATGTTCTCGCTCATCATTTATCCCCCTATTTCCATGAATGTTTGTCAAAACTTCGATATCCGATTGCTTCTGCGATCTCTTCTTCTTCAATCTGTTCTTTTCCTGCCAGATCCGCTGCTGTCCTCGCCACGCGAAGGATCCGGTTACATGCCCGTCCACTCAGATGTAACTTTTCAAAAGCTCCCTGTAACATTTTTTCTGCTTCTTCACTTGTTTTGCAATATGTACTGATCTCACCCGGCGGAATCTGGCTGTTATAACAGATTCCGGATTCTTTTAAACGTTCTTTTTGTATTAACCGGGCTCTCTCTACTTCTTTTCGCATATTTTCTGTACTCCACTGTATACTGTCACTGTCAGGTATCTCTCCCCTGAATTCACCATAAGTTGCCGCATTGGTAGTCACACAGATATCCATCCGGTCAAGAAAAGCCTGACTGATCCGCTGCTGATATCTTTTAATCTCATGTTCTCCACAATCGCAGCGGTTTCTGTCCGGATAGTAGCCACAGGGGCAGGGATTCATCGCACCCACCAGAAGAAATTCTGCCGGGAAACTATACCTTCCCCCCACCCGCGCAATATGAATTTCTCCGTCCTCAAGCGGCTGTCGGAGAATCTCCAGTGTCTCCCTCTTCATCTCCGGAAGTTCATCCAAAAATAAGACACCTTTGTGTGCCAATGTGATTTCTCCCGGCATCGGTATCTTTCCTCCTCCCGCAAGCGCCTGCGGTGATATGGTATGATGCGGAGAACGGAACGGCCTGTTTGATACCCAGGGGACTTTTGAAGATAATAATCCTGCCACACTATAAATAGAAGTAATTTCCATTGCCTCCTCATGACTCAGTGCCGGAAGCAAACCGGGAATTCTTTTTGCCACCATTGTTTTTCCTGAACCCGGAGGCCCCATCAGTAATATATTATGAAAACCGGCGGCTGCAAGAAGTGCTCCCCTTTTTGCCGCAGTCTGTCCTTTGATTTCTCTGAAATCTGCTGTTATTTCCGGTGCAATCTCCATCTTTTCCCTTTCTTTCTCCGGATGTTCCCATGTCCGTTCTCTCACTGTCCGCATAAACTCTCCCAGATTCCTGACTCCTACGCTTCGAATCCCCTGGATCATCTGTGCCTCTCTCCGGTTTTCCCATGGAACAATACACCCCTGACATCCTGATTTTCTCGCCTCCTCAACCATCGCAAGAACTCCTCTCACTTTTTTAATCTGTCCGTCCAACCCCACTTCGCCGGTTACCATGACACTCTCAAGTCCCCCTTTCGGAAGCTGCCCCAGAGATTCCAGGATTGCCGCAGTAATCGGAAGATCAAAACCGGTTCCGGCCTTTGGTACATCTGCCGGAGACAGATTGATGGTAATTCTTCTTGGCGGAACCGATATCTCCAGATTATGTAATGCTGTTCTGACCCGATCCTGTGCCTCCCGAACCTGACTGTTCACTGTCCCTACCATGGAAAATCCGGGAAGCCCGGGACTCACATCCACCTCCACCTGTACCGGAATCGCCCTGATTCCCTGCATCGTTGCCGATAATATACTTGTATACATAAAATATTCTCTCCTTTCTCTACGTTATATCACTGTAATAACGGTTAGCACTGCCATCACCGTCTTGTTTTTTATTGGTAACTGTTCAGCCCCTTCACAGCTACGGGGCAAAATACCTCGCGGGGCAGTGGTTACTGTATAGTTGCCTTTATTTTCTGTATGTTTTGGGATTATATATTTTGATATGCTCTGATTCTACATTTTGGGAAAAGCACATATTCTTCCGCCAGGGCATAAATTAGAAAGAAAGCCCTTTGAGGTGTGTATGTGAAGACCTTTCTGAAACCCCTCACCACACAAGAAGAAACTTTCTATCTTCGTAAATGCCGACAGGGTGATAAGGCTGCCCGAGATGTGTTGATCGAACGTAATCTGCGACTGGTTGCACATATTGTAAAAAAATACCAGGGGGTTGATGAAGATCTGGATGATTTGATTTCCATAGGAACGATCGGTCTGATCAAAGCCGTGTCCACCTATGATATGACAAAAGGCAGCAGACTTGCTACCTACGCTGCCCGCTGTATTGATAATGAATTGTTGATGATGCTTCGCAGCCGAAAAAAATTTTCCAGAGAAGTTTCCCTGTACGAACCGATCGGTACAGACAAAGAAGGGAACGAGATTCATCTTCTGGATATTGTGGAAGCTAACGAACAGGATATCACTGATCAGTGTATCCATAAGGAACGAATTCTTCAATTGTATGGTTGTTTGAGGGAAGTTCTTTCACCATTGGAATATGAAGTAATTAAATACCGCTATGGGCTTTTCGGTGAAAAAGAATTGACACAGCGGGCACTTGGAAAACGGCTGGGAATCAGCCGTTCCTATGTCTCCCGCATTGAAAAAAATGCTGTATTAAAGCTCCGTGACCGGTTCTTTTCTACGTAAAATATCATATCGATCCAGTTTAATTCCCAGATCAATATAAAGAATCTGTTTCGGATGTGGTGCACTCTCCATCTGGTTGCCTTCTTCATCCTGAATACTTTTTACTGTCGCTTCGATGTTATCGCCATTTGGCTTCATAACTTCGATCTGTTCTCCTACAGAGAACTTGTTTCTCTGAGAGATACAATATTTTCCTTCTTCATTTGTCTCTCCCACAATACCCAGATAAGTATATTCTTTAATATACGTATTATTATCATAAATCTGTGCTTCCTGAGTTGGTTTTCCGTAAAAGAATCCGGTGGTAAATTGCCGATAAGTACAGTTGGAAATCTGTTCCTGATACCACGACATATTTTCCTCATACAGTGCCGGATCTTTCAGATAGTCATCGATGGCTTTCCGATAGGTCCGGGCAACTGTTGCCACATACAACGCAGTCTTCATACGTCCTTCAATCTTAATGCTGTCGATTCCGGCATTGATCAGATCCGGAATATGTTCGATCATGCACAAATCCTTAGAATTGAAAATAAAAGTTCCTCTTTCATTTTCATAGACCGGAAAATACTCTCCCGGACGACTTTCTTCCATAACAGAGTACTTCCATCGACACGGATGAGTACATGCTCCCTGATTGGAATCTCTTCCTGTCAGATAATTGCTTAACAGACATCTTCCGGAATATGAGATACACATCGCTCCATGAATAAAAGTCTCGATCTCCATATCTTCAGGAATTCTGCTTCGAATCTCGCGAATCTCTTCCAGCGACAATTCTCTCGCTGTCACCACTCGCTTGGCTCCCATCTGATACCAAAACTGGTATGTACCATAATTGGTGTTATTTGCCTGAGTACTAATGTGACGTTCGATCTCAGGACATACTTCTTTTGCGATCTGATAGACTCCCGGATCCGAAATAATCAGTGCATCCGGTCCGATTTCCCGGAGTTCTTCAAAATACTTCCGGACGCCCTCCAGATCCTGATTATGTGCCAGAATATTAGCTGTGACGTATACTTTTACACCATGTTCGTGGGCAAACCGTACCCCTTCTGACATATCTTCTTTTGAAAAGTTCTTTGCTTTTGCACGCAGACCGAAAGCCTCGCCTCCGATATAGACTGCATCCGCACCGAATATAACCGCAACCTGCAGTACTTCCAGGCTGCTGGCCGGAACAAGTAATTCCGGAATTCTCATGATTCTTTCTCCTATCGTTTCGTGCTGATCGCAACCCCATCTCCAAGTGGGAGCAGGGAAGTTACCAGCTCGTCATTGTGTTTCAATTCATACAGATACTCACGCATCCGCTTATAGATGGTCCGGTTTCTTCGTTCTACCGCAAACCGTGACTCAATCAGATCGCCTTCCTGCAAGATATTATCCGACACTAAAAGACCTCCACTCTTTAAGAGTCGCAACACTTCCGGTAAAAAATGAAGATACTGTCCTTTGGCTGCATCCATAAAAATAAAATCAAAGGGTTCGGTGAGCGTGGGAAGAATCTCTGCTGCATCTCCCTCCAGAAGTTCGATCTGCTCCTCTTTACCCGCTTTTTTAAAATTATCCCGGGCAATCGGGATCCTCTTTTCGTAATTTTCGATGGTTATGATCTGACAGGGTTCCGGATTATATTCACACATCAACAAGGCAGAAAAACCAACTGCAGTGCCCACCTCCAGAATCCGTTTCGGTCTGGCAGCTGCCATCAGAAACTTTAAAAAGCTCTGCATTTCCCTTCTTACAATAGGAACCGCATCTTCTCTTGCTTCTTTTTCCAGCTGTTCCAGGAATTCTGTATGACCTTCGTCCAGGGAATTGATAAAAGTCACCATACGTTCGTCTACGATCATGAGGCACTCTCCTCTCCTGACTCTGGATCTTCCGCATCGGAACTACTGCTTTCTTCTTCCTCAGACGGCTGTCCCTCTGTGTTTTTCCCTGACAGGATGGCAAGCATCTCATCAACTGTCTCATGCGTATTCAAAAGATAAGTACCAGGCTTGATCTTACCACGATAATCGGAGAGTTTTTCCTGTGCCCAGAAGATAACCGGTCGTTCAATCAATCCTTTTTCCTGCAGAGTTTCCCCCACATCATAGACAGAATCATCTTCATGAACAATTACAGTTACCTCCTGCCCATCTGCCTGTGTATGAGCCTCCGGTTCCTGATAGAAGATCAGATACCCGAAACTGTATGCCGTTTTTCCAACAAAAATCAGGCCACAGATCAGCAAAACATAGAGCAGAATCCGAATCGCCCCCTTGGCTCCACTTACGGCAGCCTGATACGTTGCATCTTTTTTCTTTTTCTTACTAACCATCTATACTCCTTGCTTATCCTTCCCACATATAACGCGGGGATGTCCGGCAGTGTGATCATACATTCGGAATATTCAGATCAATCCCGTTTCGAAACTGTTCCTGTACTTGCTGAAGCATCCGACAGACATCCAGCTCCGCCTCCAGATATGCATTCACCTCCGGAACTTTCCGAAGCTTTTCATATCTGTTTTCTACTTCATCTGTAATATCGTACAAATCTCCCTGTGTATCGTCATTGTTCATATGAAAGACAGCTACACGGAATTCATCAATCTGTTTTTTCAGCTCAGGATTGGATTTCAGCATCTCCTCACATGCAAGGTACCTCTGATATGCGGAATCCTCTCTGATTACTTCCAGCAGTTTTTCCACACACTCCTGTATCTTGTTCATGTATCTTACGCCTCCATTATAATTGGCAGAATCATCGGTTTTCTCTTGGTTCTCTTCCACAAAAAGTCACCAAGAGAATCTTTGATCACGCCTTTCATTTTTCCCCAGTCAGAAATTCTTCGATCCAGGCAGGAATCAATAGCATCTTCTACAACACTCTTTGCCTGTCCCATCAGATCTTCGGACTCTCTCACATATACAAAACCACGGGATACAATATCCGGACCTGCCAGAAGCTGGTTACTGTATTTTTCCAGTGTCAGTACCACGATCATAATACCGTCTTCTGCCAGATGCTGACGGTCACGAAGTACGATATTTCCCACATCGCCGACACCAAGTCCATCTACCAGGATTGCTCCGGTATGCACTTTACCGGTAATTTCCGCGGATTCATCATTTAATTCCATCACATCACCGGAGTGCATGATGAAAATATTTTCTTTCGGAATACCCAGGCTCTCTGCAATACCCGCCTGTGCTTTCAGATGACGGAATTCTCCATGAACCGGAATCGAATATTTCGGTTTTACCAGAGAGTAAATCAATTTGATCTCTTCCTGGCAGGCATGTCCTGATACATGTACATCCTGGAAAATAACATCTGCACCTTTGGCTGACAATTCATTGATGACACGGGATACTGCTTTTTCATTACCCGGAATCGGGTTGGAACTGAAAATAATGGTATCACCTGGTTTAATGGAAACTTTTTTATGAATATTTGCTGCCATGCGAGACAAAGCTGCCATAGATTCTCCCTGGCTTCCGGTTGTGATCAGAACCATCTGCTCATCCGGATAGTTTTTCATTTCATCGATATCAATCAGTGTGTTGTCCGGCACATTCAGATAGCCAAGTTCAGACGCTGTTCCAATGACATTGACCATACTTCGACCTTCCACAACTACTTTTCTTCCGTATTTGTAAGCAGAGTTGATGATCTGCTGCACACGGTCTACGTTAGATGCGAACGTCGCAATGATAATTCTTGTATTTTTATGCTCTGCAAACAGATTATCAAAAGTTTTTCCCACGGTACGTTCTGACATGGTAAATCCTTTTCTCTCTGCATTGGTACTGTCACACATCAGTGCAAGAACACCTTTTTTGCCGATCTCTGCAAAACGCTGCAGATCAATGGCATCGCCGAATACCGGTGTATAATCTACTTTAAAGTCACCGGTATGCACAACGATTCCGGCAGGAGAATAAATAGCAAGTGCAGAAGCATCCTGAATACTGTGATTTGTTTTTATAAATTCGATTCGGAAACATCCCAGATTGATCGATTGTCCGTGTTTGATGGTTTTTCTTTTTGTGGTACGAAGTAAGTTGTGTTCTTTTAATTTATTTTCTATCAGACCGATCGTCAGCTTGGTTGCGTAGATCGGTGCATTAATTTCTCTCAAAACATAAGGAAGAGCTCCGATATGATCCTCGTGTCCGTGAGTGATCACAAAACCCTTCACTTTTTCATAATTATCTTTCAAATAGGTAATATCAGGGATGACCAGGTCGATTCCCAGCATATCGTCCTCCGGGAACGCCAGACCACAGTCCACCACAATAATACTGTCTTCGTATTCAAAGGCAGTAATATTCATTCCAATCTGTTCCAGTCCGCCCAGAGGAATGATTTTCAATTTTCCACCGTTACTTTTTTTCAAATAGCACCTCCGTCACTACTTACATCTCAATATCCACATCGTCCATCATCTGACTGAACACTTTTGACATGGCTTCCAGTTCCACATCATCTTCCACCATCACATAATCCGCTTCCGGATCCGTCTCCTCAGAAGAATCTTTCAGGATGTAGGCGTTAGCTTCATCATCCATGGAGTCTGTTACCAGCAGATAATCTGTACCGTTCACTCTGGTCTGCTCCTCTACATAGAATTCCACTGTTTCGCCTTCATCTGTCACAAATTTGATTTTATCCATAATGATTCTACCGTCCTGTTTCTTCATTCTTATTCGCAAGATAATCCAGATACCCCTGCAGAATAAATACCGCAGCGATTTCATCCACATGTTCTTTCCGGTTTTCCCGGCGTACTCCCGTCTCCATCAATACACGGTTGGCAGATACAGTTGTCAGCCGTTCATCCCACATCACAACAGGCAGACCTGTTCGTCTCTCCAGCGTTTCTTTCAGCTCCAGAGATTTCTCAGCCCTGTCTCCCAGTGTATTATTCATATTCTTCGGTAAACCAAGTACGATTTCTTCTACCTGATACTGTGCAATCAGTTCTTCAATTCTTGCCAACGTCTGGCGCATCTTGTTTTCTGATTTTCTGCGGATGATTTCCACACCCTGGGCAGTAAAACCAAGGGGGTCGCTTACTGCGACTCCCACTGTCTTTGAGCCGTAATCAAGTCCTAGAATTCTCATCAGCGATTCTCCCAGGATCTGTTTTTAATATACTCTTTCAGAAGTTCTTCTACCAGTTCATCACGTTCCACTTTCATGATCATACTTCTGGCACCCTTGTAACTGGTGATATACGTAGGATCTCCGGACATAATATAACCTACAATCTGGTTAACCGGGTTATAACCCTTCTCTTCCATCGCTGTGTATACCACATCCAGGACTTCTTTCACCTGTACTTCCGGCTCTGTTTTCACTTTAAAATACTGTGTATTGCTTAAATTTGCCATTTTTTCACGTCCTCGACTATACTTGATATCTATTCTATTCTAATACAGAAGATGCAAAAATTCAATCAAGTTTACAGTTTTTTTAAACTTTCCATTGCTATTTATCAGTTTTGTAACATTCTGCCGATTACTGTTATTCTGCCGGATCACCGATTTGTTCCACATAACTTTGCTATTCTGCAAGAATGAGATCCTGACCGATGATGTTCTGCAGTTGTACCATAACACGTTTATTTTCCAGATTTTCTTCTGATATTACCGCAACTTTCAGGTATTCCATCGTATGCCCCGTCCAGTAGGTCTGACCCTGAATCTCCTGTTGTTCTTCAAACAAAACTTCTTTTTTCTTTCCCAAAAACTGCTCCATATATTCTCTCTGGCGTTCTTGTCCGAGAGCGATCAAAACTCTGCTTCTTTCTTTTTTTATCTGTTCCGGAAGCTGATCCGGCATGACTGCTGCTTTCGTTCCTTCTCTCTTCGAATACGGGAAAATATGTGTCTCATAAAAATGAATACTGTCCACAAAACTGCGGCTTTCCTCAAATTCTTCTTCTGTTTCTCCCGGAAATCCTGTGATCACATCGGTAGTCAGTGCCGGTGCCGGATAATATTTTCTCAGGATTTCACATTTTTCCCGGTACTCCTGCGCTGTGTACCGTCGATTCATTCGCTTCAGTGTAGCAGTACATCCGCTTTGCAGTGACAGATGAAAATGCGGACACACTTTCGGCAGACTGCTGATCGCTTTTGCGAATTCTTTCGTAATAATCCCCGGTTCGAGAGATCCAAGGCGAATCCTCTCGATACCGTCTACCTCATGCACTGCCTGAATCAGCGTCAGCAGATTCTCCTGTTCTTCCGGACGTTCTTTTCCATAAGAACTCAGATGGATCCCTGTCAGTACCACTTCCTGGCAACCGGATGCCGCAAGCCGTTTCACTTCCCCTACAACATCCTCTGTTTTTTTACTGCGGATCCTTCCCCTTGCATACGGAATCATACAATACGTACAGAACTGATTGCAGCCGTCCTGGACTTTCAGGTATGCTCTTGTATGTTCTTCGGTACGGTCGATCTCCAGTTTTTCATATTCTTTTGTATGATTGATATCCACACATTCCGTGGTTTTCTGCTGGCCTGATCGATAGTTTTCCAGTATGGAAATGAGTTCCTGTTTTTTATTATTCCCGATTATGATATCTATAGACGCATCTGCTTCTGCTTTTTTTGTATCCGCCTGGACATAACATCCGGCTGCCACCACAATAGCATCCGGATTCATCTTTTTGGCCTTATGAAGCATCTGTCTCGATTTACGGTCAGCGATGTTGGTCACAGTACAGGTATTGATCACATAGATGTCTGCCCCCGGTTCAAAGGGTACGATTTCATATCCTGCTGCCTCTAACATCTGCTGCATTGCTTCTGTCTCGTATGCATTCACTTTACATCCCAGATTATGCAGTGCAACTTTTCCTTTCATTGTCTACCTTCTTTCTTTTCTGCCAAATTATTCTTTCGTTTTCTTTGAATCTTTGTATGCTTTCACCTTGACTTTTACCATCCAAAACGGTAAGATAAATTTAGCTGAAATGTGCTGCCAGGAACTGTTATTGACAGATTTACCTCCGGCACGGCCAAAAAATAATCTGAATTTTCGGGAGGAAGTTATCATGAAAACTGTTAGTATTTCACTTAATTCCATTGACAAAGTAAAAGCATTTGTAAACGATATTTCCAAATATGATTTCGATTTTGATCTGGTTTCCGGAAGATATGTCATCGATGCAAAATCCATCATGGGTATCTTCAGTCTGGATCTTTCCAAACCGATCAATCTGAATGTTCATGCAGAAGGAAGCAACCTGGATGAAGTATTAAAAGTACTTGCTCCATATATCATTGACTGAGTCTGAATTTTTAAATCGGGAGTCTGTTTGCAACAGGCTCCCTTTTTATATTTACTGTTCGTAACTGCACAGGTGCTGAACAGTTACTAGTCAGAATGGAATGATATTGTACTTCTGCGTTTCGTCAGATTTTATGCCTCAATGTAAATGCGTTCTGCAGTATTGACTGCCTGATCCATCATCTCATCAATCTTCTCTTCCAGCTTTTTCTCTGATTTTTTGATCATCTGAATATTCGGTTTTGTTACCGGATGTTTTGCCACAAAGATCGTACAGCAGTCTTCGTATGGCTGTATGGATGTCTCATACGTATTGATCTTCAGAGAAATATCCACAATTTCCTGTTTGTCGAATCCGATCACCGGACGGAATACCGGCATCGTACATACTTCATTCGTTGCAGCAAGACTCTGCACGGTCTGGCTGGCCACCTGACCGATGCTCTCTCCTGTGATCAGTCCCAGGCATCCCTGCTCTTTTCCGATGCGTTCCGCAATCTTCATCATATACCGGCGCATAATGATCGTCAGCTCATCGTGTGGGCACTGATCATAGATATACAGCTGAATATCCGTAAAGTTAACCACATACAGATTGATCGGTCCGCTGTATCTTGCCACCAGTTTTGCCAGATCCACAACTTTCTGTTTTGCACGTTCGCTGGTATATGGCGGTGCATGGAAATAAACAGCGTCAATCTTTACGCCACGTTTTGCGATCATATATCCGGCTACCGGAGAGTCAATACCACCGGATAACAGAAGCATCGCTTTTCCGTTGGTTCCGATCGGCATACCGCCCGGTCCCGGAATAGACTCGGAGTAAATATAGATTTTTTCGCGGATCTCAACGGTGATCAGCAGCTGCGGATCATGGACATCCACTTTCATCTCCGGAAAAGCGTCCAGAATCGCTCCTCCAAGATCTGCATTCAGTTCCATAGATGTTCCAGGATAGGTCTTCTTTGCACGACGGACATGCATTTTGAATGATTTATTTTTATCCGGATATACATGATCCACATAAGCTACCACATCTTTTTCCAATTGTTCGTAACCCTGATCTTCCTTAATCACAACCGGACAGATATACGCGATTCCAAATACCCGTTTTAATGCTTCCAGAGCTTCTTCATAATCAAAATCACCCTCAGTAAGCACATAGATTCTCCCCTGCTCTTTGGTCACATGAAAGGTTCCTTCTACCGGTTTCAATACATATTCCATCTGACGGATCAGTGCATCTTCAAACAGATATCTGTTCTTTCCTTTGATGCCGATTTCCGCATATTTTACTAAAAATGCTTTAAACATCTCTTTTCTCCTTCTGCTACTTGCTGTGGTTAATGTCTCGCATATCGACGCAGCATCGGTATGACTTCATTTAACACCTGTAACGTGTAATCCAGTTCTTCCTTTGTGGTTGTCTCACAGAAGCTGAACCGAACGGTTGCTTCCATCTGATTCTTCGGCAGTCCAATAGCTGTCAGTGTAGGACTTCCACTTCTTTTGTGCGTAGAGCAGGCACTTCCGGCGGATACGTAGATACCTCTTTCTTCCAGTGTATGTAATAAGACTTCGCTTCTCACGCCCACGAAAGCAGCACTTACGATCTGCGGTGCCGCTTCTTCTCCCTGTGGACCGTGTACCACGACCTGATCCATCTTTGCAAGTTCTCTGACGAAATACGTACGAAGCCCACGCATATGCTTATCATTTTCTTCCAGATGATCATAAACCATTTTGGAAGCCAATCCCAGTCCTGCAATTCCCGGCACATTGTCCGTACCGGAACGCATGCCTTTCTGCTGTCCACCACCGTAAATGATCGGAACGATCTTCATTTTTTCACTGATATATAAGAATCCGGTTCCCTTCGGTCCGTGAATCTTATGTCCGCTCGCGGAAAGCATATCGATATGCATCTTTTTCGGAAGGATCCGGAACTTTCCGTAGGCCTGAATCGCATCCACATGAAAATACGTTTTCGGATTTACCTGCTTGATCAGCTCTCCGATCTCTGCAATCGGTTCCACCGCTCCGATTTCGTTATTTACAAACATCACCGATACCAGAATCGTCTCTGGGCGAATCGCTTCTTTCAGTTCTTCCGGAGAAATCTGTCCCTGTGCATTCACACCCAGTCTCGTCACTTCAAATCCCTGGCTTTCCAGAAATTCTGCCGGAGCAGATACGGCCGGATGTTCAATACTACTGATGATAATATGGTTCCCCTGGCGTCTGTTCGCCAGAGCAGTTCCGATTAACGCCCAGTTGTTGGACTCAGTTCCACCGGAGGTAAAATAAATCTCTTTTTCTTGTACTTTTAATGTAGCTGCAATCTGTCTGGCAGCTTCTTTCACGTATCGTTCACTCTCCACACCCTTCTGGTGCATGGCAGAAGGATTGCCATAGTCGTCCATCATGGTTTTCACGACGATATCCTTCACCTCTTCGTAGCAACGGGTAGTGGCCGAATTATCTAAATATGCTTCCACTTGTTATTCCTTTCCTTCCAGTAAGAACATCAGAATCGAGAGCACTGTCATTCCTGCTGTCTCTGTTCTTAGAATCCGTTTTCCCAGTGTGATCGGCTGTACCTGATGATTCATCGCCAGTTCGATCTCTTCCGGTGTGAATCCACCTTCCGGTCCGATAAAGATACCGATAGACTGCCCCGGTTCGATCTGTTCAAACAGTTTTTTCGTGTGTGCCATATTTTCAGCAAGTTCATACGGAATAAACCGGATATCCAGCTCTTCAGCATAGTTTACTGCCTCTGAAAACTTCATAACAGAATGAATCTCTGGAATCACCATTCGTTTGGACTGTTTGGCAGCACTTTCTGCGATCGTCTGCCACCGTTTCTGTTTGGAAGCTTCTTTTTTCGCATCCAGTTTTACTACCGCCCGGGCCGTGCTCACCGGAATCACTTCATAGACACCAAGTTCCACAGCTTTCTGAATGATCATCTCCATCTTGTCACTCTTTGGAAGTCCCTGAAACAGATAAATCTTTGACGGCAGCTCCATGCCCACTTCCTGCACATAACTGATATCTGCAATTACTTCTTCTGCTTCCATCTCGCTCACCAGACAGGTGTATTCCAGATTGTCACCTGCACTGATCAGGATCGTCTCTCCCTGACGCATCCGAAGCACATTTTTAATATGGTTCACATCACTGCCTGTGATATGTATCTTTTTTTCTTCCATATCAATCTGTTCTTGTTTTACAAAAAAACGATACATCTTACGCCTGCTTTCTTGCGGTTACGGATACCCACTCACCCTGATATGTTACTTCCAGAATCTCCAGACCGGCTGCCTTTACGGCATCAACTACGGTCTGCTCTTTGTCATCAATGATACCGGAGGTAATGTATACAGCACCCGGTTTCATCTGATTGACAATGACCGGGGTCAGCGGCACCAGAACATCTGCCAGAATATTTGCCACTACGATGTCGTAACATTCATAGCCTACTTTATCCTGTACTTCTTTGTCATCGATGATATTTCCGATCATCATATCAAAGCTTTCCGGTGCGATTCCGTTTACTTCTTTATTTTCTTCTACTGCCGACACTGCGCACGGATCCAGATCAGTTCCGACTGCATGTTTCGCCCCCATTTTCAGTGCAATAATAGAAAGGATACCACTTCCGGTTCCCACATCGAGAAGTTCTGTCTCCGATGTTACATATTTTTTCAGCTGACGGATACACAACTGTGTAGTCTCATGCATACCGGTTCCGAAGGCAGTGCCCGGATCGATATGAATGATCATTTTGTCTTTGTCTTCTTCTTTTACTTCTTCCCAGGAAGGAATGATCAGGATATCATCCACATAAAACTGTTTGAAATATTTTTTCCAGTTATTGATCCAGTCAATGTCTTCCGTCTCGTCAACTGTGATACTTCCTTCTCCGATCTGGCAGAACATCCGCAGAGATTCCAGTTCTTCTTTCACCTGGGAAAGAATCTCTTCTTCGGTCTTTTCTTCTCCATTTACCGTAAGAGTTCCGTCTTCTGTCTCTTCCACAAAAAAACTCAGATAAGCGATTCCATCGTCTTCCGGTCCATCCGGCAGAATATCCACAAACATCTGCTCCTTTTCCATTGCAGTCAAAGGTACTTTGTCTTCAATCTGTGCGCCTTCCAGCCCGATATCATATAATGTACTGATGATAATATCTTCTGCATCTGTCACTGTTTTTATTTTAAATTTTTTCCATTTCATAAACTTTCTTACCTTTCTGTACAAGTACACAAGTGCATAGCTATGATAACTATACTAGATTCTGTTCAAAAAAGCAACAAAAGAGATTGTCCGGAAAACATTTCTGTTTTCCGGACAGTCCCTTTTTTCTGTAGCTGTGGTCTTTAATCTTCAAACGTTTCTTTCAATTTATCCATAAAACGTTTTTTCTTTTCTTTTTCCGGTGCCGGTTTTCCCTGACATGCCGCATCGAATGCACGAAGCGCATCTTTTGCTTCCTCGGAAAGTTTGGTCGGTACCTGAACAACCAGTGTAACATATTGATCACCGCGAACATTTTTGTTTCTCAGTGACGGTACACCTTTTCCACGCAGACGGATCTTGGTATCGGTCTGTGTTCCCGGTTTTACTTCGTATTCTACTTCACCGTCTACCGTGCTGATGCGGATCTTGCCACCCAGTGCAGCCTGTGCATAAGTGATCGGTGCCGTGGAGAAGATATTCATATCCTGTCTCTGGAAAATCGGATGGCGAGCCACCTGTACTTCTACCAGCAGGTCTCCTCTCGGTCCCCCATTAGTTCCGGGTTCTCCTTTTTCACGGATACGGATACTCTGTCCATCGTCAATACCAGCCGGAATAGATACCTGAATCTTCTTTCTGCTTGCGGTAAATCCGGTTCCCCGGCAATCCGGGCATTTGTCTTTGATGATCTTACCGGTTCCACCACAGTCCGGACAGGTCTGTACGTTTCGCACCATACCAAACATGGACTGCTGGGTATATGTTACCTGACCGGTTCCATGACATTTGCTGCAGGTCTCCGGAGAAGTGCCCGGTTTTGCACCGGTTCCGTTACACTTGGTACAGGTATCCTTCAGTGTCAGCTCCAGTTCTTTCTCACAGCCGAAAACTGCTTCCTGGAAGGTAATGTGGACCACTGCACGCAGATTTGCTCCACGCATCGGACCATTGTTCGCTCTGCGGCTTCTTCCGCCACCGAACAGATCCCCGAAAATATCGCCGAAGATATCGCCCATATCTGCGCCGTTAAAGTCGAATCCACCGAAACCGCCACCCTGACCGGCTCCACCATTTTCAAATGCTGCATGACCGTACTGGTCGTATGTTCTTCTCTTTTCCGGATCGCTCAGTACGCTGTACGCCTCTGTCGCCTCTTTAAATTTTGCTTCTGCTTCTTTATCCCCTGGGTTCATATCCGGATGATACTTTTTCGCCAGTTTCCGGTATGCTTTTTTCAAGGTCGCATCATCAGCTCCGCGCTCTACACCCAGAACCTCATAATAATCTCTTTTCTCTGCCATTTTCTTTCACCTTATCGAAACGCCTCGTACCCCTGGGGGATACAACTGCGGAATTATCTACTCATATGATGTCAGGATCAAAAGTTCAGAAATCTTCCTGCAAGCAGGCTTATATCAGATTTCCGATCCTAAAGCCCTGGCATCATCACATTATGGGGACGGTGACCCTTCCGGTATCCCCGTCCCCTGCATTTACTTACACGACTTGTATAACCATCTGGTAAGTATGATTTATTCTTTATTCGTATTAAACTTCTTTGTAGTCAGCGTCTACTACGTCGTCGCCGTATCCTGCTTCACTGGATCCCTGAGAAGCACCGCCTGCTGCTCCACTCATGTCCGGACCTGCACCCTGAGCACCTGCTGCTCCCTGTGCCTGTTCATATACTTTTGCAAACAGTTTCTGTGCGCTTTCCATCAGTTTTTCTTTTGCAGCTTTGATCTCTGCAACCTGCTCATCTGTCATGTTATCTACAGGAGCTTTTGCGATCAGATCTTTCAGAGCTGCCAGATCAGCTTCTACTGCTGTCTTATCGTTGGCATCCAGTTTGTCGCCTACCTCTTCGATAGCTTTCTCTGTCTGGAATACCATAGCGTCTGCATCATTTCTTGTATCGATGGCGTCTTTTCTCTTCTTATCCTGTGCTTCGTACTCAGCAGCTTCTTTTACTGCTTTGTCGATATCGGAATCAGACATATTGGAACCAGCTGTGATAGTAATGTGCTGTTCTTTTCCTGTTCCCAGGTCTTTTGCAGATACATTTACGATACCGTTGGCATCAATATCAAAAGTTACTTCAATCTGCGGAACACCTCTTCTTGCTGGCGGGATTCCATCCAGACGGAACTGACCAAGAGATTTGTTATCTTTCGCAAACTGTCTCTCACCCTGTACGACGTTGATGTCTACGGCTGTCTGGTTATCTGCTGCTGTGGAGAAGATCTGGCTCTTCTTGGTCGGGATGGTTGTATTTCTCTCGATCAGTCTGGTTGCGATACCACCCATTGTCTCGATAGACAGTGACAGTGGAGTTACATCCAGAAGCAGGATATCGCCGGCACCGGCATCGCCTGCCAGTTTACCACCCTGTACGGAAGCTCCCAGAGCTACGCACTCATCCGGGTTCAGGCTCTTGCTTGGTTCATGTCCTGTCAGCTGTTTTACTTTATCCTGTACAGCCGGGATACGTGTAGAACCACCAACCAGAAGGACTTTGCTCAGTTCAGAAGCGGTCAGTCCTGCATCTGCCAGTGCTCTTCTTACAGGTTCTGCTGTCAGTTCTACCAAATCATGTGTCAGTTCATCGAATTTTGCTTTTGTCAGGTTCATATCGAAGTGTTTCGGACCTTCTGCTGTAGCTGTGATGAATGGCAGGTTGATGTTGGTTGTTGTAGAAGAAGAAAGTTCTTTTTTCGCTTTCTCTGCTGCTTCTTTGATTCTCTGCAGAGCCATCTTATCCTGAGACAGGTCTACACCTTCTGTTCTCTTGAACTCTGCCAGCATGTAATCTGCTACTTTCTGGTCGAAGTCATCACCACCCAGACGGTTGTTACCTGCGGTAGACAGAACTTCGATAACGCCATCACCGATCTCGATGATAGATACATCAAATGTACCACCACCTAAGTCGTATACCATGATCTTCTGTTCCTGTTCGTTGTCCAGACCATAGGCAAGAGCTGCTGCTGTAGGCTCGTTGATGATACGTTTTACATCCAGACCTGCAATCTTACCTGCATCTTTGGTTGCCTGACGCTGTGCATCGTTAAAGTAAGCCGGAACAGTGATAACTGCTTCTGTTACTTTTTCACCCAGGTAGTTTTCTGCATCAGATTTCATCTTCTGCAGGATCATAGCAGAAATCTCCTGTGGAGAATATTTTTTGTCATCGATGGTTACTTTGTAGTCAGTACCCATATGTCTTTTAATAGAAGAAACTGTTTTATCTGCGTTGGTTACTGCCTGACGTTTTGCAGGTTCACCTACCAGTCTTTCTCCTGTTTTTGTAAATGCTACTACAGATGGTGTTGTTCTTGCTCCTTCTGCATTTGTGATAACGGTTGGTTTACCACCTTCCATAACAGCTACACAACTGTTTGTTGTTCCTAAGTCAATACCAATGATTTTTCCCATGACTGTTTCCTCCTCATGAATTATAATCTTAATCTATATTCTGATAATTGTTAGTTGGCTACTTTTACCATGCTGTGGCGGACTACACTGTCTTTGTACATGTAACCCTTCTGGAACTCTTCTACTACGATGTTCTCTCCGACTGTTTCATCTTCCACATGCATCACTGCATTGTGGAAATCCGGATTGAATTCATTTCCTACAGCTTCAATGGCTTTTACTCCCATGCCATCCAGTGCGGTAAGGAACTGTTTGTAGATTTTTTCCATTCCCTGTACGAAAGGATCTTCTTTGTCTTCTGCGACATCCAGACCTCTTTCAAAGTTATCGACTACCGGAAGGATCTTCTCGATCACATCCTTGGCTCCCACAGCATACATACCTGCTTTTTCTTTTTCGGTACGTTTTCTGAAGTTTTCGAACTCGGCCATCTGGCGTTTTACCCGATCGGTCAGTTCTTCGATTTTTTCATCTTTTTTATCTTTTTTCTTTTTTCCAAAAAGTTTTTTCTCTTTGGTCTCTTCCACTTCTTCGCTTCCTGCCTGAGTTTCAGGAGTTGCTTCGGTGACTTCGTCTTCAGCTGCCTCGGTTTCTTTTACCTCTTCGGCTGTCTCCTCAGCAGTCGTTTTATTTTCTTCTGTCATCTCTCACATTCCACCTTTCTACGGCTTTTTGAATATGTTGTCCAACTGGACTTTCAATGTTTTCAGATTATCTACTACATTTTCATAATCCATTCTCTTCGGTCCGATAATTCCTATCGTTCCTTTCATTCCCTCTCCCAGATCATACGATGCGGTTACTACACTGCAATCTTTCATGGTCTGTATCGGGCTTTCATTTCCTATATATACCTGAATTCCTGTATTCTCTCCGGAATCAGAAACGGTATCCTTGATCATCTCAACCAGTTCCTGTTTATCCTCAAATGCAGATATCAGTTCGCTGGCCTTACTGCTGTCTGCCAGTTCCGGATATTTGAAAATGTTGGTCGCTCCGCTTGTATACACCGGAACTTCCTCATCGTCCACTGCAATGGCATCTGCCACCGCGTCTAATACGGTACTCACCACACCACTGTGGACACCTGCCTGTTCTTTCAGCTTCGTGATCATGCCAAGACTGATCTCTTCGATCGTCAGACCATTCAGCTGTGTATTCAATAACAGGTTCAGTTTCAGGATCTGTTCATCATCGATCGTCTCATCCAGATTTACAATCTGGTTCTTTACCAGGTTGCCTTCCACAACGATCACTGCCAGAAGCTGTTCTTCGTTCAGCTTGGATAACTGAATGAATTTTACTTTGTTGTGATGATAGGTAGGACCGGTAATGAGTGTCGCATAATTCGTATTGGATGCGAGCACCTTGACCACCTGTTTGAGCACCCGTTCCATCCGATCTGTTTTCTCGATCATCATTTCCTTCATCTCGGAAACTTCCTGATCTTTTTCTTTCATCAGTTCATCGACATATAATCGATAACCGAGATCCGATGGAATCCTGCCCGCTGAGGTATGAGGCTGTACAATGTATCCCAGATCTTCCAGATCCGACATCTCATTTCGAATGGTGGCAGAACTCAGATTCAAATCTGTGTACTTGGAAATGGTTCTCGAACCAACCGGCTCACCAGTTTCCAGATAGGTCTGGATAATCGCTTTTAAAATCTTGCGTTTTCTTTCATCCAAATCCTGCATCTTCTCTGCCTCCTTCTTTGTCTTTTTTGTTGTGTTAGCACTCGTTTAAGTGGAGTGCTAACATCTATGGTTTAAAGATAGCACTGCCTCTTTTATTTGTCAATGGGTATTTTGAAATTTTTTGTTTTTTTCTTCGTCTTGGATTTCTAATCACCTTCAGTAAGGCATTTTGACTTGTATGTCTCTGGATTTTGGCAAAAAACATGCAAAAGCACCTCGCGGAATGCTACCCTGTACATAAAAAGAAAGAATCTTCTGCTGTAAATATCCGCTCACACATTTCGGGGACATTTTTTCAGAAAATTCTTTCTTTATATAATATACAAATTTTTTGAGTCGTATTCCTACCTGTCCAGTTCTTCCAGATTCTTCTTCAGTTCAATCATCTGGTCACGCAGTTCGGCTGCCATTTCGAAGTTCAGGTCGGCCGCTGCCGCTTTCATCTGTTTTTGTACTTTTCCGATCAGTTCTTCGAGTTCCTTACGGCTCATAGATTCCATGTCTTTTTCCAGTTTCTTCTGTGTCTTCGCCACTTCTTTGGATATGCTGATCAGATCCCTGACTGCCTTTTTGATCGTCTTCGGTGTAATTCCGTGTTCCTTATTATATGCTTCCTGCAATTCTCTTCTTCGAAGTGTCTCATCGATGGCGCGGCGCATGGAATCTGTGATCACATCTGCATACATGATGACATGTCCCTCCGCATTTCTTGCTGCACGGCCGATCGTCTGGATCAGAGAAGTTTCCGATCGCAGGAATCCTTCCTTGTCCGCATCCAGGATCGCCACCAGTGAGATCTCCGGGATATCCAGACCCTCTCGAAGCAGGTTGATACCCACCAGCACATCAAATACATCCAGACGCATATCGCGGATAATTTCCGATCGTTCCAGCGTATCGATATCGGAATGCAGGTATTTGACACGGATACCCAGATCTTTCATATAATCGGTCAGTTCCTCTGCCATTCGTTTGGTAAGCGTTGTCACCAGAATCTTATTATGTTTTTCCACTTCTTTGTTGACTTCTCCTACCAGATCGTCAATCTGTCCCTCCACCGGACGCACTTCCACATAAGGATCCAGAAGTCCGGTCGGTCGGATAATCTGCTCTGCACGAAGAAGTTCATGATCCTTTTCATATTGTCCCGGCGTTGCCGACACGAAAAGCACCTGATCGATCCGTTCTTCAAATTCCTCAAAATTCAGCGGTCGGTTATCTTTTGCCGACGGAAGACGGAATCCATAGTCCACCAGCGTCGATTTTCTTGACTGGTCACCAAAATACATACCGCGCACCTGTGGCACCGTAATATGTGACTCATCGATCATGATCAGATAGTCATCCCCGAAGTAATCCATCAGTGTATATGGCGGCTCTCCCGGTTTCAGTCCTGCCAGATGCCGGGAATAGTTCTCGATACCGGAACAAAAACCTGTCTCTTTCATCATTTCCAGATCAAAATTGGTCCGTTCGCTGATTCTCTGTGCCTCGAGAAGTTTGTCTTCGCTTTTAAAATACGCCACCTGTTCTTCCATTTCTTTTTCAATGGCCTTGGAGGCCTCTAGGATACGTTCCATCGGCACAACATAATGAGACGCCGGATATAAGGCGATATGATTCAGTTCTCTCCGGATCTCCCCGGTCAGCACATCCACTTCCGTGATCCGGTCAATCTCATCTCCGAAGAATTCCACCCGGATCGCCACATCCGATTCATATGCCGGAATAATCTCCACTACATCCCCTCGCACCCGGAAGGTTCCACGGTGAAAATCCATATCGTTTCGGTCATACTGCATATCAATCAGACTCCGCAACACCTCATCCCGATCCTTCTCCATCCCCGGTCGCAGTGAGATCATCATGTTCTGATAGTCCTTCGGACTGCCGATTCCATAGATACAGGATACACTTGACACGATGATAACATCTTTCCGTTCGGAAAGTGCCGCGGTAGCTGAGAGCCGGAGTCTGTCGATTTCCTCGTTGATGGCGGAGTCCTTGGCAATGTAAGTATCCGTGGAGGGGACATAGGCTTCGGGCTGGTAGTAATCGTAGTAGGAGACAAAATATTCCACTGCGTTATTCGGGAAAAACTCCTTAAATTCTCCGTATAACTGCGCTGCAAGCGTTTTGTTATGTGCAATAATCAACGTTGGTTTGTTTAATTGCTGAATGACATTTGCCATGGTAAATGTCTTACCGGAACCGGTGACACCCAGAAGTGTCTGACACTGGTTGCCTTCTTTGAACCCTTCGACCAGCTCTTTGATCGCTTCAGGCTGATCGCCGGTTGGTTTGTATTCGGATACTAATTCAAAATGATCCATATGATTTCTCCTGATCCGCTCTGGCTGGCGGTGATATTTTAGAAATAGTAGTTGTATTCTTAGTATTGTTACTTATCCAGTATAGCATTCGGAAGAAAAAAAGTACAGAGCAAAGCCGAATGTTTGTTCTGTGAAATTTAATGGTAAATTTTAAACACATTGACAGACCATCCTTTTCCGATATATACTATTTTTATTACACACGTAAGATTTGGAGGAATATCACATGAGCAATCTGCCTCAAATTTCAGAAGCTGAATTTGAAGTTATGAAAATCGTTTGGAAATACGCAC
>JABLTM010075994.1_pt1 | contig 31047 bp, 20 predicted proteins | sample 7160121 | NCBI WGS metagenome assembly JABLTM01 (sample SAMN14651224, study PRJNA627086) | human gut metagenome | isolation source: feces | host: Homo sapiens
CCGGTTCACTCCAGGTGCCCTCTGTGCAGATGCTGTAGAAAATGGTATTTGCACCCTCTGTGCCAAAATAATTGCCCTTTGCGTTGGATACCCAGGCTGCATACACCAGTCCGCCGTCTTCAAAGACAGTGGGAATGGAATTGCAGCTGTTTTCCGGAACAGTCATGGTGGTTACAGCCCCGAAGCTCTGCTGCTCAGCGTCAAAGACTGCACAGGTTACCCCCAGGGATGCTGCATAGGCATCCACCGTCAGCTCGCTGTCTGCACCAAAGGTCTGATTTGCTTCCTGGTAAGCCAGGTAAATACCATCTGCATTGCCGAACAGAGCGGGCTGATAATCGCCGGTCTCGTTTTCATCCACCGGCTTCGGATCACTCCAGGTACCGGTTTCAGCGGTGTATACAGCATACATCAGTCTGGATGCGTCGTATATGCTCCGTGCCGGATCCTTTTCCAGATATACCAGCACATAGTTGGTGCCATCGGTTGCAAGCTGCGGATCCGCCCCATTGTTAGCATTGGTCAGCAGAGTCTGCACCTTGTCCGGCTCCAGCTTGCTGCCTCCCAGCCACTTGGAAACCTCCTGGGTCTCCTCGCTTACGCTGTAGGCTGCGGTGTCATACAGGGGTGCCAGATAGCTGGGTGCTGCATCCTGTTCGGAGTTTGCAAGCTCCGGATTGGTGTACAGGTGCCATGTCTGGCTCGCCCAGGCTTTCTTATACTCAAAGGGTCCCACATATGCCCGGAAGCCCAACTCGCCGGTGAGATCCAGGGTATTGATCCGGGGACCGGAATCATCGGAGGTATCGTACAGCTGCATATCCAGATCCAGCTCTGCGCCGCCGTACACGCCAATGGCTGCAATGCTGGAGAAGCCTACACCGCCGAATACTTCCACCCCGAAGGTGCCCTGTGCGGTGACCTTGGCATCCAGCTGCCATGCATGATCGAAGTCGTAGGTGAATTTAATGGTGGTGCCTGCTACGATTTTACCGGTCAGGCCAAGCTCTGCGGTTACCGGAATTACCCATACCACAGTCTGATAATCAAAGTTTACGCCGGCTTCAATGCCGATATAGAGGTAGCCGTTCAGGATCGCCTTCCCGCTCTCGGAGAAGTCACCCTCCACATAGCCGCCGCCAAGCACCTTGACCTCAGCCTTGCCCAGGCTGATCTTTCCGGTGTTGATGGACTTATCGTGCAGCAGATCCGAAGGAGAACGCTTTAAATTGGTCTTCAGCTTTTCAAAATCCTCTACGAATTTATCCAATGCCGCCTTGTCCTCCTTATCCGTTGACACAATCGGAAGATCCACATTGATACCGATCCGGATCTTGTTTTCATCCATGCAGATATTCAGATGCTCCAGGATGGGAGGATACGGGATCTTCACGGAAGAACCGCCGAAGAAGGGGATGGAATCGCTGATGCCAAAGGTAAATGCGTCGCCGGAGAACTCAAAGCTGGGCTCTACCACGGTGGGATCCGGCAGAATGGTCAGATTGATCTTGCTGTCGTAGTATGCGCCGTTGGGCTGGTATACCCGGACAGTCAGCGTCTCTCCATCTCCCATTTCCTCGAAATCCTTGACATTCAAGCCGGTAAAGCTAAACTTGCTGCCGCTGGGCTTCACTTCCTGAATGATCTTACCGTTCTGGAGCAGCTGGCAGCTTTCGGCGTCCTTTGCAGCCACAGCGCACTCAATGGCAAAATCCAGAACCTTGTTGCCCATATTCAGGCGCTTATAGCCGGTCAGCAGGTTCCAGGAACCAGCCTTTTTATACATTGCTTTGGTCAGGGCATAATCACTGCTGGATTCTCCGTTGAGCATCACAGTATCCGTGCCCCGGTACTTCAGATAATAATCACTGTCTTCATGGGTCTTATAGGTATCGGCGGAAACCCGGATGCCCACTGTTTCAGAGCCGCCTGCCGGCCGATCGAATCTGACCCGTCCCAAGGAATCCGCAGAAAAGGTCTTGGTGGTCTTGTCCGGATAGGTTACTTCAATCGTTGCACTGGGTACCCAGTTTCCTGCTGCATTGACCACTGCGATCACATATTCCTTGGACAAGTCCACATCCTTGTCCACACGGACATTGGAGGTAATGCCGTCATAGTCGCCGTCTTCCAACAGCTTGATACTGTCCACCCAGCGCAGGGATACAGGGAAATTGCTGTCGGAAAGAGAACGGATGGTGGCATCCACCAGGCGCACCGTAGAACGAGCAAACAATGTACCCGGTACGATATTACGGATTGAGTACACAACGCTGAGGGTGTAACCCGGGCGCAGCTCCTCAATGGATTCCGTCAGATCGATCAGTTCCATTTCGCCCTGCGGAGAAATGATCCGAGCCTGTAAAGGCTTGCCCTCCAGGGTGTACTTTTCATGCTCCATGATCTGTGCAACAATGGTACCCACGGAAGCACCCACGTTGTATACGGAGCTGTCCGTGTTGTTCTTCATCTGCACATCGAAATAGGTCTTGTTGTTTCTGGAAGCTCTGGGCACATTGATGGTGATCCCTACAGCGGTTTCGCCATAAACCTTGATCGCTTCCTCGCTGACAAATGTAGTCTCGATCTTCTCGTTGAACTGATCCAGGGTGCCGCTGAAATCTGCGGACAGGTAATACTCACCCTTGTGATCGCCCCGGAGAATCCAGGACAGCGTCTTCTGGCTCTTGCCGGGAATGCTGGGGATGTTCACAATGCGGCTGTCGCAGCTTGCGGCAGACTCCATCAGCGTCAGCCCCTTGGGCACATTCAGGCTCACGGTGCTGTCGGAAATATTGAACTGCTCATCTGCGTTGTTGATGATATGCAGCTGCACATCGAAGAATTCCTTCAGATAGCTTACATTCACCGGCACACTCAGCATTGCAACGGTGCTGACCTCTCCGGTCTTCTCATTATACCGTACAAACACCGGTTCGTAATGGACACTGGTGTCTCCCTTGGTGGTATGGGAGGAAATGATGGTTTTGGTCCGGTTGTTTACGTAGAGCGCCATGGACTGGGTCTTCTTGCCGCTGTCCGTGGTGATCTCATAGGTCAGATCCACATTGATCTGTACGATCTGCTGGTTTTCCGGCTGGGTAATATCGATGCCTGCGGCAATGATCTCATCCAGGGTCATACGCTTGATCTCAAACTCCGCAGAAACGATGTACTGCTCCACCACTGCAAAGGAGAAGGCATTCTCCTCTCCGGCAGTCACGACGCAGTTCTTCACCTGGGGCAGATAGCCGTCCCCGTATACGCCGATATCGTGGGCGCCGGCAGGTGCCTGGAAGGTCACGATGCCCCGGCTGTCTGCCACATACTTGGTCTGGGCATCGGTGCCGAAGTCCATGTATACGCCAATGTTGGAAGCTGCCTTGCCGTCAGTGGTCTTGACCTGAACGGTGACAGTCCCCAGCAGCTGACGCTCCACTACCTGAACGGAACGGGTCAGAACGCTGACCAGTCCGAACTCATTGGTACAGGTCAGTTTCACCTGGTACACGCCGGTTTCCTGGTAAGTATGCTCAAACTTTGCAGTTTCCGGAGAAGTCGCCTTTTCCACTGCGCCGTCCCCGTATTCGATCACCAGAGCGTTGAGCAGTCCCTGATCCTTACTGCCGCTGGCGTCAAACACATATGCAACGCCCTGCTCCATAGCAGTGTCACAGTTCAGTGCCGGAACCGGCTTGGTATGTACGGATACAGAACCGCTGACACGGGAGGAGGTGTTGCCGTTGTAGTTGACGGAAACAATTTTATATGTATAGCTTCCGGCAGTGCGCAGATCCTCATCGGCAAATGCATAGCTGCCGTCTCCGTTCGTTTCCACTGCACGGGTTGCAATCAGATCATAGCTGCCGGAGCCGATCTTCCGGAAGATCCGATAGCCGCTGGTCTGCTCGGATTCATTCGCCGTCCACTTGACGGTATTGGCAGTTTCCGTCTGCTCCACAGTCACCTTGGTCACCGCAGTCACTGCATTGTTGACCTTGTATGCGGAATATGCATACTCGCTCACATTGCCGCTCCGGTCCGTTGCCTGGGCACGGATATAAATGGTGGTACCATCCACCATCAGCAGGTTGGGGATCTCCACCGTTGCAAACAGATAATAGTCTGTCAGATCCGTGAAGTTCTTGAGAGTCTGATAGGTTTCTGCATCCGGGTCTGTCTTATACTCCACTGTCAGACTGGACAGCAGCAGGTTGTCCGATGCCAGAATGCCGATGGAATGGTCATTCAGACTCAGTTCACTGCCGGTTTCCGGGCTGATGCTCTGAATCTCCGGCGCTGTGGTATCCTCCTGCAAGGTTGCAGCTACCACGTTGGAGGGTTCACTTTCATTGCCGGCAATGTCCACCGCAGTCACCCGATACCGGTACTGCACATCCGTGGTCACCTGCCGGTCAAAGTGGTTCAGATACCGGATTCTGTCGTAGAGCAGCCGGAATTCTCCATCCTCCCCGTCTGCCCGGTACAGCCGGTAGTAATCCACATCTGTATCTGCTTTTTCCCACAGCAGCTCGATGCAGGAATCGTTCTCCACTGCCCGCAGGGTATCCATAGCGGCAGGGGCAGTCCGATCCACCATATACTCATATACAGCAGCATTCTCTACCGTACCCTTGTTCCCTGCCAGATCCTCTGCGTAGGCACGCACATAGAGCGTTCCCTCCGGATAGTCGGTCACGTCCAGGGTGTAGGGTGCGCTGAAGTAATTTTTCGTAGGTTCGGTATTTTCAATGACAGCAATCTGCTTCCAGATCTTCTGATCCGTGGAAGCCTCCACCGTTACGGATGCTACAGAAAAGTCATCCCTTGCGTTCACCTGCAGCGGAATGGCCTTTGCAAAATAGCTGGGTGTGGGATAGATCGAAGCAATCACCGGAGCTGTGGTATCCTCCGGGGTGGTGAAGATCAGCGGCTCGGAGAATTCACCCTGGTTGTCGTATGTATCCACTGCGGCAACCTCTACGGTATAGCTCTCTCCGGGCTTGAGTCCACTCAGGTTGATGCCCAAGGTGCGGTAGATATTCTCCGTCTTGTAACCGCTGCTTCCCGTCACACCGTATCTGACCACAAAGTGGTGCAGATCCTGGTCGGGCACATCCTCCCAGGCAACGGTAGCTGTAGTTGCACCGGATGTCTTCAGATTTACGCCGGTCACCTGCTCCGGTCCCTTGTTGTCAATGGCGTAAATATTGATATTGGCGCCGCTGCTTTCATTGCCGGCGTAGTCATAGGCAACTGCCTTGATCTGTACAGATGCCTCATCATAGGCACTTGTATCAAACCGATAGCTTACGCTGTCCCCGTTGGCGGTAAACAGTGCCTTCCAGGTCTCGCCCTCATCATCGGACAGGAAGCAGGTAATCTTCGCTACGCCGATGTTGTCCTGTGCCTTGACATTCAGCGTCACCACCGAGTAAAGCACAGTGCCGCTGCCCGGCAGGAACAAGGTGATCTCCGGCATGGTCTGATCCACATGCGCAGATCCGCTGACCTCCGCAGAGAAGGTTCCCTCCATACCGTACTTGTCAACGGCTGCAATGATATAGAAGTATTCCAGACCGGTTTCCACGTCCTTGTCCACATACTTCAGCGTGGAACGTCCCTCCACATAAGCAAGCTCGCTGTAGTTGCTGGTGGCAGTCCGGCGATAGATCCGGTAGCCCACAACCTTCAGCTCCGCTGCAATCCCCCAGGTCAGCTCGTTCTGCTCATCCCCGGGAATGACGGTAAAGCCGAACACTTCCCCCGGCGGTGTGTTATCCACCTGTGCAGTGGTCTCCGCAGAAACTTCAGAACCGTCCACATCCGTCAGAGTCAGTCCCAGCGTATAAGTGCCGGTTTTCAGCTCGGACAGCTGCCATCTGACCTGCAGCTCAGAAAAGCTCTGATCCTCTCCTTCGCTGATGACGGTGCGGGTGCCCTCCTCATCCGTGCAGTACAGGGTGTATGTCTTTGCCCGTACCCCATGCTCCATCAAACAGGTCACAAGGGTGGATGCTCCGCCCACCGCATTTTTTCCGTCCGGCAGACTGATGGACTGGATCACCGGCGCAGTGGGGGTCACAGTAATGGTGCGGGAGGGAGCGGACAGATAGTCCGTGCCGTATGCCTGCACGCTATACAAATAGCTCTTGCCAGTTTCCAAATCCTTATCATCAAAGAACAGATCCTCCGTGCGGCCGATTTCCTCCCCGTCTCGGCTGATGATATAGCCGGTCACCTTGTCCGCATCAAAGGGCATGCTCCAGCTCAGCTGCAGGGACTTGGAGTTCAGCTCCGAAGCCCGCAGATAAACCGGCTTGGTTTCCATATCCACGGTCACACCGCCAGTGGCAGCCTGGTATGCATATTCCTGGTATGCACTGTTGAAGAAATCCGCACCCACTACGGAAACGCCATAATCCCCGTAAGCCTCCGGCGGAAGTGTAACCGTAATGGTCGCCAGAGTGCCCCGGTATGCGGGCGAGCCGCTGTACATGCCGTACAGCTTCAATGTGCTGCCGTCCAGTTTATACTGCACATCTCCGTTGCAGGACACCTCCTCCACGTTCAGCGCATTGTCCAGGGAAAGCCTCATTTCATAGGCAGCAACGTCCATTTCCCAGTCCGCCAGGCTGATCGCAAAGGTCGCCTTTTCCCCGGCGTATCCGGTGGTGGAGCTGATGCTCAGATCAACCTGCTCTGAAACAGTCGCCTCCTCCGGCACATAAGCCTTTATTCCGTTGATGGCATCCTTCACTGCCATCAGATCCCGCACGTCGATGACTGCATCGCCGTACACGTTCAAAGCCTCATTGTCTGCTGTGACCGAAGCGGTTCCGGTCGTGCTACCGATCGCTTCCAGGATCAGCGCACAATCCTTCTCGTCAACCTGCTTGTCTCCGTTGACATCCGCCGAGCCGATGGTCACGGTGGATTCCAGATCCTCCGCCAAGACCGCCAGGCTGTCGAATGGAGCCGCCATGGTCAGCATGGTGGCTGCCAGCAGTGCAGACATGCTTCGTTTGAAGAACATGCTCATATTCTGCCTCATTTCCTTAAAATACTATAAAACTACATGCAATTTCAGCAATACTGCACAAGGATTATATACTTTCTTTGTGCAAAGTTACTTTATTACGCTCATAGCTTCACATTTTAATTATACCACGCAATCATCGGTGCGTCAATGACGAAAGCATCCAGAATCTATAATTTTTTGCGCCTGCATATTTCCCATTTCAGCAAAAAACGGTACAGAAGTCTCTGTACCGTTTGATTTTGCGTATTTGATTAAGATGCCTTTCCAAGCTGGGATGCTTCGATCAGGTGTGCCAAATACCGGGCAATGGCTGTAATGTCCTCCATATCCACATTGCCGTCCTTCACACAGTCCGCATTCAGCAGTCCCTGTGCAGTGACCGCCTTTGCATCCTTGTCCTGTGCCACATACCGGGACAGCAGCACAACATCTGCGATTTCCACAGCGCCATTGCAGTCCACATCTCCGTACAGGGTTTCATCCTCCTGCGCGTCCGCAGGCGCCTTGCCCCATACATGCTCTCCATCCACATACATGGTAATCAGATCGTATTCGGTCAGCGCCTCCGCCAGGGTCACGCCCAGTTCATCACAGGTAGACAGACCGGAACGGCTGTAGTCGTTGGTGGGATCCCAGATGAAGGTATACTCCTCATTCTGTACCTGTGCCATCAGTGCGAACTGGAACTGCATGGTTCCGTAGAATTCATATCCCGTCCAGGTCATCTCTAGATAGCAGTCACCCTTGTCGTTGTACTGCACCACATTGTAGGTGACTTCATGCTTGCCGTCCGTATTGGACTTCATTGCGTCATAGTCCACCCGGACAGTCAGATCATCCAGGGTCTGACCATTCTTCAGAAGCTCTGCAATACTGAAGTAGTACCGCACCTTGGCTTCCTTCAGATAATGGGGCGGCAGGAAGCTGGAGTTATCGATCTCCACCAGCACCTGCGTTGCCATGTTGTCTTCCTGACCGATGGAAGCCTTCAGCTTATACTCCACAATGTCCCCCTTCATGGAAGCCTCAGAGGGCGGGAAGTTTTCCTGGGGCTTCATATCCTCCGTGCCGCAGAAGTTATACAGACCGGCACATGCCCCAACGAATGCTGCGTTATAGTCCACAGCAACTTCGTTATAAATATAGTCCTTGGTAATATCACGGTGCCAGTCGCTGGCATCCGGCCCGCCTACCAGTGCGCCCCAGAGTACATGGGTCTGGGTCTGGGGATCGTCCATGTTCAGAGTCTTGGAACCGTGTGCAGCACGATGATGGGGATGGCTTGCTGCCGTAGGAGAATACCCAACAATGTAGGGGCGGTTCATGGGGTTTTTGCCCATGATGTACTCCATCTGCCCCTCTGCCCAGTCCACAAAGGTGTTATCCCCGGTTTCCTTGGCGTAGACGCAGGCGCAAAGCTGTGCGGCAGTGTCATACCGGGCGGAGCCGTATTCGTTCAGCATGGAGAAGCCAGCCGGCGTCTTTGCCAGGAATGCGCCATCCTCGGTGGGCAGATCTGCAATTTCCTCCGCCGTGATCTTGGTGTTCCAGATCTGATCGTCCAGACCGAAGTTCTTATGGGAGGTCACCGCAGGCACGCTTGCCGCCATGGTAACGTTGTTTTTCTCTGCTTTGGCAGGTGCTGCCGCAGCATCCTGCTCGTTCATGCCGGACCAGTACTCCAGATTCCACCGGAAAATGTACCAGTCACGGGAGATGTTGGTGATGGGCGCCAGCTTTGCAAATACACCGCCCCATACCGTATCCCAGCAGTGTACCCAGATGTTCTGCCAGCAGTTGCCGGTGTCGGCGATGATCCGCTTCAGATAACCGGTGTAGGGATGAGCCCCCATGTCCCCGGTTATGGTTTCATCCACATGAATGATGTCGTCAATATAGTCCCACTCGCCGGTGCATTCATACAGCCACACAGCTGCCCACGCCAGTTCGTCGTAGTCATAGCTGGAGGTGTAGAAGCCCCCGTCATAGCCCAGACTGGTGACCTTCAAGCCCTCCGTCTCGGTATGGGTCTTGACTGCAAAGTCATACAGGGCGATTGCCTTTTGCAGGCTCTCGGCTGCATACTCCGGCTCCGTGTCCTTAAAGTTCAGATAGTTGATGGCCAGGGAAGCCGCCGTGCCGGCACACATGTCGGAGGCAGGGGTTTCTGTTGTGGCAAAGTATGCGGGACGGGCAAAGTCCAGCAGATTTTCGTTTTGCAGCTCCGGTGCGATCCAGTAATTGTGGTCGATATTGCCCTCGCCCACCTGGTAGCAGTATGCCACCACTTCACCGTTTTCGTCCAGATATGTGCTCTTCATGTAAAAATCGTTGAACCAGTGCAGGATGTCCTCCACATGCTCCTGCGTGCCGGTTTTCACATAAGCGTCCCGGAATTCATAGTAGCCCCAGCCTACGGTGGATGCAGCATAACTGCCGGGGAGACAGAATTTTACATGATCTCCCGCATCGTGCATACCGCCGGAGCAGTCGATGAGTCCGTCCCCATCCGGATCCAGCAGATCCTTATGCTCATCGATGAATTCCTGGGACAGGTTCGTGCCCTTGAAATCCTCTCCCATGGGCTTGAGAGGAATGGTGGCATCCTCCACATGGCAGTCTCCCCGCCATTCCAGATTGCCTCCGGTGATGCCGGGGCCACACTTGTTCGCATCGTAAAAATACAGGGAATACTGCAAAGCCTTCGCAAAATTGATCTCTACGTCATCATAACTGAAACTGTCCGGATCCGGGAACACCCGTTCCTCTTCTGTGACCTCCGGCGGTTTCTCCCCTGCGTCCGCAAAAACGGGCATTACAGTGGTGGCCGCCATAGCTGCCGCAGTGCAAAGACTGCATGCCGCAACGAGAACCTGCTTGCTGAGTTTGACCTTCATGCTGTTCTTTCCCTCCTGTTTCGTTGCATCAACCCTGCGTCATAGCCCGGATCCTCTGCATCGTTTCCAGGCACATCCGGCTGTTGTGATAGGGGCACTTCCAAGGCCCAGCCATGTCAAACACCTGCATGGGCACGTTGTCAAACGCCACCTCCGCATGCCACTCGCCGCCCTCTCTGCGGTCGATCTGGTATGTACGGATGTACCGCCACAGCTGCTGAGCCGTCCGGAAAAATGCAGGATCACCACTGAGCTGATACGCATTGAGAAATCCCACAACACCCTCAGCTTCCACCCACCAGACACGCTTTTTGTTGATGTTTCCTGCCGCATATTCATCATTCAGCGCACCCTGCTCCAGGGCGCAGGACTGAATTTTTCCGGCGATCCGGACGGCAATCTCCGCAAACGCCGCTGTATATGTTTCATCCTCCAGCACGTCACAGGCACGGGTCAGAAGCCAGCTTGCCTCAATGTCGTGACCGTAGGAATAAACATCCCCGATTTCATTCCACTGTCCGTCAAAGAACACCCGCAGTGCGCACCGCTCCGGATCATAGATCCGGTTCCGGGTCAGATCCAGCAACCACCGCAGCCGCTGCGCCACCTGCTCCCGGCGGGTCACACGGTAAAGCTCCGTATAAGCCTCCACCAGATGCAGCACCGTGTTCATGGTCTTCACCGCAGACAATCCGTTTTCGGAAAGCGCCTCATTGTCCGCCGGCTGCCAGTCCCGGGTAAATGCCTCCCCGTAGCCGTAGGCATCCGGTGTTTTCTCCTCAATGGTGTCGAACAGCTTTTCTGCAAGCTCCAGGGCGGTCACATCCCCGCTCGCCCGGTAATAGGCGCACAGCCCATATATGCAGAACGCTTGATTGTATGTATGCTTAATGGTGTCACAGGGCTCCCCCTGTGCCGTGACTGACCAGAACATGCCCCCATATGCTTTGTCGTAGCAGCATGTCCGGAGAAACCGGTAGGCATGTGCTGCATGCTCCAGCAGAGCCGGATCCTGCAATGCAAGATAGGCGCTGGAGTATGCCCAGAGGATCCGGGCATGGAGGATCACACCCTTGGGGGCGTCCGGATACAGCTTCAGCGCCGCATCCATCCTGCCGTAAAATCCCCCTCTTGGGTCAGAAAGCTGATTCCAGAAGGGCAGGATATGCTCTGTCAGCTCCCGCCGGCAGTCCGCAGCCAGTGCCCTACCCTGTTCGATCACTTCTTCATTCCGCAGCATAATTTATACTTCTTTCCACTGCCACAGGGGCAGGGCTCATTGGGACCGATCTTCTTCTTTGCCGGTGCATTGGAAAAGCTGCCGTCACCGGCACCTGCATTGGGTGCATCGGGCTTTGCTACCTGCTCACGCTCCGGCACCTGGTTCTGCTGCAGCTGAACGGTCAGCAGCAGGCGAACCGTATCCTCCCGGATGGAGTCGATCATAGCATCGAACATATCCATACCTTCAAACCGATACTCTACAACCGGGTTCTTGTTGCCCATTGCCCGGAGACCGATGCCCCGCTTCAGCTCGTCCATGTCGTCAATGTGCGCCATCCACTTGGTATCCACTACCTTCAGCAGGATCACACGCTCCAGCTCACGAAGCGTCTCTGCGCCGTAGTGAGCTTCCCGGTCTGCATATGCCTTCAAGGTACGCTCCGTCAGGAACTTCTTGATTTCATCCTTGGTGATGGACTCATACTCCTCACCCTCGTATTCCAGATCCCCGTCCACGGTGATCCAGCCCATGAAGTGATCACGAAGCCCGACCAGGTTCCAGTCTTCCTTGTTGTCATCGTCGATCAGATACTGATCCACCGTAGAGGCGATCAGCTCCTCCATCATCTTGAGAATATACTCGTGGATATCGTCCCCGTTCAGCACGGTTGCACGCTGCTCATAGATGATCTCACGCTGCTTGTTCATAACATCGTCGTAGTTGAGGACATTCTTCCGGATCGCAAAGTTTCTGCCCTCCACCTTCTTCTGGGAGGACTCGATGATCTTGGTGAGCATGCGGCTCTCGATGGGCATGTTCTCCTCTACGTTCAGGGTACGCATCATGTTCTCCAGACGCTCCCCGGCAAAGATCCGCATCAGGTCATCCTCTACGGACAGGAAGAAGCAGCTTTCGCCCTCGTCGCCCTGACGACCGGAACGTCCACGGAGCTGGTTATCGATCCGGCGGGATTCATGCCGCTCTGTACCCAGAATGTACAATCCCCCTGCTTTCTTGACCTCCACTGCCTTTTCCTTGACCTCGGCACTGAACTTGTCGTACAATTCCTTGTAAACAGCTCTTGCCGCCAGGATCTGCTCGTCCTCCGTATCTGCATACCCCACAGCCTCGTTGATGATATCATCCTCGTAGCCCTGCTTGCGCATTTCTGCCTTTGCCAAAAATTCAGCGTTACCGCCCAGCATAATATCCGTACCACGGCCCGCCATGTTGGTTGCAATGGTCACTGCGCCCAGCTTGCCTGCCTGTGCCACGATCTCTGCCTCACGGGCATGCTGCTTTGCATTCAGCACATTGTGCTTGATGCCCTTCCGGGTCAGCATCCGGGACAACAGCTCAGACTTTTCAATGGAAATGGTACCAACCAGCACCGGCTGCCCCTTGGCATGGCACTCGCAGACCTGGTCGATGATGGCTTCAAACTTGCCCTTTTCGGTTCTGTAGATCCGATCCTCGTGGTCGATACGCTGTACCGGCTTATTGGTGGGGATGGCAATGACGTCCAGCTTGTAGATTTCCTTGAACTCGTCTTCCTCGGTCATTGCCGTACCGGTCATACCGGACAGCTTGTTGTACAGACGGAAGTAGTTCTGGAATGTAATGGTAGCCAAAGTCTTGCTCTCGTTGGCAATCTTCACGCCTTCCTTTGCTTCGATGGCCTGGTGCAGACCGTCATTGAAGCGTCTGCCCAGCATCAGACGGCCGGTGAATTCATCCACGATGATGACTTCTCCGTCCTTGACCACATAGTCGATGTCTGCATGCATGATGCCGTTTGCCTTCAGCGCCTGGTTGATGTGATGCAGCAGAGTCATATTGTCCGGATCCATCAGATTTTCCACGTTGAAGTACTTCTCTGCCTTCCGGACGCCCCGGCGTGTGATGGTAGCAGTCTTTGCCTTCTCGTCGATGATGTAATCCGCCTCTTCGTTGGCTTCATCCTGATCCAGCTTATCGTCCATTTCCACCACGGTGGTGGCAGTCAGAGTCTTGGCGAATTTGTCCACAACCGTATACAGCTCTGTGGACTTATCCCCTCTGCCGGAAATGATCAGCGGGGTTCTTGCCTCATCGATCAGGATGGAGTCCACCTCATCCACGATGGCAAAATTGTGTCCGCGCTGTACCTTGTCCTTTTTATAAATGACCATGTTGTCACGCAGGTAATCAAAGCCCAGCTCATTGTTGGTGCCGTATGTAACGTCGCAGTTGTATGCTTCCCGGCGCTGGTCATTGTTCAGCCCGTGCAGGATGCAGCCAACGGTCAGCCCCATAAAACGATGCACCTTGCCCATTTCCTCGGACTGTGTCTTTGCCAGATAGTCATTGACTGTAACGACATGAACGCCCTCGCCGGACAACGCATTCAGATAAGATGCAACGCATGCCACCAGGGTCTTACCTTCACCGGTCTTCATCTCGGCGATTCTGCCCTGATGCAGTACGGTGGCACCGATCAGCTGTACAGGGAACGGACGCTTGCCAAGCACACGGTCAGCCGCCTCCCGGACTGCTGCAAATGCCTCCGGAAGAATATCATCCAGGGTCTCGCCGTTGCTCAACCGCTCCCGGAACTTTACAGTCTGTTCCTTCAGCGTTGCATCGGACATGGACTTATATTCATCCTCCAGATCCAGCACCTTGTTCTTGATCGGTTCGATCCGAGCCAGCTCCTTCTTGCTGTAGGAGCCGAAAATGCGTTCAAAAATACCCATTCAATTTTCCGCCTTTACTGTTATATACTTTGGACAGCACACAGGGTATCTGCCGTGCAGACCCCATGCGGTGCTGCCTTAGTTTTCTTTTTTCCGATTCACAAACACATAACATAAGTTTACAATGCTTACGCCTGTTTGTCAAGCCTTTTTGGGAATTTATCATGAAAATCCGGACACAGATCCTGCAAAGGGCAGCCCTCACATCTGGGATGCCGGGCACGGCAGATTTCTCTGCCGAACAGCACGATCCGGTGGCAGAAATCCGAAGCACGCTCCGGCTCCAATACCTTCCACAGATCCGCCTCCACCTTTGCCGGTTCCTTATGTCGGGTCAGACCAAGCCGTCCGCAAATGCGGATGCAGTGGGTATCCGTCACCACCGCAGGCTTGCCGTACACATCCCCCATCAGCAGATTCGCCGTCTTCCTGCCGATACCCGGCAGGGTCAGCAGATCCTCCATGGTATGGGGCAGCTCGCCGCCGTACACCTCCAGAATCCGCCGGCACATGCCGATGATGCTCTGGGCCTTGGTGTGGTAAAAGCCGCAGGGCCGGATATCCTGCTCCAGCTCCGTCAATTCTGCATTGGCAAACGACTCCAGGGTGGGATACTTTTCAAAGAGGGTTCTTGTGACAATGTTCACCCTGGCATCCGTACACTGGGCAGACAGCCGTGCAGCAATCATCAGCTCGTAGGGCTTCTGATAATGCAGTGCGCAGACAGCATCCGGGTAGACCTGCTCCAGCCGGTCGCATACTGCCCGGGCACACTGTGTTCCGGTCATTTCCTTTCCTCCTTCGATCCAGACAGTACCGCAGAATGTATGCAGTACATTATTAGTATATCACATTTCCGCCTGTCCCGCAAGCCTATTGTGACAATCCTACACAAAGCATTGTAGCGCTATCATGCATATTAGGCAACGCCGTCCAAGCCCTGCACGGTGTTGCATGAATGCGCCGAAGTCGCTGTCACAGTTGAAGATGGATCGGTTAACGCAGGATACGTTGCATGCATAACAAATCAGCTTTGTTAGTGATTCTGATTGAAGCCTACGTTCCGCTGCCTTACGAACATCTTCATGATCATCATGAAGCAGTTCATATATCTTTGATAACGGTGTATTTTGATTTGAAATAGCTGCTTCTCTGACTTGAAAATCTTTATCTCGCAGTAATGTTTCAAGAGTTTCCGTCGATGTGTGTACATTTGCTGCTACACTTTCCCGAACTTCGATATATGGAGAATGGGATAGCCTGTTTAATAAATTGACGTTTGTTAAATGATCCGCAGCATACCAAAGTCTTGCTCTTGTCTTTAATTCTCTGTGAGAGATAGTTTCTCCGAATATTTTTGCAGTATTTGCAATCAATTCTTCTCTGTTATAGTTATCATGTTCATGTCTTACATGATCAAATGAAGATTGCAAGAAATACATCATAAATCGCCCCGTTATCATATCACTTTCCCTCCAAAAAAGCCGCCATCCCAGGTACTTCACACAGCAAAGCGACCTGCTTTTATGAAAAGCAGGTCGCTTCTTAGTCACCTTCTTCTGCAAGCTCGGTGATGATCTGCCGCACCTGCTCCACACCCTCAAAGGTCTGGGAGGAAAACGGAATCACGGTCAACTCCGAAAAATACGGGATCTCCTGTGCAAACGCCTCCATCCGAGCCTGACGTGCCATCTTTTTCAGCTTGTCCGCCTTGGTGAGGATCACCACAAAGGGCAGCTCCGCCTCCACCAGATAGTCGATCATGTGCAGATCGTCCGCCGAGGGAGCATGCCGCATATCGATCAGCAGGAAGATCAGCCGGATATCCCGCTCCGAATTCAGATATCCCTCGATCAATCCCGCCCAGCGTTCCTTCTCGGACTTTGCCACCTTTGCATAGCCATAACCGGGCAGATCCACAAAATATACATGCTCCAGCTGATAAAAGTTGATGGTGGCGGTTTTCCCCGGCACAGCACTGACCCGTGCCAGATTTTTTCGATTGAAGATCTTGTTAATGAGTGTGGACTTTCCCACATTGGATCTGCCCGCAAAGGCGATCTCCATCCGGCTGCACGCCGGAATCTGGGAGAAGGAACCGTATGCCGCAGCAAATTCCGCCTTGTTAAACTGCATGCTTGCCTCCTCAGGAATGCACCGGCATCTGACCCGGCTGCTTCCCCTGCTCCGTCTGATTGTATACCTTGGATGCCGCCAGATCCGCCGGAACGGATTCCAGAGCTACGGACAGCACGTCCGACATGGTTTCCGCATACACAAAGGTGATGGCATCCCGCACCACCGGATCCACCTCTGTGATATCCGGCTGATTCGCCTTGGGCACGATCACCGTGCGAATGCCTGCCTTGTATGCCGCCATGGTCTTTTCCCGGAGTCCCCCGATGGGCAGCACCTTGCCGTGCAGGGTGATCTCCCCGGTCATTGCCACATCGCTCCGCACCGGAATACCGGACAGAGCAGAAATCACCGCTGTCAGCATGGTAACCCCGGCAGAGGGACCATCCTTGGGCACTGCCCCCTCCGGTGCATGAATGTGCAGATCCTTTGTCTTGTAGAAATTCGGGTCAATGCCGAACTGTCCAGCCACCAGCCGGGCATAGCTGACAGCCAGCTTGCCGCTTTCCTTCATCACATCTCCCAGAGAACCGGTCAGCTCCACACTGCCCTTGCCATCCAGCACCAGCACCTCGATCGGCATCAGCACGCCTCCCACGGAAGTCCATGCAAGGCCGTTGACCACGCCCACCTCGTTCCGGTCGCTGTGTACATCCGGCAGGAACTTGTGTACCCCCAGATATTCCTCCAGGTTGTCTGCGGAGAAGATGATCCGCTTTGCAGATCCCTCCACGATCACCTTGGCAGTTTTCCGGCAAAGGGTTGCCACCTGACGCTCCAGATTCCGGACGCCGGCTTCCCGGGTGTAGAAATCGATCAGATCATAGAACGCAGAATCCTCCATCTTCATCTGGCTCTGCCGCAGACCATGCTTTTTCAACTGCTTGGGGTAGAGATGCTCCTTGGCAATGTGGAACTTCTCCTCCCGGGTGTAGCTGCTCAGCTCAATGACCTCCATACGATCCAGCAGGGGTGCCGGAATGGTATCGGTGGTATTGGCAGTGGTCACGAACAGCACATGACTCAGATCAAAGGGCAGCTCAATAAAGTGATCCCGGAAGGTCTTGTTCTGCTCGCTGTCCAGCACCTCCAGCATGGCGGAGGAGGGATCTCCCTTGAAGTCATTGCTCATTTTGTCAATTTCGTCCAGGAGTATCAGGGGATTATTGGTGCCCGCCTGTTTCATGGCATTGATGATCCGGCCAGGCATTGCCCCCACATAGGTCTTACGATGGCCCCGAATATCGGACTCATCCTTAATACCCCCCAGGGATACCCGCACATATTCCCTGCCCAACGCCTTAGCGATGGAACGGCCGATGGAGGTTTTGCCCACACCGGGAGGTCCCACCAGGCACAGAATCTGCCCGGTCACCTCCGGCACAAGGGCGTGTACGGAAATGCTCTCCAGAATACGCTCCTTCACCTTTTTCATGCCGTAGTGATCCTTATCCAGCACTTTAGCCGCCTTTTCGATGTTCAGCTTGGTCTTGGTACTGTGATTCCAGGGCAATTCCAGGCAAGTATCCAGATAATTCCGGATCACAAAGGATTCCTGGGTGTAAGGGGGCATCTTGGTGAGACGCTCCGCCTCCCGCATCAGCTTATTGCGGCATTCCTCGGACAGCTCCAGGGCTTCGATTCGCTCCATGTAGTCATAGGCATCATCCTGCCCGGTTTCGTCCTCCCCCAACTGGGAGGAGATCACCTTCATCTGCTCCCGCAGGTAGTAATCCCGCTGGCTTTTGTCCACATTTTCCTTGACTTCCTCCTGGATCTGGCGCTCCAGATTCAGAATATCCACTTCCCTGTTCAGGAATCCGTACAGCATGCCCAGCCGGACAAGAATATTGTTCTCCTCCAGCAGTTGCTGTCTGGCAGCAAAGTCCAGATTCATATTATGCGCCACATTGTCAAAGATCTCGTAGGGGTCATCCTGGCACAGCACAGATGCCACCAATTCCTTAGGCATCCGGGGCACCAGCTGGCAGTACTGCTCAAATGCTTCCTTCACGGATCGTGCCAAGGCAGTCAGCTCGGTTTCGTCCACCCTGGCTCTGCCGTAATCCGGCACCTTCCGCACTTGTGCCTGTAAATACTTCCCTTCTGTATCCAGAGTCAGCAGCTTTGCCTTGTCCACACCCTCGATCAGTACCCGCAGCACATTGTCCGGGGTTTTCAGGGTCTGGCGCACCTCGGCGATCACGCCTACTTTATATACATCCTTGGGGCCGGGTTCTTCCGTAAACACATCCCGCTGCGCCACCAGGAACACACGGCGATCCCCATGCAATGCAGCGTCAATTGCCTTGACGGAAGGATCCCTTGCAATATCAAAATGCATGACCATACCGGGGAATGCCACCAAACCACGCATTGCGATGGTGGGCAGCCATTCTGTTTTCGGTCTGATCGTCAGCTTTTCATCCGGTTTCATATCTCTATCCAATCTACCGCTGCACCGGTCCAGTCGCCGTTTCCGCACCTGTGCAGGGTGTGCGGAAAGTTCCGATCCCTTTGGAATCTACACCTATTATACAGGATTTCGGGGAATAATGCAAGTGAATTGCAGAGGAAAACCGTGTGAAAATTGTGCGAAAATTCCCTCATTCCGACAAAAATCCAATATGGCAAACCAAAATCGGCAGGCTCCGCAGTCTGGCTATGCAACGGGTTTTTGAGCGTCGGGCGACAGCAGTAAAAAAGAATGGCAGGGAGCATCCCTACCATTCTTTTGGCATTATACACATCAAAATGATACAACGCATTTCACATGTTATGCGGACTCGCCCACAGGCGCACCATCCTGGTTCAGCATCAAAGGCTGCTTATGCTCCTGTACGCAGGCTGCATTCACAATTACCTTGGCGATGCCGCTTTCCGAAGGAGCATCAAACATGCACTGCATCAGGATATCCTCCAGAATCGCACGAAGTCCCCGGGCACCGGTTTTCTGCTCCAGAGCACGCTTGGCAATCGCCTCCAGCGCTTCCGGCTCAATGACCAGTTCAATGTTGTCATAGCCGAACAGCTTGCAGTACTGCTTCACCAGGGCATTTTTCGGCTCGGTAAGGATCCGCACCAGGGACGCCTCATCCAGCTCATCCAGGGCAGTGATGATGGGCAGTCTGCCCACAAGCTCCGGCACCATGCCGAATTTCACCAGATCCTGGGGAATTGCCTTGCGGAAAATGTTTTTGATCTTCGCCTTTTTGGAGATCACATCCGCCCCGAAGCCCAGGGAGGAGGATTGAAGCCGCTTGGAAATGGCACGCTCCAGCCCATCGAAAGCACCGCCGCAGATAAAGAGAATATTCTTGGTGTTGATGTGGATAAACTCCTGATTGGGATGCTTTCTGCCGCCCTGAGGAGGTACGTTGGACACGGTGCCCTCAATGATTTTCAGCAAAGCCTGCTGTACGCCCTCGCCGCTGACATCCCGGGTCAGAGAGGTGTTCTCGGACTTGCGGGCGATCTTGTCGATCTCGTCAATGTAGATGATGCCCCGCTCCGCCGCCTCCACGTCGTAGTTCGCCGCCTGGATCAGACGCAGCAGTACATTCTCTACATCGTCCCCCACATAGCCGGCTTCGGTGATGGTGGTAGCGTCCGCAATGGCAAAGGGCACGTCCAGGGTTCGTGCCAGGGTCTGTGCCAGGAAGGTTTTGCCCACGCCGGTAGGCCCCAGCAACAGCACGTTGCTCTTTTGCAGCTCCACGTCTTCGCCGTCATCCTGGCTGAAGATCCGCTTGTAGTGGTTGTATACAGAAACGGACAGTGCAACCTTGGCAGCGTCCTGACCAACAACATACTCATCCAGGACTTTTTTGATCTCTGCCGGCTTCAGCAGCTTCATTTCCTTTTCAGCCGACTTTTTCCGGGACTTGCCCTTGCCCTTTGGCTGTGCGTCCGCCCCATACAGCAGCTCATAGCAATAGCAGACGCATTCGTCACAGATATTTACATCTCCTGCGGAAAACATGCTCTGTACCTTGTTTTCGCCCTTGCCGCAGAAATTGCACTTCTTAAAATTTTCTGGCATTCCGATTACCTCTTTGCAATAACCTTGTCGATGAGTCCATACTCCATCGCCTCGTTGGCGGTCATGAAGTTGTCACGATCCGTATCCCGGCGGATATCCTCAATGGACTTGCCGGTGTTCTCAGACAGGATCCGGTTCAGGTTTTCCTTGGTGCGCAGCAGGTTCTCTGTGCGGATCTGGATATCGGTTGCCTGGCCGGATAAACCACCGCCGCCGATCAGAGGCTGGTGGATCATGATCTCACTGTTGGGCAGGGCAAAGCGCTTGCCCTTGGCACCGGAGGAAAGCAGGAATGCGCCCATGGACGCGGCAAGACCGATGCAGATGGTAGAAACATCGCACTTGATATACTGCATGGTATCGTAGATGGCAAAGCCCGCACTGACAGAACCGCCGGGACTGTTGATATACAGACTGATATCCTTGTCCGGATCCTGGCTCTCCAGGTACAGCAGCTGTGCCACCACCAGGCTTGCGGTGGTATCGTTCACATCCTCGCTGAGCATAATGATCCGGTCGTTCAGCAGCCGGGAGAAAATATCATAGGAACGCTCTCCCCGGCTGGTTTGTTCTACTACATATGGTACTAAGCTCATTATTTCTGTCGATGCGCACGGTCGCACGCATCTCTCCTTTCCCGATATTCTGACAAATGATCTATTACCACAATATCCACCCCGATCAATACGAGGTGGATATATGCTTCCGATTATTCAGCAGCTTCTTCAGCCGGCTTTTCTTCTTCGATGGTGTTGTCAACCACAGCGGCTTCCTTCACCAGGTCAGCAGCCTTGCCAACCTTCAGATCCACGATGTAGTCCTCCATGGGGATACGGCTCTTGATGGCTTCCAGTTCCAGACCGCTCTGTGCAACCAGGGGTGCCAGACCTTCGTTGATCTCCTCCTCGGTCACCTGGATGTTCTCCATCTCTGCGATCTTCTCCAGTGCCAGGCGGAGCTTTACTTCGTTCTGCGCCCGCTCCTCAAAGGTATCCCGGAATGCGTCCATGGTCATGCCGGTGTACTGCAGGTAGATGTCCAGGGACATACCCTGCTGCTGGAGGGACTGCTCAAAGTTCTGGATCAAGGTGTCGATCCGATGCTCGAACATAACATTGGGAATCACAGCCTCGGTGTTCTTGATAAGGGTATCGAACACATAGTTCTCAAATGCGGAAGCCGCAGACTTTTCTGCGTTCTCCTCCATGTGCTTCTTCATATCTGCACGGAATTCCTCAGCAGTATCGAAATCGGAGGTATCCTTTGCAAAATCATCGTCGAACGCAGGCAGCTCCTTGACGCTGATGCTGTTGATCTTGATCTTGAAGGTTGCAGGCTTGCCAGCCAGATCCGGCATCTGATACTCTTCCGGGAAGGTCACATTGATCTCGAATTCCTCGCCGATGCTGTGACCAACCAGCTGATCCTCAAAGCCCGGAATGAACTGACCGCTGCCGATGGTCAGCGGGAAGCCTTCGCCCTTGCCGCCGTCAAATGCTACACCATCGATGAAGCCCTCAAAGTCCATGTTGACCTCATCACCGTTCTGAACCGGACGGTCATCCACGGAAACGATTCTTGCATTTCTCTGACGCAGCACATCGATCTGTGCGTTGATCTCGTCGTCAGTAACATCCTTGACCTTTTTCGGAGCCTTTATGCCCTTATACTCCGGAACGGTAACCTCCGGTTTGGTAATACAGGTTGCCTTGATGACAATGCCGTTTTCCTTGCTGATGGAAGTTACCTCAACCTTGGGTCTGTCCACCAGAACCAGCTTGGTTTCCTCGATGGCATTGCCCAGTTCAGGGCCCAGCAGGCTGTTGATGGCATCCTCATAGAACACGCCTTCGCCGTAGATCTTCTCTACCATCTTCCGGGGAGCCTTGCCCTTCCGGAAGCCCTGCAGAGTAATATTCTTCTTCTGCTTCTGGTAGGTCTTCTCCACTGCGTCCTCAAACACGTCAGCGGAAATCTCAAAGGTAAGTTCCTGTGTATTTACGTCAATTTTCTCGGATGATTTCAAACTCATTCTTTTCGTCCTCCAATTTTTCATGTATCCGTATGCGCAGGGCAATACGGTTAAATCGCACTTTTACATTATAACATATCTGCCCGCCCTTTGGCTAGTAAAAAACAAGAGTTCTACATATTGCACAAATTTAAAAGATAAATTCCGGTCGAAATCCCAAATAATCGCTGGACACCATATGAAAGTCGATGCCGTCCCGCTCTCCGGTAATGGCATACCGGTGACTATAACCGTGAATATGCCCGTAGTAGCACCGGGTAATGTGGTGTCGGTACAGCACATCCAGAATATCATAGTTGCAGCTGCTGCCGAACATGGGGGGATAGTGCAGAAACACCACCGGCTCCAGCCCCGCCTGCTCCGCAGAGCAGATGGAAACCTCCAGTCGCTGCACCTCCCGTGCCAGTACCTTGGCACTCTGCTCCTGTTCGTTGCCGATATTCACCCACCCCCGGGAGCCGCAGATGCCGTACTCGCCGTAGGGATAGTGGTTGTTGTGGAGAATGTGCAGGGTATCCAGGCCGTTTGTCTCCAGGAATTCCGTCATTTTCTTCATGGAGTTCCACCAGTAGTCATGGTTCCCCTTCAGCAGAATCTTCTGCCCGGGCAGATCCTGTATAAACTGAAAATCCGCCAGTGCCTCCGGCAGGGTCATACCCCAGGAAGTATCCCCGGGCAGCACCACCGTATCCTCCGGCGAGATCAGCTCCCGCCAGTTCCGCTCCAGCAGCTCCATATGGTTTTCCCAACCGCTGAACACATTCATAGGCTTGCTGGGCACCCCCAGGGACAAATGCAGATCCCCGATGGTAAACAGGCTCATGGATCAAAGGCCCAGCTGCCGCAGCACGTAATCCTTCATATCCGTGCGGGCAATGGAATCGGTAAACCGCTCCGGCTTGTTTTTCAGCTGTGCCAGAACTGCCGGGATCTCCAGCTTGGAGCGCTCCGCCAGGGCATCGATCATGGCATACTCATCCAGTGTGGAGGGCGCACCCTCCAGAGCCTCCAGCACGCTGGCGCTGAATTTGTAGGGGCTTGCAGTGGAAGCAATCAGGGTCTTGGTGGTATCCCCGGTCTTTTCCTTGTATTCCTTGTACACCTTCACTGCCACTGCGGTATGGGTATCGCAGGTGTAGGAATACTTCTCGTAGATCTCGTGAATGGTCTTCTTGGTGTCCGCATCGTCGCAGAAGCCGGCGCAGAAATCCGCCTGGAGTGCCTGCTTGACTGCATCCGTTACCGTATAGGTGCCCTCCTTTGCCAGCGCACCGAACCACTCCCGGATCTGGGTGTCGTCCTCTCCGGCGAGCAGGTACAGCAGCCGCTCCAGATTGCTGGAAATGAGAATATCCATGGAGGGAGAGCAGGTTGCAAAGAATTCCCGGTTCCGGTTGTACACGCCGGTGTTTATGAAGTCGGTCAGCACCTTGTTGATGTTGGATGCACAAATCAGCTTCTTTATCGGCAGACCCATCTTCTTTGCATAGTAAGCAGCCAGGATATTGCCGAAGTTGCCGGTGGGCACCACCACGTTGATGAGATCCCCGAAGTTGATCTCCCCGTCCGCTGCCAGGGTTGCATATGCGGAAATATAGTATACGATCTGAGGCAGGAGCCGTCCCCAGTTGATGGAGTTGGCACTGGAGAACATCAGGCCAGCCTGATCCAGCTGCTGCTTGACTTGTGGATCCGTAAAAATCGCCTTGACCCCGTTCTGGCAATCGTCAAAGTTGCCCTTGATGGCGCATACACCCACGTTGCCGCCCTCCTGGGTGCGCATCTGCCGCTTCTGCATGGGGCTGACGCCCTCCTCCGGGTAAAACACCAGGATCTCGGTGCCGGGCACATCCTTGAAGCCATCCAGTGCAGCCTTCCCCGTATCGCCGGAGGTTGCCACCAGGATCACGATTTTCTTGTTCAGCGCCTTCTTCTTTACAGCAGTGGTCAGAAAATAGGGCAGCACCTGCAGCGCCATATCCTTGAAGGCACAGGTGGGGCCATGCCACAGCTCCAGCATATAGGTACCATCAAACAGGTGACTGATCTCGGCAATGGCATCGGTTTCAAATGCCTTGGTGTTATATGCGCTGTCGGTGCAGTGGTGGATCTCCGCCTCAGTAAAATCCGTCAGATACTTTGCAAAAATGTACGCTGCTCTGTCCGCATACCGCATTGTGGACAGCTGCCTGATCTCGTCCATGGTAATGGACGGAATTTCGGAGGGGACAAACAAACCGCCGTCAGCGGAAATACCCTGGGAAATGGCGGTTGCACTGTCTACTGCCAGTGCGCTGTTTCTGGTACTTTTATAAAACATGATGATCTCGTGACGCCGAAGCGCCACCTCTCCTTTCAAAAAGAATCCGTTGGTTGACCCGTTGCGTCAAATGCATTCTCCAGATAATCCAGATCCAGCACCTGACTGCCCCGGAGGGTCACTGCCGCAATATCAAACCGGGGCTGAAGCCCGGAGGGATACTGATATAAATAAGCCTGGGCAGTCCGAAGCAGGCGCTTCTGCTTGACAGGCGTCACCGCCTCAAAGCCGCTTACCATGCTGCCCGGCCGCCGTGCCTTGACCTCTACAAAGGCGATGTATTCGCCGTTTTCTGCGATAATGTCGATCTCGCCACCCCGGATGCAGTAATTCCGCCGCAGGATCCGATAGCCCTTTGCCGTCAGATATGCTGCCACAGCCTGCTCCCCCAGAGCGCCCTGCTGCCGGGTGGTCATGTGAGATTTTTCAGGAAGGATCGCCGATGCACCGGACTGATGCCGTGGGCAGCCAGCGCCTCGTAATGGGCTTTGGTGCCGTAGCCCTTATGCTTGCAAAAGCCGTATTCCGGATACTGCTGATCCAGCGCCAGCATGTACCGATCCCGGGCAACCTTCGCCAGCACGGAGGCTGCTGCAATGCTTGCGGAGGTGGCGTCCCCATGGATCACCGCCTGCATGGGCAAATTCATCCGGGGCAGCCGGTTTCCGTCAATCAGTGCGCACTGCACCGGGATGTCCAGTCCGGACACCGCCCGGGTCATGGCAAGCATGGCAGCCTGCAAAATATTCAACTGCTCGATCTCCTCCACGGTAGCGGCAGCAATACAGCAGGCAGACGCCTTGGCGATGATCTCATCGTACAGAGCCTCCCGGCGCTTTTCCGTCAGCTTCTTGCTGTCGTCCAGTCCGGGGATCACCACATCCGGCGGCAGCACCACCGCCGCAGCATACACATCCCCGGCAAGTGGCCCTCTGCCGGCTTCATCCACCCCGCAGAACACCGGGTAACTGTTCCGGACAGCCTCGTCATATTCAAACAATTGGGTTTTTACCGCAAGTGCTTTTGCCATCATGCACCCTCATTCTCCGGAACCTCCAGGGTGATCCGCCCCAGCTTGCCGCTCCGGAATTCATCCAGCAGCGTGATCGCTGCCCGTTCCGTATTGACTTCGCCCCCGGACACCAGCATGCCCCGCTTCCTGCCCAGTTCCTCCAGCAGGATTCTGCCTTCCGTGCCTTCCGGCAGATTGATCTTATACCGGGCGGTCAGCGCCTGGGGATATGCTTCATGCAAATACTCCAGCAGCAGCATGGCAAGGGCTTCAATATCCAGCACGTCATCGTTGATGGCACCGGTAAACGCCAGCCGCTGCGCTGCTTGCTGATCGTCAAATTTCGGCCAGAGCACACCGGGAGTGTCCAGCATTTCTACCCCGTCCCCCAGCTTGACCCACTGCTTGGTACGGGTCACGCCGGGACGATCCTCCACCTTGGCACGCTTGCTGCCCGCCATTTTATTGATAAAGGAGGACTTGCCCACGTTGGGGATCCCCACCACCATCACATGAATTGGTCGGTTCACCAATCCCTTGGCACGCCACTGGGCAATCTGCTCCTTGAGCAGTTCCCGGAGTGCCGGATGGAACTGCTTGACGCCCTTGCCGGATTTGCAGTCCATTGCAACGGCGGCACAGCCGGATCTCCGCAGCCGATGCAACCACTGCTGGGTGGTACGCTCGTCCGCCATATCGCTTTTGTTCAGGATCAGCAGCCGTGGCTTGCCGCCGGTAAGCCTGTCCATTTCCGGGTTCCGGCTGCTCACCGGGATCCGGGCGTCCAGGATCTCCACAACAGCGTCCACCAGGGACAGATTGGCGGTGATCATCCGCCGGGTCTTGGTCATATGTCCCGGAAACCACTGAATCGAACGTATTTCTGCCATGAAAACTCCTTTATACAGCGCTCCCTGAGGAGCATGTTTCATTGGGCTCAGCCAACCTTCCCGAATTTGTCCAGGGGGAACACACGTAGCAGCGCCTTGCCCATGATTTCCGATTCCGACACGAAGCCCACATTGGGATGCCGGCTGTCCTTGGAAATATCTCGGTTATCTCCCAGCACGAACACATACCCCTCCGGCACGACCACCGGGAACTGCATGCCGCCCTCGTCCCGGGTGGTCAGGGTATTGATGTAGCCCTCCTGCAATACCTGGTCGTCCACCGTTACTGTGCCGGTATTGAAATCGATATCCACCTTCTGCCCGCCCAGCGCAATGATCCGCTTGACGATCAGCTTGTTCAGACCCTCCGACTCCACCACCTGCTGTGCGGAATCCAGCTGATAGCTTTTCCTTGCATTGATGATGACCACATCTCCTTGCTGAGGGGTATAGCCCAGCTCTGAGATGATGAGTCGATCTCCATTTACCAGGGTGGGAACCATGGAAGCCCCCTCCACTGTGGCAATGCGGAACAGGAACGTAAACACCAGAAACACCAGGAACACCGAACAAAGGATGGATTCGATCAGATCCAGAAGATCTCCCAGAATGCTCCGTTCAACATCCTCTCGGTTCTGCTCCGGTTGCTGTTCAGACATTGCCGGCACTCCTTTCTTCAGGCGTATCCGCCTTAATCAATCACACTGAACTGCTCCGCCCAGGTGCTGCGCAGCTTTTCGTCCCGTGAAAACCGATAGACTGCATGCCCGATTACGGCATCCTCCGGCACAAGACCCACCAGGGTGCTGCGGCTGTCGGTGGAAGCATTCCGGTTGTCCCCCATCACGAAGATGTACCCCTCCGGTACGGTCAGGGGATATGTAAACGCCCCGTCATTCCGGGTGGTCAGCATATTGATGTAATCCTCCTTCTGCACCACCCCGTTAAGGGTCACAGTACCGGAGGTAAAGTCGATATCCAGCTGATCCCCTGCTACAGCGATCACACGCTTGATCAGATTGATGCCGATACCCTTCTTTTCAACGACCTGGGTCTGTCCCGGATCCGAAAACAGATGTGCCTCAGTGCCGTCCACGATGACCACATCGCCCCGCTGGGGATGATAGAACAGCTCCACCATCAGCACCCGATCCTTATCATATAAGGTAGGGTTCATGGAACTGCCGTCCACCGTCACCGGCCGCAGGATGAATGCAAACACCAGCACCACCACAAACACGGAAACAATGACGGATTCTGCAATGTCCAGAAGGTCATTGACCAGGGACTTGACCGGGGATTTCCAATCCTCCTGCTTTCCGGATTCCTCCGGCGCAGCAGGCTGCTGTACTTCTTTTGTTTCTTCCTTGCTTGTATCCAGAGATTCGTTCTCCATGCTGCAACCCGATCCTTTCTGAAAGCCGTTCCCGGCAATATCCTGATAGCAAAAAAGGGACGTAACGTCCCCCTTCTTCCGCATTCGATGCAAGTGACATGCGAAGCAGGAACCTGCTCCGCACATGCACAAACCATCTCTTAGCGAATCTGCTCTTTTACCTTTGCAGCCTTGCCGACACGATCACGCAGATAGTACAGCTTCGCTCTGCGAACCTTACCGCTGCGAACCAGTTCAACCTTTTCTACAACAGGTGAGTGAAGCGGGAATACACGCTCAATACCGCAGCCGTGTGCTACCCGGCGAACGGTAAAGGTCTCGCTGATTCCACCGTGCTTCTTTGCAATCACAGTACCCTCAAATACCTGAATACGGCTCTTGTCGCCTTCCTTGATCCGAACGTGTACCTTTACGGTATCACCGATGTGCAGTTCCGGCGCATCCGCCTTGATGCTGTCATTGCTGATGAGTTTCAGTGCATCCATGGTTTTTCCTCCTGTTTTTTCCGAATGTTCTTGCCTGTCCTTGACGTGGGAGCATTCTGCTCCGGAAACGCCTGCCGCATGGGCAGTACGGGCAGAAACCTGCCAGGCAGCGGACCATCCGACTTAATGTCATTTGTATGGCACTAACTCTCACTGCGGAAACCCGCAGCGGACTTCAAATGCTTTACTATTATATCACAGCTCTGCAAAAAGTGCAAGGGGTTTTCAGAAAAAATCTGTGCCGTCATGGCAAATTATTTTTTCCCGCAGCACCCGGTTCACGGAAAAGTCCGTTCCCGGCTCCAGTTCCTGCATGGCATCTAGCACCGCCGTAGGGTTCAGATTGGTTTGTGCCCCTGCCGGCAGCCGCAGCCCCAGCTGCACCTGTGTCCCATCCTGCTGACAGGACAGGCACTGGATCTGGGGGCGGATCTCCGTCTGCACCAGCTGCTTGCGCTTATTGGTACGCTGGATCAGAATGGATTCCCGGGCAAGAAACCCGTCCCAAGCTGCCGAAAATCCCTCCCCGGCTTCCAGCTCCAGCAAATAGTCCGCAAAGCCGATTTCCGTATGCTTTTTTACCGGTTCTGCCGCATGCCGGATCCGCAGTCCTTCTGGCAACACAGCGTTCAGCCGATCCTGCAGTTCCGCAAAGGGCACCAGCTCCCGCAGGTTGAAATCCATAATCTCGCACATGCTTTCAAAGCCCAGGGACAGTGCCAGTGGAAACATGAGATATAGCCGTGGATTGAACCCCTCCGAATACCAGATGGGAAGCTTCGCCCGGCGGAAGGCACGCTGCATGCACCGGTTCAGATCCAGGTGGGAGATATACTTCGCCCGGTCACGTTTTTCATACACCGTTCGGATCTTCAGCAAAGCAAGCACCTCCTACCTTTTGATTTACACCGCAGCCGGCACATTGCAGCCGGCAGTTGGGCGTGGTCAGAGACTGATGGGCACGTTGATTCTCCCGGATGAAAAAGTCCTTGGACACATAATAATCCAGGTGATCCCAGGGGAACACCTCATCATAAGACCGGGTACGATTGGCGTAAAACGCCGGATCCAGCCCTGCCTCCCGGAATGCCTCCTGCCAGCGGCTGTAGTCGAACCGCTCTCCCCAGCTGTCAAAGGTGCTGCCCTTCTTCCATGCCCGGTACAGCACTTCACTGAGCCGCCGGTCTCCCCGGGCAAGTGCCGCCTCCAGCAGACTGGCATCGGACTGATGCAGGGCGGCACGGATCTTTTTGCTCTGGATGGCATCCCGCAGCACCTGCTGCTTATGCTCGATCTGGGCATGGGTGGCTTGTGGCTCGAACTCAAAGGGGGTAAAGGGCTTTGGCACAAAGGTGGCGGTGCTGATGGACACCTGTACATTCTTTCCCTTGGGTCGGTGGGGATTTTCATAGAACAGATCCACCACCTTTTGGGCAAGCTGGGCAATACCCACAATATCCGCATCAGTTTCCGTAGGCAGTCCCATCATGAAATACAGCTTCACCGTATCGTAGCCCCCCTCGAATGCGATCCGGCAGGTTTTCATGACCTCCTCCTCGGTCACATTCTTGTTGATTACGTCCCGCATCCGCTGGGTACCTGCCTCCGGCGCAAAGGTCAGTCCGCTTTTGCGCACCCGTTTGATCTGGTTCATCAACCCCTCCGAGAAGTTGTCAATCCGCAGCGAGGGCAGGGACAGATTGATTTTTTCTTCCTCCGTATAGGTCAGCAGCTTTCGCAGCATGGGGTCGATCTGGGAGTGATCGCTGGTGCTCAGGGAGGACAAGGACACCTCGTCATAGCCCGTATTCTCGCACAGAGCCTTACTTTCCCCATACACGGTTTCCGCCGACTTTTCCCGGAATGGACGATACAGGAACCCTGCCTGGCAGAACCGGCAGCCCCGGATGCAGCCCCGGAGCACCTCCACGGACACCCGATCCTGGACGATCTCCGTAAAGGGCACCACAAAATTATCCGGGTAGAACACCTTGTCAAAATCCCGGATGATCCGCTTCTTCACCGTTGCCGGCGCCCCATCCTTTGGAGTCACTGCCTGGATGGTTCCGTCCGGGTGATAGGTCACTTCGTACAGAGAGGGCACATAGATCCCCTCTATCCCGGCAGCCGCCCGGAGGAACGCCTGTCGATCCGCCCCCTCCTGCCGCATCCGGTGATACAGATCCATCAGCTCCAGGTTGACTTCCTCCCCCTCTCCCAGAATGAACAGGTCGAAGAAATCCGCCAAAGGCTCCGGATTGCAGGCACAGGGGCCTCCTGCCACCACCAGTGGAGCAATCGCCCTGCCACGATCCTTTGCGTACACCGGTACTCCTGCCAGATCCAGCATATTTAAAATATTGGTGTAGGACAGCTCGTACTGGAGGGTAAAGCCGATGAAATCAAAGTCCCGGATGGGCTCCAGGCTTTCCAGCCCATACAGGGGAATGTCATGCTCCCGCATGATCTGTTCAAAATCCGGCCAGGGGGCGAACACCCGTTCACACCAGTAATTTTCTCTCTGATTGGTCAGAGAGTAGAGGATCTTCATCCCCAGATGGCTCATGCCGATGTCATAGCAGTCCGGAAAGCAGAACGCAAACCGCACATCCACCTTAGATTTGTCTTTATAAATGCTCCCGGCTTCGCCGCCGATATACCGGGCAGGCTTCTGCACGGACAACAGGTATTTTTCAATCTTTTCTTTTAGCATGGAATGCTCCTCAATATGGTTTGATACATCCATTGTACTATATTCTTTCCGTTTGTGCAAGGGGCAGTTCCCACAGGAACAGATAGCCCAGCATCGCATACAGCTGCACATTCCGCACCCCG
>JABLTM010000908.1_pt1 | contig 30975 bp, 30 predicted proteins | sample 7160121 | NCBI WGS metagenome assembly JABLTM01 (sample SAMN14651224, study PRJNA627086) | human gut metagenome | isolation source: feces | host: Homo sapiens
TCCAAGTGCAGGACCAACCGGTGGTGCCGGAGTTGCCTTTCCAGCAGGAATCTGTAATTTGATATATCCTTCTACTTTTTTTGCCATTTTAAATTACCTCCTTGTGGTATTGGCGGGACTTCCATCCCTCCCACGCAATTTTAATCCATTTTCTTCACTTCTGAAAATCCAAGTTCAACCGGAGTCTCTCGGCCAAACAGTTCGACATTGATTGTCAGACTCTTCTTCTGTTCATTGATTGTCTGAACAGCTCCGACAGTCCCTTCCCATGCTCCGCTGAGAACGGTAACAACATCTCCGACTGCCAGATCCATGATCACATCTTCTTTGTTGATTCCAAGATTCTCCATCTCGCTCTCATCAAGCGGAACCGGCTTGGATCCAGGTCCGACAAAACCGGTAACACCTCTTGTATTTCTTACGACATACCAGGTGTCATCGTTCATGATCATATGGATCATCACATATCCCGGAAACATCTTTCTCTGCACTGCCTTTTCAACTCCGTTGCGGAGTTCTGTGACTTCCTCGAGAGGAACTCTGACTTCCAGAATCTGATCTTCCAGGTGACGATTCTCAATCGTCTTATCAATGTTCGCTTTTACTTTGTTCTCATACCCTGAATAGGTATGAACGACATACCATTTTGCCTCTGACATAAAATCACCTTTCTGCTGCGGTCAACTATTTTACTAAAAAGTCAATTCCGTATTTCAGTGCTGCGTCGATTACTGCGATCAACGCTCCCAAAATTACGGAAACAGCAACAACTGCCGTCGTCTGCTTTGTAAGAGTGTTCTTGTCTGGCCAGATAACCTTCTTGAACTCCGCCTGAAGCCCTTTAAACCAGCTCTTTTTCTGAGTCTTCGTATTCTCACTCATATGTCCACATCCTTTCGACAACGACTATTTTGTCTCTTTGTGCAGTGTGTGTGATTTGCAGAATCTGCAATACTTCTTGGTTTCCATACGATCCGGATGAGTCTTCTTATCCTTCGTCATGTTGTAGTTACGGTTCTTGCATTCCGTACACTCCAGAGTAATTCTTGTGCGCACAACTTCCACCTCGCTTTTAATATATTCACCTACGTGTTACTGATGGTTGCGAACCATCTGATTTTAGGCATAAAAAAAAGGCCTACTTCCATTCGCCATGACATTGTATCATAACGCACTACAGGAAGTCAAGCCTCTTTTCTTTTTACAATGTATTTTACTATTTTCCGCCGCACCGCTCATTCAGGATCCTGCATACTTCCTCCAGTGAACAGCAGATCGTATGCAGGCATCGGTTCAGTCTCCTGTGACAATAAAACGTACAGCAGCATCTTCTCCTGAATCCACATCTTTTCACTCTGCACACATCCATTCTTTTTAATCATTCTTCTTATAATAATGTATGCTTTCTTTTTTCAGTCTTTCCTTCTCGCGATCAGTTTATTGATCGGATTTCCTTTCAGGGAAAACTTTTCTTCATATTCTGTCATGATATTTCCTGCATTCATCTCTTCCTGGTGATGCAGGTCATACGTGTATTTCTCCAGATACCAGCCGGCCTCTTTCACCTGCTCCAGTGAAAAGTTAAACAACTCGGTATTATCCGTCTTAAACTCAACCCTTCCGCCCTGCACCAGGATCTTTTCATACCGTTCTAAAAATTCCGTTGAAGTCAGTCTTCTCTTTGCATGGCGTGCTTTCGGCCACGGATCTGAAAAATTCAGGAAAATCTTATCCACTTCCTCCGGTGCGAACACCTCTTCCACATTTCTTGCGTCCATGCAGACAAACCGGATATTGGTCAGAGCTTCATATTCCTCTGTATCAAACTTTTCCAACGCTCTCAAAAGCACACTGGAATAACGCTCGATTCCGATAAAGTTCACATCGGGATGAGCCTTTGCCATATTCAGAATAAACTGCCCCTTACCCATTCCGATTTCTATATAGATAGGATGCCGGTCTCCAAACACCTGATGCCAGCATCCTCGCTGATCTTCCGGTCTTTTAATCACTGTACGGTGCATCTGGATCACGCCCTCTGCATGCGGGATATTTCTAAGTCTCATGTATGATTCCTCCTCAGAGATTCTCTATACATCATAACACGCAACCACTTTCCGGTCAAAGCTGACGGGTTGATTTTTTTGTGAAAAGGTGTATTATAGTAGATATTATAATTTTCTCACAAAAAGGAGGCTTATTATGGACTCTATTCTAAACAAATTGACGGAAATAGAATCTGCTGCCGTCAGCATTGTGCAGCATGCAGAAGCTGAAAAGTCCATTCTCGATGAGAAATATGACGAGAAACGCAGGCAATTCGACCTGGAGCTTGAGTCAGAGACCAAAAAGCAGATTCAGGCGATACAGGATGATCTGCAAAAAAAGACTTCTCAGATCCTTTCATCTCAAAGCGATGAAAGTCTGGCACAGATCAACGCACTGCAAAAAGAATATGAAGAGAATCATACTCTGTATGCACAGAAGATTCTCCGAAAGATCACAGAGGTGTAGCCTATGGGACATCTGCTTGAATACAGCGGGATCGTAACAAAGACGCGTGCCATGGAATCCAGACTTCTCAGCCCCGGACAGTTTCAGGAGCTTGCATCCCTGCATACCATACCGGAGGCAGTGGAATATCTGAAAAAGAATACTGCTTATGCAGAAACCCTTGAATCCCTTGAGCCGACGCAGCTTCACCGTGGAAATATCGAAAAGCTGCTGACTCAGTCACTTTACCGGGATTATACCAAGCTCTACCGTTTCTGCGGACAAAAGCAGCGGAAGTTCATGGAACTGCGGCTCAAATCCTATGAGATCGACCTGATTGATTATTGTCTGAGGATCGTCATCAATCATTATAAGAGACCTTTTGATCTTCATTATAAAAAGGAGTTCTTTGACCGTTATTCCCAGCTTTCCATCGACCGGCTCATCACTTCCAGAACGACAGATGAACTGGTGGACAATCTCAAAGGGACAGAATACTATGATCCGCTGAAGAAATTGCAGGATGCACAGAAAGTCACCCTGTATGATTATGACCTTGCACTGGAACTTTACTTTTTCACTACTTTGTGGAAAGCCCGTAAAAAAATGTTAAAAAAAGAGGATCTGGAACTCTACGAAAGGGATTGTGGTTCGCAGATCGATCTGCTCAATATGCAGTGGATCTTACGTGCAAAGAAATATTATAATATGAAGCCCGCGGATATTTATCTTCTGATCATTCCGATCCACTATAAATTATCAACCGCTCAGATCAAGGAAATGGTTGAGGCTGCGGGAATCGAAGAACTACAGACTCTGGTGAGCCAGACCCGCTACGGAAGACAGTATCATTTTCAGAAAAATCCGGACATGGAACAGATGTATTCCGAGTGTCTGCATCACCTTTATCTGATCGACAGAAGACGGAATCCCTATTCGATCGCTGCTGTCAACACCTATCTCTTCCTCAAGGAAGAAGAAATCAAAAAGCTCACCACCACCCTTGAGTGTATCCGTTACGGACTCTCACCGGGTGAGACGATGACTTACGTTGGAGGTAGAACCCAATGATTGTAAAAATGAAATTTATCAACATATCCGGCCCAAGAAACGATATCGACCGGGTCACTGACCAGTATCTCTCACGCTATGAGATCCAGTTGGAATCCGCTCTCTCCGAGCTGAAGACAGTCGAGAACCTCCGTCCTTTTGTTGAGATCAATCCATACCGGGATGTTCTCGCAAAGGCGGTCCAGTTCGTCAGTTACCTTCCAAATGCGGATACGGTCACTCCCGACTCATCCCTCGGTCTGGACGATATGTTTGAACTTGTGCGAAATGCAAGTGCAGATTATGAAGATCTGCAACAGAAAAAGGAAAAATGCAAAAATAAAATTGAGCAGCTCCGTACAAAGCAGCAGATCATTGCACCGTTCCGTCCACTGGAATGTGATCTGCATCAGGTACTCAGCTACCGGTTCATCACTTACCGCTTCGGTCGGATCGCAGCAGAGCATTATCATAAAATGCAGAAATATCTCATGGATGACCTGGGTGCGATCTTTGTAGAAGGCGAACGAGATGAAAGTTTTGTCTATGGTGCTTATTTTGTTTCTCCGGGAGAAGCGAAAAAAGTAGATGCCGTCTTCCGCTCTCTTCATTTTGAACGGATCGAGCTGAAAGATGAATTTGAGGGAACTCCGGCTTATGCTTATCAGAAACTGGAGAAGGAGATTGCCCGGGTAAATGTGGAGATGAACGACCTCGACAAAGAAGCCGGGGAGATGCTCTTTGATCGTGCCGCACAACTGGTTGCCGCAAAGAACCGTTTAGAAGAATTGTCCAATAATTTCGATGTCCGCAAAATGGCGGCCCGTATGGATGAGAATCAGGAAGATTACTATATTCTCTGCGGCTGGATGGCAGAAGATGATGTGGATCGTTTCCTTGAAGAGATCAAGGATGACGACAAAGTCTTCGTTGTCGTGGAGGATGACCATGATGCCTACTTCGGTGAGCCTCCGACCAAGCTTGAGAACCCAAAGCTTTTCAGACCTTTTGAAATGTTCATTCAGATGTACGGACTTCCCGCTCACAATGAGATGGATCCTACTGTATTCGTCGGACTGACCTACTCCTTTATTTTCGGAGTCATGTTCGGAGATGTCGGACAGGGACTTCTCCTTCTCATCGGTGGGGCATTGATCTATCACTTTAAGAAGATCCCTCTGGCGGGGATTATCTCCACAGCCGGATTCTTCTCCACAATCTTCGGATTTATGTTCGGAAGTATCTTCGGATTTGAAGATGTGCTGAAGCCTTTGTGGATACGGCCCATCGACCATATGACCACATTACCGTTCCTGGGGAAACTGAATACAGTCTTTATCGTAGCAGTTGCCTTTGGTATGTTCCTTATCATCGTGGCCATGATCCTGCATATTATTAATGCAGCAAAAAGCAAAGATGTCGAGGGAACCTGGTTTGATGCAAATGGTGTGGCAGGACTGGTTTTCTATCTCGCAGTGGTTGTCACCATTGTACTCTTCATGACCGGCAATCCGCTTCCGGGCGGAATCGTCATGGGCGTGATGTTCGGAGTACCGCTTCTTCTTATTTTCCTGAAGGAGCCGCTCGCCCGCAGGATTGAAAAGCGTGCTGACAAGATGGAGACCGGACCGGGAATGTACGTGGTTCAGGGATTTTTTGAGATGTTTGAAACTTTATTGAGTTATTTTTCCAATACGATTTCCTTTATCCGTATCGGAGCATTTGCCGTCAGCCATGCAGCCATCATGGAAGTGGTACTGCAGCTGGCAGGTGCAGAGAGCGGACATCCGAACTGGATCGGTGTTATTTTCGGCAATCTGTTCGTCTGCGGATTTGAAGGACTGATCGTCGGCATCCAGGTACTCCGTCTGGAATATTATGAAATGTTCAGCCGTTTCTACAGTGGCAGCGGCCGTGCATTTAACCCGTACACAAAAAAGAAAAAGAACAAACAGGCATAACAACAGCCTGAAATTAATAAAAAGCAGGAGGATTCCACTATGACTATCGCAACAAAAATTATTTTTATCGCAGCACTTATCTTAAGCATTATCATCCCGTTCGGCTATTACCTGATCGGTGAAAAGAACAAAAAGCGGTACAAACGCACGATCGGTATCAATGCATTTTTCTTCTTCGGTGCTTTTGCCATTGCTTCTGTTGCCATGCTGTCAGGACCTGACAGCGTCCATGCAGCCACAGCCGCAGCCAATGGTGCGACTCTCGCCACAGGCATGGGCTACCTTGCAGCAGCACTCGTAACCGGACTTTCCTGTATCGGTGGTGGTATCGCCGTTGCAAGTGCGGCAAGTGCAGCGTTAGGTGCTATCAGTGAAGATTCCAGCGTACTTGGTAAATCTCTGATCTTCGTAGGACTTGCAGAAGGTGTATGCCTTTACGGACTGATCATTTCCTTCATGATCCTGGGAAATCTCTAAGGAGCGGTTTTTATGAAAATGTATCTCATCAGTGATAACGTTGACACGTATACCGGAATGCGGCTGGCAGGTGTGGACGGCATCGTCATCCATGAAAGGGAAGAGCTCCGTACGGCACTGGAAGATGTCCTTGCAGACAAGACCGTTGGCATCGTACTTCTGACTGAAAAGCTGGGGCGGGAATTTCCTGATCTGATCGACACATTCCGCTTAGAGCGGAAGATGCCGCTTCTGGTAGAGATCCCCGACCGTCACGGAACGGGGCGGAAAAAAGATTTCATCACTTCCTATATCACCGAAGCCATTGGCTTAAAACTTTAGTTACGGCCGGTATCCGTACAATATCAACAAATACAGAAGGAGGGATTCCTCTTGACATTAGAAGAAAAGATCACGCATTTAAAGTCGACTTCCATGGAGCAGGCCCGGGCTGAAGGGAATGCGATCATCGACTCTCACCAGGAAGCTCTTGACAAAGTCTTTGAAGACCATAAAGCAGAGGCATTACGCCAGTCCGAAACCCGGATCAAGGCAGAAACCACGAATGCAAAACTGGCTCTGAACCAGGCTCTTGCGAAATCCCAGCTTGAGATCAAAAGAAAGCAGGGTAAGATCCAGCAGGAGCTGAAAGATAAAATTTTTGAAGAAGCACAGGATCTGATCCATGCCTTTATGAAGACAGAAGCGTATGACGACTTTCTTATACGCTGCATCCGCAGTGCCGTCCGTTTTGCAGGAACTGACCCGGTTACAGTCTATATCAACCTGTCTGATGAAAAGAAAAAGACAGCGCTGGAAGATGCAACCCAGGTTCATCTGAGTGTCAGTGCAGAAGATTTTATCGGTGGTGTCCGCTCGGTCATCCGGTCACGCAACATCCTGATCGATAATTCTTTTCAGACTCAGTTAAAGGATCAGTATGATAAATTTATATTTGAAGGAGGAGACGGCATTGGTTAAGACAGCAACTATTTACGGAATCAACGGTCCCGTCATTTACCTCAAAGGAAATACCGGTTTCTGTATGTCAGAAATGGTTTATGTCGGAAAGCAGAAGCTGGTTGGAGAAGTCATTGCACTGGACAAAGACCTGACCACGGTTCAGGTTTATGAAGAAACCACCGGACTGTATCCCGGAGAGGAGGTCATTGCCACCGGCAATCCGGTATCTGTGACCCTTGCTCCCGGTATCCTGAATAATATTTTCGATGGAATCGAGCGTCCGCTGGAACGGATCGCAGAATCTGCAGGTGCATTCATCACCCGTGGAGTAAGCGTGGATTCACTGGATCGTACAAAAAAATGGCCCACCCACATTACTGTAAAGCAGGGAGATTATCTCCATGCCGGGGATATCATCGCAGAGGTTCCCGAAACCCATGCGATCACCCATAAATGTATGGTTCCTCCGGGGATCGAAGGAACCGTTCTTGTCACGGTGGCAGACGGAGCGTATACCATTGATGATCTTCTTGTCCGTCTGCAGCTCCCTGACGGGGATACAAAAGACCTTACCATGACCCAGCACTGGCCGATCCGCACACCGCGTCCGACGCACCACCGGTTTCCGGCATCCGTTCCGCTTGTCACCGGACAGCGGATCATCGACACGATGTTTCCGATCGCCAAAGGCGGTACTGCCGCAATCCCGGGTGGATTCGGAACCGGAAAGACCATGACCCAGCATCAGATCGCCAAGTGGGCGGATGCGGATATCATCATTTATATCGGCTGTGGTGAACGTGGAAATGAAATGACGCAGGTGCTTGAGGAATTTAGTGAACTGACTGATCCACGTACCGGAAAACCACTGATGGATCGTACTACTCTGATCGCCAATACTTCTAACATGCCAGTGGCTGCCCGCGAGGCCAGTATTTATACAGGACTGACACTTGCCGAGTATTACCGGGACATGGGCTATGACGTAGCGATCATGGCAGATTCCACCTCCCGTTGGGCTGAAGCCCTCCGAGAACTTTCAGGACGACTGGAAGAAATGCCGGCAGAAGAAGGATTCCCGGCTTACCTTGCATCCCGCCTTTCCGCTTTTTACGAGCGTGCCGGCATGATGCATAATTTAAACGGAACAGATGGTTCCGTCACCATTATCGGAGCAGTTTCCCCACAGGGCGGTGACTTTTCCGAACCGGTCACCCAGAACACCAAACGTTTTGTACGCTGCTTCTGGGGACTGGATAAGAGTCTTGCCTATGCAAGACATTTCCCTGCCATCCACTGGCTGACCAGTTACAGTGAATATCTCACTGACTTAAGCCCCTGGTACCAGGACAACGTTTCCCCGAAATTCGTTGACTACCGCAACCGTCTGATGGCTCTTTTAAATCAGGAAAGCAGCCTGCTTGAAATTGTCAAGCTGATCGGAAGTGATGTTCTTCCCGACGATCAGAAGCTCGTCCTGGAAATTGCCCGCGTGATCCGGCTTGGATTTCTTCAGCAGAATGCATTCCATAAAGATGATACCTGCGTTTCCATGGAAAAGCAGTTTCTGATGATGGATACGATCCTTTACCTTTATAAGCAGGCACGTACGCTTGTCACCATGGGACATCCGATGTCCGTCCTGAAATCGGAAAATATTTTTGACCGCATTATTTCCATCAAATACGATGTTCCGAATGACCGGCTGGAGCTTTTTGCCCAGTACCATCGCGACATTGATGCCTTTTATCAGCGTGTCATTGAAAAGAATGCATAAGGAGGGACAGCAGAAATGTCAATAGAATATTTAGGATTAAGCAGTATCAACGGCCCTCTGATCGCACTGGAGGGCGTACAGGATGCTTTTTATGATGAGATCGTAGAATTTGTCGTAAACGGAGAAGAACGCAAGCTTGGACGTATTGTAGAGGTCTACGAAGATAAAGCAGTCATCCAGGTCTTTGAAGGCTCTGAAAATATGTCTTTGAAAAATACGCATACCAAACTGACCGGACACCCGATGGAGATTGCACTTTCACCGGATATGCTCGGTCGTACGTTCAACGGAATCGGACAGCCCATTGATGATCTCGGACCACTGGTCTCAAACCTGAAACGGGATGTCAACGGTCTTCCGCTGAACCCGATCCGCAGGGAATACCCCCGGAACTATATCCACACCGGTATCTCCGCCATCGACGGACTGACCACACTGATCCGCGGACAGAAACTTCCGATTTTCTCAGGAAACGGACTCCCGCATGACCAGCTTGCGGCACAGATCGTAAAGCAGGCCTCTCTGGGGGATGATTCCGATGAACAGTTTGCTATTGTATTTGCCGCTATGGGAGTCAAGCATGATGTCGCTGATTTCTTCCGGAATACTTTTGAAGAAAGCGGTGTTGCCGACCATGTTGCCATGTTCCTGAACCTTGCAAATGACCCGGTCGTAGAACGACTCATCACTCCGAAGGTTGCCCTGACTGTCGCGGAATATCTGGCTTTTGAACGGCATATGCACATTCTTGTCATCCTGACGGATATGACTTCTTTTGCCGAGGCGATGCGTGAGGTTTCCTCCTCCAAAGGAGAGATTCCAAGCCGAAAGGGATTTCCGGGATACCTCTACAGTGAACTCGCCACGATCTACGAACGTGCAGGAATCGTCCGCGGTGTAGATGGCTCTGTGACTCAACTGCCGATCCTCACCATGCCAAATGATGATATCACACATCCGATCCCGGATCTGACCGGTTATATTACAGAAGGACAGATTGTACTTGACCGCCCGTTACACGGACAGTCCATTTATCCGCCGATTAATATCCTTCCTTCCCTTTCCCGTCTGATGAAGGACGGAATCGGAGCAGGCTATACACGAGAAGACCACCAGGATCTTGCCAATCAGCTTTTCTCCGCCTACGCCAAAGTAGGAGATGCAAGAAACCTCGCTTCTGTTATCGGTGAAGATGAACTCTCTCCGATTGATAAAAAGTATCTTGCATTCGGAAAAGAATTTGAAGAGCGTTATATCGGACAGCAGCCGGATGAAAACCGCAGTATGGAAGAGACACTGGATCTCGGCTGGGAACTGTTAGGAAAACTTCCAAGAGAGGAACTGGATCGTGTAGATACAAAGATCCTCGACAAATACTACAAACCTGCACCGGAAGAATAGACCGGAACATTTATTCAGAAATACTCTGTAAATGGATCTGAAAGGAGGGAAATTTATGGATCCTCGTACCTTCCCCACCAAGGGAAACCTGATGCTTGCCAAAAATTCACTGTCCCTGGCACGTCAGGGATACGACCTGATGGATAAAAAAAGAAATATCCTCATCCGGGAACTGATGGATCTGATCGAAGAGGCCCGGACGATCCAGGAGGACATTGATTCGACCTTCATGTATGCTTATCAATGCCTTCAGCGTGCCAATATCGAGAACGGAATCAGCACAGTCGAGCTTCTCGCCTATACGGTTCCGATTGAAAATTCCATCACGATCCAGACACGCAGTATCATGGGAACTGAAATTCCTCATGTGAAATATGTTCCCGATCCCGGGCAGCCGACTTATTCTTTCAGCACAACCAGGGAATCCATCGACAAGGCCCGTGAGGCCTTCCGGAAAGTAAAAGAACTGACGATCCGGCTTTCCATGATTGAAAATGCCGCTTACCGGCTGGCAAGTAATATTAAAAAGACGCAGAAGCGTGCCAATGCACTGCAAAATATTACGATCCCGATGTATGAAAATCTGGTCTATACAATTTCCAATGCACTGGAAGAAAAAGAACGTGAAGAATTTACAAGACTGAAAGTCATCAAGCAGATGAAGGAAAAGAAAGAAAAGAAGTAAAAAAGACCGAAAAAACGGGAATAAAACGATAATAAAAAGAGAATAAAAAGAAGCGGCTGAACGGAAGATCTGAAAGCATTCTTCTCTGTTCGGCCACTTTTTTTCGGTATATTTATCACTCAGGCATGCTTATCTCTTGTATATGTTTATCAGCCATATACGCTCATCCTTTATGATTTACTGCTACGATCAGCTCATATCCGTTCACAAAAGTCTCTCCCGCATCTACATGATTGATAAATGGTTTCTCTGAGATATCCTTGTTAAAACCAACGTTATCACACCGTCCCATCCATGGCTCCAGGCATACGAACGGGGCATTCGGCATAGACCAGATTCCCATACTCGGGATCCCTTGATATTTCATTCCCACATAGGGTCTTCCATCCTTATGACATACCCACACTTCATCAAACTGTTCATGATCAAAAATCAGTGCATCATTGGCAAGAAGCTCTTCCGTCAATGGATAACATTCATTTTCAAGCTCCATCTTATAAATTGTATCCGGGTCTGCTGCCGCCTCAGATTCGATCACCCCGATGTACTCCAGCGTCTTCTTTCCCGGGAATTTCAGGACATAATCTGTCTTCTTCTCTTCCGGTTTCGCAAAACGGATCGCCGGATGTCCCCCGATGCAGAAATACATCGTCTTATCTGCCGGATTCCTTACTTCCCATTTTACATTCAGTCTGTTCTCTTCCAGCGTATACGTCACATACAGTTCAAATGCGTAAGGAAACATTTTCTTTGTCTCCTCGGAATCCTTCAGCATATAAGTTACTGAATTTTCGCTTTCCGCCACACAATCAAATAAACTTGTACGTGCAAATCCATGCTTTTCTGTATCATACTGCTTTCCATCGATCCACAACTTATTCTGATAAGTCTTTCCTACATACGGGAAAAGCAGTGGAGAATGGCGACACCAGAAGACCGGATTTCCTTCCCACAGTACATCTGTCTCATCTTTTTTGTTAAAAATTCTTGTTACCTCTGCCCCCTGTGCAGCGATCTCCACAAGGAGAAATTCATTTTCAAGCTTCATATCGACCCCTCCAATTTCTCATTTCTTATTTATCATCTGTAGATGATGTACCTGTTGAAGATGTACCTGTTGATGTGGATGCATCTTTTGTCTGCTTGCAGTTATCTACGAGGAAATCCAACACTTTATCGCATAAGATCATCGTCTTAAGGTTATCCTCACCTACCTGCTCTTTATAAGAATCCACATCATCTGCACCTGCATTTTTAGCATAGGTTTTCATTTCTTTCTCATAATCTTTATCAGAAAGCTCCAGCTTCTCTTTCTTGGCGATCAGTCTGAGTGCCTGCTCTAACTGAACCGTTTTCTTCGCCTGCTCTTCAATCTTCGTATTAAAGTCATCCTCTGTTGTCTTCAGGTAACTCGTAATGAAATCGCTGAGTTCCATTCCGTAGTAATTTTTAACTGTCGTCTCATAACTCTCTTTGATCTGAGAAACTTTATCATCCACTGCACCATCCGGGTACTTCTTCACTTCTGAAGTTTCCAGCAGCTTGTCCTCAATCTCGGATTTCACCTGGGAATCATACTGACTGTCATAGTACTCCTGCATCGTCTCCTTCAGACCTTTTCTAAGCTCATCAACTGTTGTATAGGAATCATCGTTTGATGCTACCCACTCATCTGTCAGTTCTGCCGGAGCATAAACCTTATTCAGGACAATGTGGAAATCTGCCGGTTTACCGGACAGGTCTGTATTGTTCTGATACGGATCCGGGAACTGTACCTGGATATCAAATTCTTCTCCTGCCTTATGTCCTACGATCTGTTCCTCAAATCCTTTGTAGTCATCTGTCGCAGCAAGAAATGTACCCGAACCAAGCTGGAGGTCATATCCTGTGGATGTTCCGCCATCAAAAGCTGTGCCGTCAACAGAACCTGAATAATCAATATTTACCCAGTCTCCGTCCTCTGCCGCACCGTCCTTTGTCAGACCATCCGTTTTTCCTGAAGAAAGAAGACGGCTCTGGATCGTCTGTTCCACATCATCATCACTGACTTCTTTCTTCTCCACTTTTGCTATTTCCAGTCCCTTGTACTGGTTTACTGTCACATAATCATTTGACAGCTTTCCCTCCCCACCGCAACCGGCAACGGATACTGTTACTGCGATTGCAGCAAGTGCAACCATCAATCCTTTTTTCATTTTTCTTCTCCTTGTATAAATTATTCTATGATTACCCTTACCACTTACAAAAGTGGGGATAACAACCTTGAAAACTGCTCTTTTGCACGGATGAGCAAACTCCGTTCATCATAAACTTTCCTTGTAACCTGCTTACATTTTGTAATATCATTTTCAAATGCTGCCTCCAGCCTTCCGACTGTCCGCTCACTGTAGATCGTCGCATTCACCTCGAAATTCAGTGCAAAACTGCGGATATCCATATTAGCAGTCCCAACGCACGCCACCAGTCCATCCACCGACAAAGTCTTCGCATGAAGAAATCCGTTATCATAGACATAGCATTTTGCTCCGGCAGCCACCATCTCACCTATGTAAGAATAAGTTGCCCAGTATACAAATGGATGATCCGGCTTACACGGAATCATGATCCGCACATCAATCCCCGACTGGCTTGCAATCTTCAGGGCATCTAAAATAGAATCATCCGGAATAAAATACGGTGTCTGTATATAGACATGATCCTTTGCATGGTGGATCAGCCGGAGATAATTATCATGGATCTCCTTCGACTGGGAGTCCGGTCCACTGGAAATGATCTGCACCGGGTCATGCCCTCCGCGTACATACTGCGGGATCTCAAAAAGAGAATCTCTTAAAAAGAGGTTTTCCTTTGCCGCATAATTCCAGTCCAGCACAAATCGCACCGCCAGTGACGTAACTGCCGCTCCCTCAATACACAGATGCGTATCCCGCCAGTAGCCAAACTTCTCATCCAGACCCAGATATTCACGGCCTACATTGAATCCACCGACAAATCCGATCCGTCCGTCTATGACTACGATCTTCCTGTGGTTTCGGTAATTCATACGAAGCTGCAGCTTTCCAAGCAACGCCGGGAAAAACTCTGCGATCTGTACACCGCCCGCCTTCAGCCGGTTCCAGTCTTTTTTATGCATTGTTCTGCAGCCCATACTGTCAAATAAGACTCTGACCTCCACGCCTTCTTTTGCCTTTTGGATCAGTACCGGTTCAATCTCCTGCCACAGCTCATCGCTCCGTATAATATAATACTGCATATGAATGTACTTTTTTGCCTGCTTCATCTCATGGATCAAGGCCCGGAATTTCTCTTTTCCATCTGTATAAATACGGATATCATTATTATCCGTAAGCACAGCACTTCCGGCCTCCAGATTATACAACATCAGATCCCTGAACCGGTCAAGTTCCGGATTTGCCAGCCTTAGCTGCTTTTTGTAGATCGTCTCTTCCTGCCGCCGGACTGCATATTTGACTTCTCCCTCAATCTCCTTTGCCTTGAACATCCTGCTCTTGTGGAAATCCTGACCAATGACCAGATACAGGATAAATCCAACAATCGGTATAAAATACAACAGCAGCAGCCATGTCCACACAGCCTGTGGTGACCTTCGCTCAAAAAATACAATGATCAGGGAAAGAATGATATTGATAATGACAATATTGTCCATTATAAAATGAAGCATTGTCGATATACCAGTTCCAAGCATTTCAAGCATTCAGTTCTTACTCCTTTTCTCTGAAACGTAAAATAATAAATGAGTTACTCCCCTGCTCACTTTTCCAGTCTGCAGGGTAAAATGCGTCACAATAAACAGTATACTCGTTTTTCCGGTGAAAAGTAACCCCTAATTGAATTTTACTTGCACTTCCTTTTAAAGAATGTTACAATATTTTATACATATCAAGCGGAAATACCGCGTTTTAGGAGGGTTTTATTTTGAGTACAGGAATGATAATCTTTCTCGTAGTCCTCGTAGTCCTCATCGGAATATGCGTAGGATTATATTTCTTCGGTAAGAAAGCAGAGAAAAAGCAGGCAGAGCAGAAAGAGCAGATGGATGCAGTTGCACAGACCGTCAGTATGCTCGTTATTGATAAAAAGAGGTTGAAGCTGAAAGAGGCCGGACTTCCGGCGGCTGTTGTTGAGAATACCCCAAAGTACTTAAGACGTACCAGAGTCCCGATCGTCAAAGCCAAGATCGGACCAAAGATCATGACACTGATGTGCGAGGAAAAAGTATTTGAGGTTCTTCCGGTAAAGAAGGAAGCCAAGGTAGTTCTCAGTGGTATTTACATCACAGGAATCAAGAGCGTTCGCGGTGGTATTCCTGAGGTTACAAAGAAAAAGAAAAAAGGACTTTTCTCAAGATTCAAAAAAGAAAAGAACTGAAAGTAAAAAGTTCCGCTCCTGCCAGTCAGACAGGAGCGGAACTTTTTTATTCTTTTCATCCTATTTCCAAATTTCTTTATTTTCCGATCTTCTCTATTCCCCGGATCACTCCTCCGTGATCACTCTTCCAAACTTTTCTTTTTACACGCTTTTCCTGCCTCGAACTCCCGAAGCTCCTTTAATGCTTCTCCGCCAAGGAGATACAGGATTGCTGTATTGAAGATCGTCATCAGACCGATCCCGACATCACCAAGATCCCATACAACTGTATAGGCCGCAAGACCTCCTGCAAAAAGCATCACCAGTGCCATAACCTTATAAGCCGTCTGTGACAGCCAGTTATCCCCGAACAAATAAGCCACATTACTTCTTGCATAAAAGAGGATTCCAAGGAATGTTGAAAAACTGAACATGAACAGGGTCGCAGCTATAAAAATCACTCCAAATTCACCGAGATGATACCGCATGGCAGTCTGCAAAAGTTCCATTCCCGACAGTCCCGCCACCAGGTCTTCCGGTACAAGAAGCATGATCATCGCTGTACAGCTACAGATGACAATCGTATCAATAAAGACTCCCAACGCCTGAACCAGTCCTGCCTGAACCGGCTTTTCACATTCTGCTGCCGCTGCCGCACAGGGAGCAGAACCCGATCCTGCTTCATTTGAGAAAAGCCCTCTCTTGATTCCATTCATCAGTACTGCACCAAACCCTCCTGCCGCAATCTGCCGGAACCCAAACGCCTCCTGAAAGATCCTCTCAAAAACCTGAGGAAGGCTTCCGATATTCCTGAAAATGATCACGATCGTCAGAACGAAATAGCATACCGCCATAACCGGTACTAAAAGATCCAGTACTTTCACAGTTGCGTTCTTCCGCAATACGATCACTGCCGCAAGTGCTACAAGCACGATGGTTGTATAAAGGGGCGGAACAGAGAATGCATTTTCTAAAGAAGAAGTCACTGAATTGCTGATCACCTGACTGATGCCGCACCAGCAGATCAGTCCCGATATCGCAAATAATACTGCGATCAGGGAATAACGCTTTTTCTTTTTCTGCCTCCGCTCCATATAACGATGCATATAATAAGCCGGACCACCCCGGTATCCACCATACAGGGGATCTTTTTCCTTATAAAGCTGGGCGAGCGTTGCCTCAATGAATGCTGTCGATGAACCAATCAGTGCCGTGACCCACATCCAGAATACAGCTCCGGCACCACCTGCTGAAATTGCTGCAACCACTCCGACCAGATTCCCCATCCCGACTCTCGTTGCCGTTGAAACGATCAGCGTCTGAAATGTGGACAGGCTGCTCTTTTCTTTCTTTTCCTTTTTTTCACTTTTACCGTCCGCATCTTTTTTCGCTTTTGTCCCCACCAATGCACGCACCATATCAGGGAAAAGCCGGATCGGGAGAAACCGGGTTCTTACTGTAAAATAAATTCCCATCGGGATCAGAAGAATAATAAGCAGTGAAATTCCCACACTGCTGCCTCCCGGTAATGGGATCTGAATCAGGTCTCCCCATAAAAATGAATAAACAGTTTCTATCAGTTTCGTTATCATCTGTCCTTATCCTTTCCGTGCCATTCACTCATCCTAACACGGAAAAACTTCCATTGCTGCGGGACATGATATTCATTTTGATCCTGCAGTCCGCCATAGGCTCATGATTTACATCCAGTTCATACTCGATCCGTACATCAATTTCATCCTCTGTCACCTGAATCTCCAGCTCTCTGGTATTCACATCAAGCAGCATCTGTCCATACGGTGTCCGGTAATACGTCGAGTTCTTTTTATTCTTTTCAAAGATCATGTGAGAATCTGACAATCCGCTCTTTACGATCTCCACACATCCATTTCCTGTGATCTTGATCCGGTTTCTGATCATTTCAGAAGACCCTTCCACAGCCTCATCATATACAACATAATGCTTCTCGTTTCTGAAGTAATAGCTGCCCGGAGTCACAACTTCAATCGCTTCTGCCTCGTCCCTTTCAACTGCAGGCGTCTCTGCAATCTCTTCGTGCATACCGGAAATGCTTACAAATACATCCTTTGTCATAATCTTTAATATCCTTCTATATTCACTACATTCGTTATCGGCACATCAAATGGCATGACTGTATTTGCAAATTTTCTGAACTTCTCTGCCGCATCACTTACATAAAATGAATAATTGCTGTGCTGCCCTTCTGTTCCGTCATTCGCCATATCATTCTCTTCCAGCAGACGTTTCAGATCCATCGCTGTCTCATAAGCAGGGTTTACAATCTGAATCTTGTCCCCCATATAAGCCCGGATCTTGGATCTGAGCAACGGATAATGCGTACAGCCAAGAATCATGGCATCAATATCCGTACTTCGCATAGATTCCAGATAATACTCGATTACTTCCTCTGTTACCTGATGCTCTTTAAATCCTTCTTCCACCAGAGGAACAAACAACGGGCAGGCCTTCTCAATGACCGTGATCTCCGGGTTCATTCCCTGGATCACTTTCGTATACATCCCGCTCTGAACCGTTGCCTCTGTCCCAACTACTCCGACTTTCCTGTTCTTCGTCGCCTCTACGGCTGCTCTCGCACCCGGAATAACCACTCCCAGGATTGGGATATCAAACTCATCTTTCACCGCATCCAGTGCCAATGCACTTGCAGTATTGCAGGCGATCACGATCACCTTCACCTCTTTGGTCTTCAAAAAACGAATGATCTGTTCCGAAAAACGAATGATCGTATTCTGCGACTTACTTCCATAAGGAACGCGGGCAGTATCTCCGAAATAAACAATATTCTCATCCGGTAACTGTCGGCTGATCTCTCTTGCAACCGTCAGTCCTCCGACTCCCGAATCAAATACTCCGACAGGAGCTGTCTTTTTATTCATCATATCCGACTATATTCTCCCCTATTTTTCTATAATGACACAAATTCAGCCATGCGGACTCCAAAGACTCCACAAGGCTGAATTATCATCATGTTGTTGCCTTATAATATTATAATTTGAATCACCAGGATTTGCAATGCTTATTTAGATTGCAAGTGATTTAGCCACATCATACTGGTATGCAGAAATGGTCTTCTTCATTGCAAGAGCTTCCTCAATATCAAAATCAACGAACTCGCCATGCTGATATCCTACAACACGGTTTGTCTTGCCCTGGCAGAGAAGGTCAACTGCCATAGCTCCCATTGTAGAAGCGTAAACTCTGTCCTTACATGTCGGGCTTCCACCACGCTGCATATGTCCAAGGATCGTAGCTCTTGTCTCAATACCTGTTGCATCTTCGATTCTCTTTGCAAGATTGATAGAATCACCAACACCCTCAGCATTGATAATGATATAATTCTGTTTACCGCGTTTCTTATTTTCAAGAATGTCCTCGATCAGGGCTTTCTCATCAAATCCATGCTCTTCCGGCATCAGGATACGCTCAGCTCCGTTGGCAATACCGCACCACAGTGCAAGATATCCTGCGTCACGACCCATAACCTCAATGACACTGCATCTCTCATGAGATGTAGAAGTATCACGGACTTTGTCGATCGCATACATAGCTGTATTAACCGCTGTATCAAATCCGATCGTATAATCTGTGCAGGCGATATCCAGATCGATCGTTCCCGGAACACCGATCGTATTAACTCCGAGGTTTGCAAGCTTCTGAGCTCCTGCAAATGATCCGTCTCCTCCGATTACTACAAGACCATCAATGCCATACTTTTTACAGATAGCAGCTGCCTTCTGCTGTCCTTCTTCTGTACGCATTGTCTTGCAACGTGCTGTCTGAAGAATTGTACCACCACGCTGAACAATATCAGACACATCACGTGCTGTCAGATCGATGATCTCTTCTTTCAGAAGTCCATGATATCCTCTGCGGATTCCGCGAACCTTTAATCCTTTTGCAAGGGCACGTCTTACAACTGCACGGATTGCTGCATTCATTCCAGGAGCGTCTCCTCCACTCGTCAGAACTCCGATCGTACGGATCTTATCCTCAATCTCGTCCAGATATTTTTCTTTTTCATTCATAGTTTTCTCTGCCATGTTATCTCCACCCTTTCTCTGAAATGTCTGATAAAGATCTCTATTGTCTATTTTTTATCAACTCCGCAAATATTCTACCTTATTTAGAAGTGGTTTTCAATAGCTTTTTCTACTACTTTTACCCGATTCTCACCAAAATGGTTCATTAACCTGCTCAAAATCTGTGGATTTATACTGATATTCTTATTCGCAGGTAATTTTTTCACAATTTTTTCCTTCTCACAGTAGATCACAACTTCGTCATTTCCCTCTGAATCAGCCAGATATCCATAGGTTATCGCCTCTTCCTCCAGATACGTTTCCTTATCCGGAAACCGGATCCATAATTCCTTTTTCTTCTGCCCGAACGGAAGGATCTTCTCGCAGATCAGCTTGCTTGCCTTGTCATCTTCTTCCGAAACTCTTCCCTTTACAAAGATCTTATTATCTTCCTCAAGATACTGCCGATACTTCTCGTAGTCCCTCGGAAATACAACTACTTCTACTGTTCCGAAAAGATCTTCTACCGTCAGAAATGCCATCATCTGGTTCGTCTTGGTATGCTTCACCGTCTTTTCCACAATGATACCGCCGATGATCTCCCTGGCTCCGTCTCTTACTTTCGTATATCCGACTTCAGGATCAACCTGAAAATCAGCAGTGGTGGCAGAAATCACCTTCCGCCACTCTTCTTCATAAGGCTCCAGCGGATGGCCGCTGACATACACTCCGAGTACCTCTTTTTCAAATCCAAGGAGGTTCTCCTTTGTATATTCTCCGACATCCGGCATTCTGATCTGAAACTCTTCTTTCTGCTCCTCGCTCACCATATCGAACAGGCTCATCTGACCGACCATGGAATTTTTCTTTTCCTGCTGCATATGGTCGACGATCTGAATATAAATACTCATGAACTGCTTTCTTGTTCCCCCCAGGACATCCAATGCCCCGGCTTTGATGAGATTTTCCACCAGCCGTTTATTCATCAGCTCCCGGCTCGAAATCCTGGTAATAAAATCTTCCAGATTTCTGAACTCTCCGAGTTCCTTTCTGTCATTCACAATGGCACGGATCACCGGGCGGCCGATACTCTTGATCGCAGCCAGTCCATAACGGATATCTCCGCCGTCTACTGAAAAATCCGCCTCCCCTTTGTTGATATCCGGCGGAAGGATTCTGATCCCCATCTGACGGCAAACGTAAATATATTCTGCAACCTTCGTCGGATTATCAATCACAGAAGTCATCAAGGCTGCCATATACTCTACCGGATAATAGTATTTCAGCCACGCCGTCTGATAAGATACTACTGCATAAGCAGCCGCATGAGACTTGTTAAAAGCATACTTTGCAAAATCGATCATCTCATCATAGATCTTATTTGCAGTCTGCTCATCAATCCCGTTCTTTATACATCCCGGTACACCGGTCTCCTCATCGCCGTAAACGAAAGTTTTCCGTTCCTTTTCCATGACCGCTGCTTTTTTCTTGGACATGGCACGACGCAGAAGGTCACTTCGTCCAAGTGTATAACCTGCAAGATCACGCACGATCTGCATAACCTGTTCCTGATAAACGATACAGCCATAAGTCGGTGCAAGGATTGGTTCAAGCTGTGGGCAGTCATATGTGATGGATGATCTGTCGTTCTTTCCCCGGATATACTGTGGAATGAAATCCATCGGACCCGGACGGTACAGAGAAATTCCCGCGATCACATCCTCCAGGCTATGGGGCTGCAATTCTTTCATGAAATTCTTCATCCCGCCACTTTCCAACTGGAAGATTCCTTCCGTCTTTCCTGTACCGATATAATCCAGCACTGCCTTATCATTGTAGTCAATCTTGTCGATCTGAAGATCCGGCTGCTTTTTTCTTGCAAGCTGTACCGCATTCTGAATCACGGTCAGTGTACGCAGACCCAGGAAGTCCATCTTCAAAAGTCCCAGTTCTTCCAGCGTTGTCATAATAAACTGGGTCGTGATTGTCCCATCTGCCGCCCTTGAAAGAGGTACATACTCCTCTACAGGTTTCTGGCAGATCACCACTCCTGCTGCATGCATCGAGCAGTGCCTCGGCAGTCCCTCCAGTCGCTTCGCCATATCGATCAGATGCGTCACCGTCTCATCCGACTCATAAAGCTTACGAAGCTCCGGATTCATCTGCAGTGCTTTATCAATCGTAATTCCAAGCTCCTGGGGAATCATCTTGGCAATCGAATCCACATAGGCATAAGGCAGATCCATGACTCTTCCTACATCACGGATGACACCTCTTGCCGCAAGCGTTCCAAATGTAACGATCTGAGCCACGCAGTCTTTTCCGTATTTTCTCGTTACATAATCGATCACTTCCTGCCGTCTCTCATAGCAGAAATCCACATCAATATCCGGCATGGATACACGTTCCGGATTCAAAAAACGCTCGAACAGGAGCTGATAATGGATGGGATCAATGGTTGTGATCCCCAGACAATAGGACACGATACTTCCCGCTGCTGAACCACGCCCCGGTCCGACTGCGATTCCATGGTCTTTTGCATATTTGATAAAATCCCATACGATCAGGAAATAATCGACATATCCCATATGCCGGATCGTATCCAGCTCGTATGCCAGCCGGTCTTTCAGCTCCTGCGACGGTGTCCTATAACGCTGATCCAGTCCTTCATAGCACAGCTTCTGCAGGTACTCCCAGGAAGTATAGCCTTCCGGCACGTCATATTTAGGAAGCTTCGTCACTCCGAACTCAATCTCCACAGAACAGCGGTCTGCGATCTTCTGCGTATTCTCCAGTGCCTGCCTTGCATACGGGAACAGAGCCGCCATCTCTTCTTCGGATTTCACATAATACTGCCCGCCTTCATAACGCATCCGGTTCTCATCCGACAGCTTTTTCCCCGTCTGAATACAGAGCAGGATATCATGTGCCTTCGCATCATCTGCATAGGTATAATGCACATCATTCGTAGCAACCAGTTCAATCCCGGTCTCCTGCGACAGCTTCATCAACTGCTGGTTTACCAACTGCTGATCCGGGATTCCATGATCCTGAAGCTCCAGAAAATAATTCCCTTTTCCGAAAATCTCCTGATACTCCAAAGCCCGGTCTTTTGCCTCTTCATACATCCCTTTGGTAAGATATCTTGGAACTTCTCCTGCAAGACACGCACTCAATGCAATAATCCCCTTATGACAGGTTCTTAAAAGCTCTTTATCTACTCTCGGCTTATAGTAGTACCCTTCCACAAATCCCTTGGAAACGATCTTGGTCAGATTCTCATAGCCTTCGTTATTCTCAGCCAGCAGTACTAAATGATAATACCGGTCATCTCCGCCTGTCACTTCCCTGTCAAACCGGGAATTGGGAGCTACATAGACCTCACATCCGAGAATCGGATTGATTCCCTGCTTACGTGCCTCCCGATAAAAATCGATCACTCCGTACATGACCCCGTGATCCGTAATTGCCGCACTGTTCATCCCCAGCTCTTTCACTCTTGCAACATACTCTTTGATCTTGTTCGAGCCATCCAGAAGACTGTACTCCGTATGGACATGTAAATGTGCAAAACTCATACCTTCACCTCATTGTCCTTTCTTTTGCAGTTATCAATAAGTTCCATCTATCGCTTCTGCCAGCTTAATTTCAAGTAGTATTTTTCTTTTTTTGACCGGACACCTGACATTCTCTCTCCATAGGCTCTGCCTGATCTTTTTATTTCAGATCACAGTCTGTAAATCCCGTCTTCCCTGATCTGAATCTTTCTCTGCTTCAAAAGTCTTCCGACCGCACGCTTGAATGCCGCCTTGCTCATCCCCATCTCCATCTTGATCTGCTCCGGGTCTGCCTTATCCGTAAATGGCAGCCTGCCTCCACACGTCTCAATACAGTCCAGGATCAGTTCTGCATCTTCGTCCATCTGCTGCGGGATCTTGCCACGTACACTTAAATCAAGCTTGCCATCCTCTTTTACGGCTGCTACACGGGCTTCGATCTCCTGTCCTGCAGACATCCTTCCGTACATCTCTCTTTTCGGGATCAGTGCAGAATAAAGATTATCTACCGCCACGAAAGCACCGATCTCCCGGTTCACTTCGTAAATCGTACCTCTGACTGTATCATCCTTTTTATAAGGAGAATCCGTCCGCAGAAGGTGATAGATCTTCATTGTGGCACAAAGTCTCTCGCTCTTGTCAATATAAAGACTCACAAGACATTGATCCCCTTTTTCCACTTTCTCTGTCTGCTCTTTAAATGGAAGGAACAAATCTTTCTCCAATCCCCAGTCAAGAAATGCCCCCATTCTGCCAACATCTGCTACCGTCAGCACTGCCAGCTCCCCAAGTGTCAGCTTCGGCTCATTCGTCGTCGCAATCATGCGGTCTGATGAATCTTTATAAAGAAAGACTTCTATCGGATCCCCGACCTCGATTCCTTCCGGAACCTGCTTCTTTGGCAGAAGCACCCTCTCTTCATCGCTGCCCAGATACACTCCAAAATCTACGATCTTTACAACCGTCAGTACCTGCTTTACTCCTAATCTCATTCTCTACTCCAATCTGCTGCCCCAGCAGCACTCACTTCACTGATCTTCCTGTCATTCAATCGGATTTCATCCTAATCTTCCATATAGATTAAGCTATTTTACAGTCCCTTGTCAATGGATTCTTTATTGATTTACACGCATTAATTATGTATAATTGATTCAATGCTACAGAAAAGAGGGAAATTTATGAGTGCACAGAACCTTACTTTACTGACAGACCTGTACGAGCTTACTATGATGCAGGGCTATTTTGAAACTCAGGAAAACCAGACCGTAATCTTCGACGTATTTTTCCGTGAGAACCCAAATAAAGGTGGGTACTCCATTATGGCCGGCGTTGATCAGGTCATCGATTATATCAAGAATCTGAATTTTTCATATGAAGATGTGGACTATCTGAGAGGGCTGGGGCTTTTCAGTGAAGACTTTCTTCATTACCTGAGCGGATTCCATTTCAGCGGGGATATTTATGCGATTCCGGAAGGAAGTGTGATTTTCCCACGAGAGCCGCTCATCAAAGTGGTTGCCCCGATCATGGAGGCACAGCTTGTAGAAACTGCGATCCTGACCATCATCAACCATCAGTGTCTGATCGCTACCAAGGCATCCCGTGTTGTATACGCCGCACAGGGAGATGGGATCATGGAATTTGGTCTCCGCCGGGCACAGGGACCGGATGCCGGACTTTACGGTGCAAGAGCTGCCGTCATCGGTGGATGCGTAGGTACATCCAATGTACTCGCAGGAGAGATGTTTGATGTGCCTGTTATGGGAACACATGCCCACAGTTGGATCATGACATTTAAGGATGAATACACTGCATTTAAAGAATACGCAAGACTGTATCCGGATGCATGTACCCTGCTGGTAGACACTTATGATACTTTAAAATCCGGTGTTCCGAATGCGATCCGTGTATTTAAAGAGCTTCGTGAGGCAGGTATCAAACCGAAGAGCTATGGAATCCGCCTTGACTCCGGTGACCTTGCCTACCTTTCCAAAAAGGCAAGAAAGATGCTGGATGATGCCGGTTTCCCGGATGCCGTTATTGCTGCATCCAATGACCTCGATGAATACCTCATCCACGATCTGAAAATGCAGGGTGCTGCCATTACTTCCTGGGGGGTCGGAACGAATCTGATCACTTCAAAAGACTGCCCGTCCTTTGGCGGTGTATACAAGCTGGCAGCGATCCAAAATGCAGAAGGACAGTTTATCCCGAAGATCAAGATCTCCGAAAATACGGAGAAGATCACAAACCCGGGAAATAAGACGATCTACAGAATTTATGATAAAGAAACTCATATGCTTCGTGCAGACCTTATTTGTTTCGCTGATGAGGTTTATGATCCTGAAGAAGACCTTCTTCTTTTCGATCCGAATGCAACCTGGAAAAAGACACTTCTCAAAGGCGGAACCTATACTATGAAAGAACTTTTACAGCCAATTTTTATTCACGGAGAATGTAAGTATGAGTCCCCTTCCGTCAAAGAGATCGCAGCTTTCTGTAAAGAAGAAAAAGCAACTCTCTGGGATGAGACAAAGCGTTTGTTCAATCCTCATAAAGTATATGTGGATCTTTCTCAGAAATTATATGATACAAAAACTGAGCTTCTGAATGAAGCACATAAATAGGAGAATTATGCAATATCAGGTTATCGTGCTGGATTTGGACGGCACACTTACAAATTCAAAAAAGGAGATCACCGAACCGACCCGTCAGGCTCTCATCGACATTCAAAAGAACGGAAAGACAGTTGTTCTTGCCAGCGGCCGCCCCATCAACGGGGTTGCTCCACTGGCAAAGCAACTGCGTCTTCAGGATTTCGGAGGCTATATGCTTTCCTTTAACGGTGCAAGAGTGACACGCTGTTCAGATGGGAAGATCATTTATAATAAGCAGATTCCACCTGAGATGATCCGACCGATTTGTGATATCGTCCGCTCTTATGCAGAACAGGGGGTTGATCTGATCACTTATACTGATACAACGATTATCTCTGCGATCGCTCCGAACCAGTATACCCGGATTGAATCGGGAATCAACCGTATGGAGATTTACCAGCCGGATGACTTTGTCTCCTATATTGATTTCCCGATCAATAAGCTGCTTGTCCCAGGACCCGCAGATGTCCTTCAGGAGCTGATGAAACTGCTGAAAGAGAAATACCACGGACTACTCAATATTTATCTTTCCGAACCGTATTTCCTTGAGATCATGCCTCAGAACATTGATAAGGCTCATTCTCTGCAAAAACTTCTCAACAGTATCGGACTGACTGCTGATTCCATGATCTGCTGCGGTGACGGCTTTAATGACCTTTCCATGATCGAATATGCCGGACTCGGTGTCGCCATGGAAAATGCACAGCCAATTATAAAAGACTCCGCTGATTTCATCACCCGCTCGAATGATGAAGACGGAGTCCTTCATGTTGTTAATCTATTCATGCGTTAGGGTCAAAAGGTCTAAGCCCACATGAGCTTGCTCATAGGTGGGTGAAAGATCTTAGGACCCGCCCCGATATGAGCATAAAAGTGGGATGATAATCCCACGATATGCGAATATTGGGTAGGATTGTGGGAGTGTGTAGCACGGAGCAATCCGCAGGCATCAAAGTCGGGGGTTTTTGCCCCCGACATCATTTAATTCAAAAATATACATATCAAAAGATCTTTTTGCTGCCCTCAGATCTTTCTCACCGTGCAGTGTCCACGCTGCCACCGGTGCATGAAACAGCTTTTTATTTACCAAAAATCCCGGATTTTTCCGGTCTGCCCATTTATAAGAAATAAAATCCGGTCTGCACATACAGTTGCTCAGTAAATATTTTACGCAGAATCTTAATGCATAATGCGTTGTATCCGGCTTCCTGGTAAGATTTTCAGAAAGCTGTCCGCGGGGAATCTCATTTCTGTGCTTTTTCATCCACCGCAGCACCAGACTGTTAAAAGACTGGACCATATATTTCCCTCTGTATCCCTGCAGTTCTTCATCCAGCCTCCGGCAGACTTCTGTATCTGCACTCGGGAGCTTTACTTCTATCAGAAGAGGAACTTTTCCATCAACCAGCCGAAGAACTTCTGAAAGAAGCGGGATCTTTTCCCCGGTTCTGCTTAACCGGTAAGTTCTCATACGGGCATAATCCGTCTCTTCCACTTTTCCTTTTTCTCCGCATATTCTTCTGAAATCATCATCATGAAAGACAACCAGCTTTCCATCTTTTGTAAGATGCACATCCAGCTCAATCCCATAGCCGGCTTCTATCGCCGCCTGAAACGCCGGGATCGAATTTTCCGGGATTCCCTTTTTTATGTCATGCAGCCCCCGATGAGCCCATTTCACTCCAAAAAACGGATGTACCCTGCGTCTCCCCGACAATCTCGGTGCGAGCAAATACAGCAGAATTACATTTCCCAAAAGTAAAACCAACAGAACGATCAAGATCCCTTTCATCATAACCACCATTACTCCTTATTCTGTAATGAATCTTATTTTTTCTTCCATCAACCGTACTTTCATTTCATTTCTTAAAAAGATTGGCTCACCGTCTGTATGTATCGGCAGTGTACTGCCTGTAGAAACTTCTGCACTGCGGCATTGAAGGATCGTAACGCCACGGAACTTTGTATGCTTTCCAAAGAATGCCGTCGGCAACAGACACAGAATCTTCTTTTTGGAGAGGTCTGCTGCCACCATGATATCCAGCTTTCCGTCAGACGGAGATGCCTCCGGGCAGAATTTAAATCCGCCACCTTCGTATTTCTGATTCATAAATGCCGCAAAATATGCACGTTCAAACCGATGCACACTTCCGTCATCCAGCCGGATCTCCATCCTCACCGGCTGATCCTTCAGCAGCCGGTTGAGTGCAACCACTGCATAACTCAGCTTTCCAAGCTTTAAGCGGTTTAAGATCTTCTTCCATTTTGAGATGCACACTTCATGGCACACTGCCGCATCAAATCCCATCCCCGCACTGACCAGGAATCGTCTTCTTTTCCCACCAAGTACCAGCTCTCCCACATCCAGTTTCTCAATCTTTTCCGAGTTCAGGATCAACTCCAGTGCCTTTTTTGCATCTTTCGGGATCCCCATGCCTCTTGCAAAATCATTACTCGATCCGGTAGGAATATATCCAAGCGTTACTTTAGACGGATTTTTAATTCCATTGATCACTTCATTCAGTGAACCATCCCCGCCAAGCACAATCATCGTATGCTCTTCCTCATCTGCTGTGATCTCAGTTGCGATCCTTTCCGCATCTTTTTTTCTGCCGGTCATTCTGACTTCATAGGAGACCCGCCTTTTTTTCAGTTCCGGCTCAAGCTGACTCCACAGCAGCTCTCCCTGTCCTGTTCTTGATTTTGGATTTACAATAAAAATGTAGTCCATCAATTTTTCTCCACTTCGCACAATGTACTTTCCAGATATTTTCCAAGCGAACGGCTCATATTTCCTTCAAAATCAGCTTCTCCGTTTCTCAGGCACCACTCAAATACATTTCCGATCACGATCATTCTGATATCGGTCGTAAACTCTTCAATGCTGACATTCAGCTTTACCACTCCTGCTTCGATCGCCTTCTCCACATACGTCTGCACTGTCACGATCGGATAGGGACGCTCTGTTCTGATTGCTGCATTCAATGCCTGGTTCTTCGTATCGTAATACCCCGACATAAATTCCACGCCCAGTTCCCGGCAATACTTCACATAATTCATGTAGACCTGAATGATTCCCTGCTCTACACCACCTGCATTCTCCGGGATTTCCAGCAGATCCGGGTTGATCGTCGGCTGTTCCTCAATATAGTAAGACAGCAGATCATCTTTTGTCTTGAAATGATGATAAAAGCTGCCATTGGAAACTCCGGCCTCCTCACAGATATTTTTAATAGAAAGTTCTTCATACCCTTTTTTCTGAAGGATTTTCTTTGCTGCCTGAAAGATCTTTTCTCTCGTTTCCTGCGATTTACGCTGCTGCCTGGAAAGTTCTACTTTTTCACTCATTAAAATTTACACTCCTGTATGAATTAAAAAGAAATTCCAGTTTACGACTATCCTCAACTTCTACTTTGAATTTCTTCTTATGATGCACTCAGTATAGCACAAATACCGATTGGTTTCAAGAAAACCGAGTACACTCTGTATTCTACATGCAAACTGTCCTTACCTATTGCTTTTACACACTGCACCCAGGTATTTCTCCTGCAAGCCTTTATAACTGATATGCTGCAAATGCAGATGGCATCGGATACTTCTTTTCCAGCTCTTCTTTTTCTGCAAATATCACCTGCTCACTCCATATCTTCTGATCCAGTTCTCTTTCCAGCTCATCCACGATCACTTCGTATCCTTTCATCTGCCATTCTACATGACTGAAAATATGCTTTGCATCCGGGAGCTTTTTCACCCGCACCGGAGTCAGTCCCAGTGACTTGGCATATTCGATCACTTCCTTCTGCTTCAGATGTCCTTCTACATTTGGAAATTCATATAAGCCGGCAAGCAGACCTGTATCCGGTCTTTTCCGGATTGCCACTTCTTCATTATCACAGAATCTCAGGATCGTCTTTTTTTCAACTCTTCTTTCTTTTGCTTTTTTCTTTACCGGATACTCCAGTTCACATCCATCCCGGTGTGCAAGGCATAAATGACTGACCGGACAGATCTCACACTTCGGTTCTCCTCCCGGCAGACATACGATTGCCCCCAGTTCGATCAGTCCCTGATTAAAATCTCCCGGTGATTCCTTTGGGATCACCTCTTCCAGTAAACTTTCCACTTTTTTCCTTGTTGATGCTTTCAGAATATCATCCGCATCTTCCAGAATCCGGGACACAACCCGGAATACATTTCCATCTACTGCAGGCTTTTGCAGATCATAGACAAAAGAGCCGATCGCTCCTGCCGTATAATTGCCAATCCCTTTCAGTTCCCGGATTTTCTCATAAGTTTCAGGAAATTTTCCGCCATACTGTTCCATGATCTGTTGTGCAGCAAGCTTCAGATTTCTTGCCCGGTTATAATATCCCAGCCCTTCCCAGAGCTTGAGCAGCTTATCCTCTTCCACATTTGCCAGTGTTTCTATATCTGGCAGTTCTGAAAGGAATCTTTCATAATAAGGCTTTACTGCCTCCACCCTGGTCTGCTGAAGCATGATCTCCGAGATCCACACCCGGTACGCATTGATATTTTTTCTCCACGGCAGATCTCTGCGGTTTTTCCTGTACCATTCCACGATCAGCGGTACCGTTTCTTTCATTTGCGGACTCTCCAGCACTACATCCACCGGATCACAGATCCTGATCTCATCTTTACTGACTTCACAGTCGTACGCCAAGATCTTCACACCGGCCGCCTTTGCTCTTTTCAATGCCTCTGCAAACTCCGGCTGTGTCTTTTGATTTGGAGTAAAATAACGAACTTCCTTCATCTGGATCACGAAAAAGAGGATTGCCTCATAGCCTTCTTTTTTTGCTTTGATCAGTTCTTCTATATGCCTGACGGCTCTCTCACTCGGTGCATCCGGAAACAGACAGACTCCGTCTTCTTCCAGTGTCACCCCTTTCACTTCTATAAAAGCTTTTTTCCCCTCCCCCTCTGCATAAAGATCTAATCTTGAATCTCCATAGGTTATCTCCGGACGGATACACTGGATTTCTTTGAACAGATTGCCGGTTTGCAGCCATTCTTCCACGCACCTGTTCGGAATCTGTGAATCCAGATTGACCAGCCTTTCTCCTTTTTTCACCGCGATCAGATCCCACAGGGTGGCACGCTTTTCATTTTCACTTTTCTGCAAATATACTTCTGCCCCGGGAATCAGCAGTTCTTCACACCGGCCTGTATTTTTCACATGAACTTTTTCTCTTTTTCCTTCCAACTCCACATAAGCAACAAACCGGTTTTCCCGCTCAAGAAAGACAGCTTTTTCTATCCGTTCGTATTTCATTTTATTCTCCTCTTACTGAAAAAGATCCTTTGAATTTTTTCGTATGCCCGGCAGCTCAAAACTTTGGCACTTTCCATTATATGTCTGGCAACAAAAAATATCTGCTCCGTATTATATCACAGAACAGATATTTTATCATTTTCTATAAAATGATGTCGGGGGGGCAAAAGCCCCCGACTTTGATGCCTACGGATTGCTCCGTGCTACGCACTCCCACAATCCTACCCAATCTTCGCATATCGTGGGATTATCA
>JABLTM010019054.1_pt1 | contig 30639 bp, 28 predicted proteins | sample 7160121 | NCBI WGS metagenome assembly JABLTM01 (sample SAMN14651224, study PRJNA627086) | human gut metagenome | isolation source: feces | host: Homo sapiens
AATATATTAGGAATGCATGCACCTGAAAGAATGTAATAGAAATGGCAGCTTTTTAGCTGCTATTTTTATTTAATTATAGAAATAAACATAATTGAATACAAGTTGGTAATTTTGAGAAAAATACTAAGTAAAAGATTTATAAGGGAGTTAATTTATGAAAGAAAATTTAATAAGAAATTCTTATCTAAATTCTTTTAATATTAATGATAAGGGCTTACAATATTTAATCATCATAAATACTAAATGCTTAGTAGATGATAAAATTCAAAGATATGTATATATAGATAACAATAGACTTAAAGATGAATTAAGATATTATAATTTTTATGGAACAAGACCATCTTATGATGATATACTTAATATTCTACTACCTTTGATACTGGCAAATGTAAATATTCAAAAATCTGAAGATGAAGTAGTAAACCTAACACAAAAATATGTAAAATACTTTAAAAAAGAGGATAATTTATTTGAATATATATTAGGGGCAGTAATTTATAATGCATTGATTCATTATTTATTAGAAAATAAAAATATAGAATATGGTGATTTACTACAATTATTAAAGGAAAAAATCATAGGATTTTCCATTGAGTTAGAAAAACTAAATATGATAAAATTTCAAATGGCTAGAATTAATGCTATACAATTAATTGATAATTATATAGATTTGAAGATAGATGAATATGAAGATTCTAAAATAATAAAAAATTTACTAAATGTTTTATATGATATTTATATACAAGAAAGAAGTGTAAATAATTTAGGAACTTTGAGCATTAAAAAATCTATATTATCAATATTGGGAGAAGAAGCTAATTTAAATATAGACAATATAGATTTTCTTGAACAAATGTCTAATTACATAATAAAAATAAGAAAATATGCAATTAACAAAAAAACTTATAATTTAAATTCAGACCCAAGAAATTTAATTAAATATAATGAAGGTGATATTGTATCAGATGCTATCTTAAATAAGATACAAATTAATTCAAAAGAATTACAAGACAATATACTTCATATGAAAGTTAAATCAAAATCTGGAGAATATAATTTTAAATTTAGAAGAGCGTAAAACTTAACAGTTTTCTTCTAAATAATTAATAAATTCTTCTTCAGTAGTTTCAGTTAAGAAACATAATTCTTTTACTATATTGTTTTTTAGATTTATAAATTCTTCAAGTTTAGTATTCTCCCCAGTAAACTCAAGAGCTTTTATTAATAATAATAAATCCCTTTTTGATAAATCATTTATAGATACTTGATCGATAGATTCCATAATAAATACATCCTTTCTAAATTGTTGATTTTAGCATAATTTTGAAACATTTACCTTACTATATTATTTTAACTTAAAAACCATATAAATACATAGTATAAATTTAAAAGGGAGTGAAATATTTGAAAATATTATTGACTACGTTAAATTCTAAATTCATTCACACGAATTTAGCCATAAGATATTTAAGAGAAAGTGTAAAAGATTTAGTTAAAGTTGATGTTAGAGAATATACTATTAACAATCAATTAGACTATATTTTAAAAGATATATACAAACATGATTATGATGTTGTATTATTTTCCACATATATTTGGAATATTTACGACATAGTTAAGTTATGCGAAAACTTAAAAAAAGTTAAGCCAGAAATAAAAATAGGTTTAGGTGGGCCTGAAGTTACCTATGATAGTGAAAATGCTATGGAAAAATATGAATTTTTAGATTATATACTATGTGGCGAAGGTGAATTAGTATTTAGAAGTTTAGTTGAGCATTTCTTAGGAGAAAAAAATATAGAAGATGTTAAAGGCATTGTATATAGAAAAGATGGACAAATTATTGTTAATGAAGAAATGGAATTACTACAAAACTTAGATGAAATTCCAAGTCCTTATGAAAATTTAGATGTAAAAGAATATGAAAATAGAATCGTATATTATGAAACATCTAGAGGGTGTCCATTTAACTGCCAGTATTGTTTATCTTCAGCTATAAAAGGTCTTAGATATTTTAGTACTGATAGAGTAAAAAGAGATTTAAAAAATTTAATAGATGCAAGAGTATCACAAATTAAATTTATAGATAGAACTTTTAATGCAAATAAAAAATTTGCAAAAGAAATAATGGAATTCTTAATGAAAAATGATAATGGATATACAACGTATCATTTTGAAGTTACGGCCCATTTATTAGATGATGATATGCTAGACTTTTTGAAAAATTGTAAAGAAGGATTATTCCAATTTGAAATAGGTGTTCAAAGTACAAATCAAAAAACTTTAGATGCAGTTGGAAGAAGAGATGATTTTGAAAAATTATCATATGTAGTTAAAAAAATAAAATCATTTAGAAACATACATCAACATTTAGATTTAATAGCAGGACTTCCTTATGAAGGATATGAAAGATTTGAAAAGTCTTTCAATGATGTGTTTAATTTAGGGATTGAACAACTTCAGCTTGGTTTCTTAAAAATGATCAAGGGAACAGGTATGAGAAATTCTGCTAAACAGTACGGTTATAAATTTAAAGATTATGCGCCATATGAAATATTATTTAATGATTTTATTACATATGATGAAATATTAAAAATAAAAGATATAGAAGATATATTAGAAAAATATTATAATTCTAATAACTTCCCATTATCTTTAGAATATATAATTAAAAATTATTATAGTGAAAGTCCATTTAAATTCTTTGAAGAGTTTTCTATTTATTTTGAGAATAATGGATATTTTGATATGGCTCAAGGTAAAAATCAGCTTTATAAAATTTTATTAGATTTTTATAATGAAAAAATAAATGAAAATAAAGATTTATTTAATGAAATATTAAAATACGACTATTTATCTTTAGGAAAAATATCAACAGTACCAAATATATTTAATAAAATAGAATTAAACAATTTTAAATGTAGATGTCACGATTTCCTTCACAATGAAGAAAATCTTAAAACATATTTCCCTGATTTTGTTGATACACCAACTAAATATATCTTAAAATATATTCATTTTGAACCATTTAAATATGATATTTTAAAATTAAAAGAAGATATAAGTTCAAAATTAGAAGAAAAAGAAAGTATAATATTATTTGATTATAATACTAATAAAGTATTTGATAAATCAAAAACTTATACTGTAGAGTTAGGAGAAGAAGATGAAGTTTAAAATAGATAAATATTTACTTAAAAAAACTGAAGAACTTGCATTTATAACAGTTAAAAAAGATGGAGATTTTCATCTAGATGGTTATGAAATACCTAAAGATGGTTTAAATGTACCTATAAAAAATGAAGTTCTTGTAAAAGGAATAAAAGAAAAAACAGCTCAAGATGGATTAAATTCTATGTCTATAGCTGATGCTATGATATATATATTAGGTATTGACCCAGAATTTAGATATAATGATGAATATAAAAAATTCTTAAATGCTCTTGAGAAAAAAGTTAATTTTGATGTTAGAGCTTATGCTGGATATATGTCTAGAAAATATTTTGAATTAGGAGAGCCTACAGATTCATTAATTTATATTAAAGCATTAATAACATTATATCCAGATGATATAGAAGGACTTTATAACTATGCTATAGTTTGTCAAGAAGTTGCAACATCTTATCAAAAAGATGGAGATGCTAAAGGGATGAATGCATTCTTATTAGAAGCAGGAGAAAAATTAGAAAAAATAATAAATATGGATGAAAACTTTGCTCTTGCTTATTACCACTTAGGATATCATTACTACAATCAAAGTCAATATATAAAAGCTAAAGTAATTTGGGAAGAAGCGATGAAACTTGGATTAGATGAAGATATAATAGCAGAAATTCAAGAAAATATAGGTAAAATGGATTATAGAGTTCAATATGAAGAAGGATATACGCTTGTATTCCAAGGTAAGTTTGAAGAAGGTCTAGATAAATTATTACCTTTAGAAGAAGAATACGGAGATTGGTGGAACTTGTTATTTATTATAGGTATAGCCTATAAAAATATGGGGGAAATGGATAAAGCAATTCTTTATTTTGAAAAAATATTAATTATAAAACCAAAGCAAGTAGATACATTAGTTGAATTAGCATTATGTGAAGCATCTTCATTTAATATGGATAGAGCTGTTGAGCTTTTAGAGCAAGCAGCTAAAATAAAAGAAGATCCAGAAATACTTTGTAATTTAGGTATGGCATATTTAAATACAGGAAGTATTGATGATGCAATTTATTATATAGAAAGAGCTTATGAATTAAATCCAGAAGATGAAATAACAATATCTTGCATGAGAGAATTAGATAATTATAGAGTTAACTAATAGAAATAACTTAAATAAATTTATAAAAGACTATAAAGTAGAATTAAATTTACTTTATAGTCTTTTTTCTTAATTTTTATTATATAAGAAAATATTAATTCAATATAAGAAATTAAAAAAAGAATAGTTATAAATTATGTTTTTGAAATATAAATCGGTATACAATTTAAGTTATTTATTATATAATCTAATTAAATAGAAAAATATGGGAATAATTTAAGCTCATCTAATCTTAAAATACTAATCTAAATTTCCAATAATAGAATAATTTATAAGAACAATCTTTTTACAACTAAATAAAAGTAGTAGGCAGTTTTGCGTTGAATGTTATAAGAATATAACATATTTTGCTTATGCTTGTGAAAAAATTAATTTTTTTAATCAATAGGACAATCTCCTAAAATCTTGTTCAGAATATATTTTTTAATATATTGAAATATATACTTAAGGCATCTTTTTGTTGTTTCATAAATAGGGTTAAAAAATTACAAAAAGGGGAAAAAGAATATGGAAAAAAAAGATATTAACGTTCTTGAACAAATGCAAAATATGACAGTTGATTTAAACAGTAAAGTTTTAATAGAAAAAGCTGAAAAAGATGGCGTTGAAACTATGTATAAAAGAAAATTAGGCTATAAAGTTCAATGTGGATTTGGTCTACAAGGTGTATGTTGTAGAAACTGTGGTATGGGTCCATGTAGAATAAGTGCTAAAACTCCAAGGGGACTTTGTGGTGCAGATGAACATACAATAGTAGGTAGAAACTTTGCAAGAATGGTTGCTGGTGGTACTGCTGCCCATTCAGACCATGCTAGAGATATAACTCATACATTAGCATTAACTAAACCAGGTGGAGATTATCAAGTTAAAGAACCTCAAAAATTAGTTGAATTTGCTAAATTCATGGATGTTGATCCAGAAGGTAAAGATGTATATGAATTAGCTCATGAAGTAGCTGAAGTATGCTTAATGGAATTTGGTAAACCATTTGGTGTTTCAAAATTATTAAAAAGAGCTCCAAAAGTAAGACAAGAAATATGGCATAACTTAGGTATAGAACCTAGAGCTATAGATAGAGAAATAGCTACAGTAATGCATTCAACTCATATAGGATGTTGTGCTGATTTAGAAGCTATTATAGCTATGTCTATGAGATGTTCTATGGCAGATGGTTGGGCTGGATCTATGATAGGTACTATGATATCTGATATATTATTTGGTACTCCAAAACCAGTTCATACAGAAGCTAACTTAAACGTATTAGCAGGAAATAATGTAAATATAATTTTACATGGTCATGAACCAACATTATCAGAAATGATAGTTGCAGCTTCTGAATTACCAGAAATGCAAGAATTGGCTAAAGAAGTTGGAGCAGATGGAATAACTTTATCTGGTATATGTTGTACAGGTAATGAATTAACAATGAGACATGGTATAAAAATAGCCGGTGACTTCCATCAACAAGAATTAGCTATAATAACTGGAGCTGTTGAAGCTATGATAGTAGACGTTCAATGTATATTCCCAGCACTTGCTGATTTATCTACTCATTATCATACTAAATTTATAACTACATCTCCAAAAGCTAGAATAACTGGATCTACATATATGGAATTCCATGAAGATACAGCTATGGAAGATGCAAAAACAATTGTAAGAGAAGCTATATTAAACTTCAAAAACAGGGATAAAGAAAAAGTTTTAGTTCCAGATTTAAAATCAGAAGGTATGGTTGGATATGCTGAAGAAGCTATAGTTGGACAATTAAATAATGTCGTTAATACTCAAATAGATGAAATGGATACTATAAAACCATTAGTAGATGTTTTAGCTTCAGGGGTAATAAGAGGGGTTGTAGGTGTTGTTGGATGTAACAATGCTAAAACACCATCTAACTATAACCACTTAACTATAATAAAAGAGTTAATTAAAAATGATTTCTTAGTAGTTACTACAGGATGTGGTGCTTCTGCAGCAGCTAAGAATGGATTAATGTTAAAAGAAAATGCTCATAAATATGCAGGAAAAGGTTTAGCAACAGTTTGTGACTTAGTTGATATACCTCCAGTAATACATTTAGGATCTTGTGTTGATAACTCTCGTATATTAAATGTATGTTCAATAGTTGCAAATGCATGTGATATGGATATAAGTGATTTACCAGTTGCAGGTTGTGCTCCAGAATGGATGTCAGAAAAAGCAGTAGCTATAGGTACTTATGTAGTATGTTCTGGTATAGATACTTATTTAGGTGTTATGCCTCCAGTCACAGGTTCATCTAAAGCTGTTGAGTTACTATGTGGTGGTTTAAAAGATAAAGTAGGAGCTTGCTTCCATGTAAATGAAGATCCAGTTACATTAGCTAAGATGATAATGGATGATATAGAAGCTAAACGTTCACACTTTGAAGAATTATATCAAGAAAATGTTTTAAATAAAAGATTAGCAGAAGTAACTGCTGAATAAGATATAAATTAATTTTAGTAAAACATTAGTCTATTATTATTTAATATAATAATAGACTAATGTAAATAAATTATTAATAATTAAGTTTTTAGTTACTTTAAGACAATATATAAAATACGGGAGATGAAGGGAATAATGAAAATAGCTATAACAGGTAAAGGTGGGGTTGGTAAAACAACTTTCGCTTCTATGATATCAAGAATGTTTGCAGATGAGGGTTACAGAGTAGTAGCTGTTGATGCAGATCCAGATGCTAACTTAGCGTTAGCATTAGGATTTCCAAAAGATGTGTATGAATCAATTGTACCAATATCTGAAATGAAAAAACTAGTATCAGAAAGAACTGCAACTAGTGAAGGTACATTTAATAAAATGTTCAAACTTAATCCAAAAGTAGATGATATTCCAGAAAAATATTGTAAAGAACATAATGGTGTAGGACTTTTAACACTTGGAACAGTAGATACAGGAGGATCTGGATGTGTTTGTCCAGAACATGTACTGCTAAAAAGATTATGTTCTCATCTTATACTACAAAGTAAAGATGTTGTTGTAATGGACATGGAGGCAGGGATTGAACATTTAGGAAGAGGTACAGCACAAGGTGTAGATGCTTTCATAGTAGTAGTTGAACCAGGTGAAAGAAGTTTACAAACTTATAGAAAAGTTAAAAAGCTAGGCAATGATATAGGTGTAAAAAAAGTTTATGTAGTAGGAAACAAAATGAGAAATGATGAGGATATTGAGTTTATAAAGAATAATCTTGAAGATGGTGAAGCTTTAGGATTTGTTCACTATAACCAACAAGTAATTGATTCAGATAGGGCAAATCAATCCCCTTATGATATAAGTGAAGCAACTAGAAATGAAATTAGAGAAATAAAAAATAGACTAGTTGAAATAAAAAATCAAAAAAGTTAATAATAATTTGTTAATGATTATAACATTAAATGTTTAATATTAAATAATACTTTTAATGTTTAATATAAAAAACTGTGGGAGGAATAATTATGGGATTCAAATCTGATATTGAAATTGCTCAAGAAGCAAAACCTCTAGATATTAGAGAAGTAGGTAAAAAACTAGGATTAACAGAAGATGATTTAGAGCTTTATGGTAAATATAAAGCTAAAGTAGACTATAATCTATTAAAAAAAGATACTGGTAAGCCAAAAGCAAAATTAATATTAACTACAGCAATAAATCCAACTCCAGCTGGAGAAGGTAAAACAACTACTACTATAGGTGTAGCAGATGCATTAAGTAAATTAGGTAAAAATGTACTTGTTGCACTTAGAGAACCTTCTTTAGGACCAGTTTTTGGTATAAAAGGTGGAGCAGCAGGTGGAGGATATGCACAAGTTGTTCCAATGGAAGATATAAACTTACATTTCACAGGAGATTTCCATGCTATAGGTGCTGCAAACAACTTATTAGCTGCTATGTTAGATAATCATATACATCAAGGAAATGAACTTGGAATAGATATAAGAAGTATCACTTGGAGAAGATGTGTAGATATGAATGATAGACAACTTAGAAATGTTGTCGATGGTTTAGGTGCTAGAGCTGATGGTGTTGCAAGAGAAGATGGATTTGATATAACAGTTGCATCAGAAGTTATGGCAGCATTCTGTTTAGCAGATGATATTATGGATTTAAAAGCTAGATTAGGTAGAATAGTAGTTGGTTATAACTATGAAGGACAACCAGTTACTGCTGCTCAATTAAAAGCTAATGGTGCAATGGCTGCATTATTAAAAGATGCTCTAAAACCAAACTTAGTTCAAACTCTAGAAGGAACACCAGCATTTGTACATGGTGGACCATTTGCTAATATAGCTCATGGTTGTAACTCTGTTATAGCTACTAGAATGGCTATGCATTTTGCAGACTATGTAGTTACTGAAGGTGGCTTCGGTGCTGACCTTGGTGCTGAAAAATTCTTAGATATAAAATGTAGAATGGCTAACTTAAAACCAGATGCTGTTATAATAGTTGCTACTGTTAGAGCATTAAAATACAACGGTGGAGTTCCAAAAGATCAATTAAATAATGAAAACTTACAAGCTCTAGAAGCAGGTATTCCAAACTTATTAAAACACGTTGAAAATATAACTCAAGTTTATAAATTACCTGCAGTTGTTGCTATAAATGAATTCCCAACAGATACTCAAGCAGAAGTTGAGTTGGTAAGAACTAAATGTAAAGAATTAGGTGTTAATGTTGCTCTATCTCAAGTATGGGCTAAAGGTGGAGAAGGTGGAATAGAACTTGCTGAAGAAGTATTAAGACTTTGTGAACAACCAAATGACTTCCAATTCTGCTATGAAGATGATTTAACATTAGCACAAAAAATAGAAGCTGTATCTACTAAGATATATGGAGCTGATGGTGTAATATTTACTCCTAAAGCTAAGAAAGAACTTGAAAGACTTGAAAGTTTAGGATTTGGTAATATGCCAGTTTGTATGGCTAAAACTCAATATTCTTTAACTGATGATTTAACTAAATTAGGTAGACCAACTGGATTTAATATCACAGTTAGACAAGTAACAGTTTCTGCTGGTGCAGGATTTGTTGTTGCATTAACTGGAGAAATAATGAAGATGCCAGGTCTTCCAAAACGTCCAGCTGCAGAAAGAATAGACGTTGATGAAAATGGAGTAATTTCAGGATTATTCTAGAACCTTAAAATAAAAATATCTATTAAATATACATTTAGTAGTGCACAATATTTATTGTGCACTACCTTCGAATTAACCTTGAATAATTTAAGGAGGCATATATATTTATGGAAAAGATAGCACAAAAAAATTGTGTAGATTTTGTTGATGTATTAGCATCAAAAGCTGCTGTACCAGGCGGTGGTGGAGCTGCTGCCCTTGCAGGTGCCATAGGCATGGCTTTAGGTAGTATGGTATGTAACTTAACTACAGGAAAGAAAAAATATGCACAATATGAAGAAGCAATTCAAGAAATATTAGTAAAAGCAGGTAAACTTCAAGAAGAATTATTATCTATGATAGATAAAGATGCAGAAGGATTTTATCCATTATCAAAAGCTTATGGTCTTCCTACTTCAACAGAAGAAGAAAAACAATATAAAGCTGAAACAATGGAAAAATGCTTAAAAGTTGCATGTGAAGTACCTATGAATATAGTGAGACTATGTCATGATTCTATAAAATTACATGAGGAATTAGTGGATAAAGGTTCAAAGCTAGCTATAAGTGATGTTGGATGTGGTGTTCAATGTCTAAGAGCAGCTATACTTTCTGCTCAATTAAATGTAATAATAAATGTTAATTCTATGAAAGATAGAGAATATGCACAAAAGATAGATAGAGAATGTAATCAGCTAGTTGAAGACGGTGTAAAGATTTGTGATGAAGTATATAAAAAAGTATTAGTAGCTTTAGGTTGATAAAATTAACCAATAAATAAGAAAATTAAAATATAAAAATATATTAGTATTCATATATAGGTATATATTTTTATATAAATCGATTTATATAAAAGCTAATTAAAAACGATAAGTATATAATTAAATTAAAGACAATCGGTAAAATAACTTTTAAAAATGTGGGAGGAGAAATAGCGTGGGAGAAATAATTAAAGGTAAACCAGTTGGAGATGCACTAAGTGAAATCTTAAAAGGAGAATGTGAAGCATTAGTTAAAGAAGGTATACAACCTAAGTTAGCTATTTTAAGAGTTGGTGCAAAACCAAATGATCTTTCTTATGAAAGAGGAGCTCTTAAAAAATGCGACACTATAGGTATAGTTGCAGAGGTTACTGAGTTATCAGAAGATACGACTCAAGAACAATATATAGAAGCTTTAGAAAAATTAAATAAAGACTCTTCAGTACATGGTATATTAACTTTTAGACCATTACCAAAAGGGATAGATGAAGAAGTAATAAAAAATGTTATATCTCCAGAAAAAGATGTTGACTGTTTTAGCCCAATGAACACAGCAAAACTTATGGAAGGAGATAAAACTGGATTCCCTCCATGTACTCCTACAGCAGTTGTAGAAATATTAAAACACTATAATGTTCCACTAAAAGGAGCTAATGTAGTAGTATTAGGTAGATCAATGGTTGTTGGTAAGCCAGTATCAATGTTATTATTAGGTGAAAATGCCACAGTTACAATTTGCCATTCAAAAACTCAAGATTTAGCAAAAGTATGTTCACAAGCAGATGTATTAGTTGCAGGTGTTGGTAGAGCTAGAATGGTAACATCTGATTATATTAAAGAAGGTGCAGTATTTATAGATGTTGGTATAAATGCTAAACCAGAAGGTGGAGGAATTTGTGGAGATGTTGACACTGATGATGTAGTAGAGAAAGCATCAATGGTAACTCCAGTTCCAGCAGGTGTAGGATCAGTTACAACTTCAATACTTGCTAAACATGTAATAAAAGCATGTAAACAACAAAATAACAAATAAGGCAGATATGGATATATTGACTAAATATATTAAGAGATAGTTAAAACTATGGGGGGAAATAACTATGGTAATATCTGATAGAAAACCAATGGAAGAAATACTAGGCTTTTTAAAAGATGCTAAAAAGATTATATTGGTAGGATGTAATCAATGTGCAGCTGCTAGTAAAACAGGTGGCGAACCTGAATTAGAAGAAATGAAAGCTTTATTAGAAGCTGAAGGAAAAGAAGTAACTGGAATTTTACTTCCAGATACAGCATGTAACTTATTATTAGGAAAAAAAGAATTAAAATCATTAAAGAGCGAATTAAAAGATGTTGATGCTATATTATCATTGGCATGTGGAGATGGAACTCAAACAATAGTTAAAAATACACAAAAACAAAAAATTCCTGTTTATCCAGCTAACAATACTTTATTTATAGGTGAAGTAGAAAGAGTTGGTCAATTTGAAGAAGCTTGTAAAGCATGTGGTGAATGTGAACTTGGATGGACTGGAGGTATTTGTCCAGTAACTATGTGTGCTAAAGGATTAATAAATGGTGCATGTGGTGGAGCTAAAAATGGTAAATGTGAAGTTGACCCAGAAAATGATTGTGCATGGGTAAAAATTTATGAAAGACTTAAAGATTTAGGTCAATTAGATAACTTATTAGAAGTTAGAGGACCTAAAGATTATTCTAAACAATTAAATCCAAGAAGACATAATGCAAATAAAAAAGTTGAATCTGAAGCTTAAAAGTTAGGTAAATAAAGGGGGATTATTTTCATGAGTAAGTTACAAGAAGCATTGGAAAGAGGAGAATTTGCTGTAACTGCAGAAATGGCACCACCAAAAGGAACAGACCTTTCTCATTTATTAGAATGTGCTAAAATGTGTGTAGGAAGAGTACATGCTGCAAACGTAACTGATTTCCAATCAGCTGTAATGAGAGCAACATCTCTAGCAACATGTAAATTATTAAAAGATATAGGATTAGAACCAGTAATACAAATGACTGGTAGAGATAGAAATAGAATAGCTATAGAAGGTGAAATGCTTTCTGCTGGAGTATTTGGTATAGAAAATCTATTAGCTTTAACAGGGGATCATACAAGTGTTGGTGATCATCCACAAGCTAAACCAGTATTTGATTTAGATTCTGTAAGTATATTAAAAACAGCTTCAACACTAAATGCAGGAACTGATAGTGTGGGTCTAGAATTACAAGGTAAAACTAATTTCTATTTAGGTGCTTGTGTTACACCTGAATATGATCCAATAGAAGTTCAATTATTAAAAATGAAAAAGAAAATAGCTGCTGGAGCTAAGTTCTTCCAAACTCAAGCAGTTTATGATATAGAACATATGAGAAAATTTAGAGAACTTACTAAAGATTTAGATTGTAAAATCTTAGCTGGTATAGTTCCTTTAAAATCACCTGGAATGGCTAAATTTATGACAGCTAATGTTCCTGGTATATTTGTTCCAGATGATCAAATAGAAAGATTAAAAGCAGCTGGTAAAGGTAATTATGTACAAGAAGGTATTAAGATGGCAGGAGAATTTATAAAACAACTTAAAGAAGAAAACTTATGCGATGGTGTACATATAATGGCAATTGGTGCAGAAGAAAATGTTCCAAAAATATTAGATGAAGCAGGGTTATAAAATTTGCTACATACAAAATAGAAAATGGGGGATTTGAACATGAAAGTTGCAGTAATTGGTGGAGGACCAGGAGGATACGTAGCAGCTTTAAGAGCAGCTATGCTTGGTGCTGAAGTAACAGTAATAGAAAAAAATAAATTAGGTGGAACTTGCTTAAATGTTGGTTGTATACCTACTAAAGCCTTATTAGCTTCTAGTGATGTATTAAGAACTGTAAAAGAAGCTGACAAATTTGGAATAAAAGTTGAAGGTGAAGTTAAACCTGACTTTCAAGCTATAGTAGCAAGAAAGCAAAAAATAACTGATGAATTAGTGGCAGGAATCCAATTCTTATTTGATAAAAGAGGGGTTAAAAAAATAGATGGATTTGGAAAACTAATTGATAAAAATACTATAGAAGTTACTAAGGATGATGGAAGTGTAGAAGAAGTAAAAGCTGATAAAATAATATTAGCAAATGGATCTGTACCTACAGTATTCCCATTTATGCCTTACAATGGTAAAAATGTTATAACTTCTGATGAAGTATTAAGTTTAGAAAAATTACCAGAATCTATGGTTATTATAGGTGGAGGAGTTATAGGATCTGAAATAGGTCAATTCTATTCTTCACTTGGAACAAAAGTAACTATAATAGAAGTTCTTCCTCAAATATTAGGAAGAATGGATTCAGAAGGAGCAAAAGCCCTTACAAGACAATTCAAAAAAGACAAAATAAAAGTTATGTGTAATGTGGCTACTGATAGTTTTGAAGTTAGTGAAGACAAAGTTAAACTTAACTTAAATAATGGCAAATCTTTAGAAGCAGAAGTAGTATTACTTTGTACAGGAAGAAAACCAAATTTAGCTAACTCTGGTGTAGCTGAAGCTGGTGTTAAATTAACAGAAAGAGGATTCGTTGAAGTAAACGAATTTATGGAAACAAATCTAGAAGGTGTTTATGCTATAGGTGATATCATATCAGTTGGAGGAGCTCCACATGCAATGCTTGCACACGTTGCCTCTGCAGAAGGTATGGTAGCTGCAGCAAATGCAGTAAAAGGAAATAGAGAAAACGTAAATTATAAATCAATCCCAAGTTGTGTATATACAGAACCTGAAGTAGCAGGTGTAGGTAAAACAGAGGATGAGCTAAAAGCTGAAGGTGTAGAATATCATGTTGGTAGATTTGATTTTAGAGGTTTAGGAAAAGCTAAAGCTATAGGAAAAATACAAGGATTTATCAAAGTATTAGTTGATAAAGACGATGTAGTGATAGGAGCAACTTTAGTAGGACCTCATTGTACAGATTTATTAACTGAATTATCTTTAGCAGTAGGCTTAGGATTAAAGGCTAAAGATGTAGGAAGTGTAATACATGCACATCCAAGTTTATCTGAAGGTATTATGGAAGCATTACACGATGTACATGGTGAATGTGTCCATTCAGTACCATCAACTTTATAAGTTTAATAGCAGAGTAATCAAAAGCTCTGTTTAGGCATATGAAGGGGGAAGTCTTAAAATGAGTTATAATATAGCAGTAGCAGGAAAAGGTGGAACTGGTAAAACAAGCCTTACAGGGCTTTTAATTGATATATTACTAAAAGAAAAGAAAAAACCAATTCTTGTAGTTGATGCTGATGCCAATGCTAATATTAATGAAGTATTAGGGGTAGAAGTTGAATCTACTATAGGTCAAATTAGAGAAGAAGCTAATATGACAGAAAAAAGAGGCAATTCATTTCCTGGGGGTATGACAAAAGCTCAGTTCTTACAATGGAAACTTAATTCCATCTTAGTTGAGGGAGATGGATATGACTTATTAGTAATGGGAAGATCAGAAGGGGAAGGTTGTTATTGTTTTGTTAATGGAATATTAAGAGAACAAGTTCAAAAAATTTCTGGTCATTATGATTATGTTATTACTGATAATGAAGCTGGTATGGAGCATTTAAGTAGAAAGACAACTAAGCATATAGATACTTTATTATTAGTAAGTGATTGCTCAAGAAGAAGTATCCAAGCTGTTGCAAGAATTAGAGATTTAGCAATTGAATTAAATTTAAGTGTAGGAAAGGTTTATCTTATAGTAAATAAAGCACCAGATGGAGTTTTAAATGATGGTGTTAAAGAAGAAATAGAAAAGCATAATTTAAACCTTTTAGGTGTTGTACCTTTAGATGAATTAATATATAAATATGACTCTGATGGTATTCCATTAGTTAAATTACCAGAAGAATCAAAATCTAGAAAAGCCATGAAAGAAATAGTGGCTAAATTAGAATTAAATTAGGCTTAAGGGGGAAAAAGATTATGGCATTTAAAATGTCTGTTCAAAAGAGTTCAGGTAAAATAAGTGAAGTTGTAATAGGAACAGGGGACAAAGCTATAAAATTAGGTGGAGAGAATGTATTACCATTCTATAGCTTTGATGGTGATACAGGAAATGTTCAAAAAGTAGGAGTAGAAATAAATGATATATATCCAGAAAGTTGGATTGATTGCTATAAAGAAATGTACAAAGATGTAGCTAATGATCCTGCTTTATGGGCTAAATATGTTCAAGATAATACAGAAGCAGATTTCGTTTGTTTAAGATTTGTTGGAGCAGATCCTAATGCAGACGATAAATCTCCAGAAGAATGTGCTGAAGTAGCTAAAAAAGTTGTAGATGCTATAGATTTACCATTAGTAGTTGCAGGATGTGGTGTAGCAGAAAAGGATGGTAAAGTATTTGCTAAAGTTTCAGAAGCTTTAGAAGGAAAAAATGTTTTAATATTATCTGCAGTTGAAGATAACTACAAAGAAGTTGGAGCTTCAGCAGGTTTAGCATATGGACAAAAAGTAGGAGCAGAATCAGCTGTTGATATCAACTTAGCTAAACAAATGAATGTTTTATTAACTCAATTAGGTGTTAAACAAGATAATATAGTAATGAACGTTGGTTGTTCAGCTGTTGGATATGGATATGAATATGTTGCATCTACTATGGATAGAATTAGACTTGCTGCATTTAATCAAAATGATAAACAATTACAAGTTCCAATAGTAACACCAGTTTCTTTTGAAGTTGGTCATGTTAAAGAAGCTATAGCTGAAGAATCTGATCAACCAGAATGGGGAGACAATGAAAAGAGAAGTATAGCAATGGAAGTATCAACAGCAGCATCTGTTTTAGTAGGGGGATCTGATGCAGTAATACTTCGTCATCCAGAATCAATAAAAACTATAAAATCTTTAGTAAGCGAGTTAGCTTAATATTATTTGTAAGGTTAGGGGGATAAAATAATGGCACTTAAAGCTTTAGATATATTTAAATTAACACCAAAGAAAAACTGTAAAGAATGTGGATTTCCAACTTGTATGGCTTTCTCTATGAAAGTTGCAGGTGGAGCAGTGGAAGTAAGTAAATGTCCACATATGTCTGATGAAGCAATACAAAAATTATCAGAGGCTACTGCACCTCCAATGAAAACTTTAAAAGTTGGAGCTGGAGAAAATGAGTATACTCTAGGTGGAGAAACTGTATTATTCAGACATGAAAAAACTTTAGTTAGCAAAAATAGATATGCTGTTGCATTTTGTGATTGTATGACAGAAGAAGAAGTAGATAAGAAAATAGCTAACATAAATAAAGTTGAATATGAAAGAATAGGGGAAATAATGAAAGCTGAATTTGCTTGCGTTACATATAGCGGAAACAAAGACAACTTCTTAAATGTTATAAATAAATTAAAAGAACAAACAAAAGTAGCATTTATATTAAATGTTGACGATGCTGAAGTAGCTAAAGAAGCTGTTGCAGCACTTGCTGGGTTAAATCCAGTAGTTGTAGGTGCAACTAAAGATAACTATGAAGCTATGTTAGATGTAGTTAAAGCTGATAACTTAGCATTAGGTTTAAAAGCTGCTAACCTAGATGAAATGTATGATTTAGTAGGTACAGTTCAAAAAGCTGGATATAAAGAATTAATACTTGATGTAACAGGTGAATCTATAAAAGATACTTTTGTTAATGCAGTTCAAGTAAGAAGAACAGCATTAAAAGAACAAGATAGAACTTTTGGATACCCATCAATAGTATTTGCTAATAAATTAGCTAATAAAGATGATATGATGGAAGTTGCATTATCTTCTGTATTTACAGTTAAATATGGTTCAATCATAGTAATAGATGATATAGACTATGCAAAAGCATTACCATTATATGCATTAAGACAAAACTTATTTACTGACCCTCAAAAACCAATGAGAGTTGAAACAAAGATTTATCCAATAAATAACCCAGATGAAAATTCTCCAGTTTTAGTAACAGTTGACTTTGCCTTAACTTACTTTGTAGTAACTGGTGAACTTGAAAGATCTAAAGTTCCATGCTGGTTAGTAATACCTGATGCAGGTGGATACTCAGTTCTTACTTCTTGGGCTGCTGGTAAATTTGGTGGTAGTGTAATAGGAAACTTTGTTAAAGAATGTGGTATAGCTGAAAAAACTAAAAATAGAGACTTAATAATACCAGGTAAAGTTGCTGTTATACAATCAGATGTACAAGATAACTTACCAGATTGGAATGTAATAGTAGGTACTATGGAAGCTATGGAATTACCAAAATTCTTAAAAGAATATATGGAATCAAAATCAGTATCAGCTACAGTTTAATTAAATTTATAATATATATATATAATCTAAGGGGGATAAAATATTATGGATAAATTTATGATTATAGGTGAAAGAATTCATTGTATAGCACCACCAATAAGAAAAGCAATAGCAGAAAGAGATCCACAACCTATATTAAAAAGAGCAATAGAACAATTAGATGCAGGAGCTCATGTTATAGATTTTAATATAGGACCAGCTGAAAGAGATGGAGCAGAAATAATGGAATGGGGAGTTAAATTACTTCAAAGTGAATTAAATAATGTTCCATTAGCTTTAGATACAGCTAACGTTGCAGCATTAGAAGCTGGACTTAAAGTTTATGATAGAACTCATGGAAAACCAATAATAAACTCTGCTGATGCTGGAGATAGAAAACACTTAATGGAAGTTGCTGGTGAATATGATGCAGCTATAATAGCATTATGTGCTAAAGAAGGTATACCAGCAGATAATGAACAACGTATGGGATACTGTACAGAATTAATAGAAGCAGCTGCTATGGCTGGAATAGACCCTGAGACAGATGTATATTTTGACCCACTTTGCTTAGTTATAAAAGGAATGCAAGATAAACAAATGGATGTATTAGATGCAATAAGACAGATGACTGAAATGGGATTAAAAACTACTGGTGGTTTATCAAATGTATCTAATGGTTGTCCAAAACATATAAGACCTATATTAGATAGTAACTGGTTAGCAATGGCAATGGCTAATGGATTCTCTTCAGCTATAGTTAACCCATTAGATGAATTGTTAATGCAAACTATAAAATCTTGCGACATAATAAGAAATGCTAACTTATATGCAGATTCATTCTTAGAAGTAAAAGATTTAGCATTTGATTATAAAGGATAAGGTTAATATTATAAATTAAATTAAGTTTAAATGGCTAAGTTTTAAATTATAAAACTTAGCCTAGATATAAACATATAATTCATAAAGGGGGAAGTAAAAAGTGAATTTATATAACATAATTTACACAGGTGCACATCAAGCATATGATGCTGCTAATGGAGCACTTACATCTGCAATAGCAGAAAAAGGTAAAGATTGTCCAGTGGCATTCCCTGATACAGCTTATTCAATTCCATGTATATATGCTGCAACAGGTAAAAAAATGGCTACATTAGGAGATTTAGAAGGTGCTTTAGAAATAGTTAAATCTTTAATAGTAGAAAAACCATTATTAGAAACTGCTTTAAATGCTGGTTTAGCAACAGCTTTAGCAGCTGAAATAGTTGAAGCAGTTAAATATGCTCTAAACCCAACTCCATATGAAGCTCCATGTGCAGGACACGTAGTTGACCCTATAATAAGATCTCTAGGTGTTCCACTAGTAACAGGAGATATACCTGGTGTTGCTGTTGTTTTAGGTGAATGTAAAGATTCAGAAACATTAGGAAAAATAGTTAAAGATTATCAATCTAAAGGTTTATTAACTTTCTTAGTAGGTAAAGTTATAGACCAAGCTATAGAAGCAGATGTAAAAATGGGTGTTGACCTTCGTGTTATACCTCTAGGATACGATGTAACATCAGTTATCCATGTTGTTTCTGTTGCTATAAGAGCTGCATTAATATTCGGTGCTGTTCCTCCAGGAGATTTAAATCAATTATTAGAATATACAGCTAAGAGAGTTCCTGCATTTGTAAATGCATTTGGACCACTTAGTGAATTAATAGTTGCTTGTGGTGCTGGAGCTATAGCTCTTGGATTCCCAGTAATAACTGACCAAGTTGTTACAGAAGTTCCTTGCAACTTATTAACTCAAAGAGATTACGATAAATTTGTTGCTACTTCTTTAGAAGCTAGAAATATAAAAATAAAAATAACTGAAATACCTATTCCAGTTGGATTTGCTGCAGCTTTCGAGGGTGAAAGAATAAGAAAAGCTGAAATGGCTTATGAATTTGGTGGAAACAAAACTCCTGCTTGGGAATTAGTTATAGCTAAACCAATGGCAGAAGTTGAAGACCATAAAATAGAAGTAATAGGTGAAAATATAGATCCAGCTAAATTAGCTGATGGTGTAACTAGATTACCACTTGCAGTAGTTGTTAATGTTGCTGGTAAAGCAATGCAAGAAGACTTTGAACCAGTTCTTGAAAGAAGATTCCACTACTTCATGAACTACATAGAAGGTTTAATGCATGTTGGTCAAAGAGATATGGCATGGGTTAGAATTTCTAAAGATGCTGTTGAAAAAGGATTCAAACTTGAACATATAGGTGAAGTTATGTATGCCATGATGAAAGATGAATTCGAAGCAGTTGTTGATAAATGTGAAGTTACTATAATAACTGATGAAAAATTAGTAAATGAAAGAAAATCAGAAGCTTTAGCAAGATATGAAGCTAGAGATGATAGATTAGCTTCACTTGTTGATGACAGTGTTGATGAATTCTATTCTTGTAACATGTGTCAATCATTTGCTCCAGCTCACGTTTGTGTTGTAACTCCAGAAAGACTTGGACTTTGTGGTGCAGTTTCTTGGTTAGATGCAAAAGCTACTAAAGAACTTAACCCAACAGGACCTTGTCAACCAATAGTTAAAGGTGAATGTTTAGATGAAAAGAAAGGTATTTGGGAATCAGTTAATGAAACTGTAAATCAAATATCTCAAGGTGCAGTTGAAAAAGTTACTCTTTACTCTATAATGGAAGATCCAATGACTTCTTGTGGATGTTTTGAATGTATCTGTGGTATCATGCCAGAAGCTAATGGATTAGTTATAGTAAATAGAGAATACCCTGGAACTACTCCAGTTGGTATGACTTTCGGTGAACTTGCTTCTATGACAGGTGGTGGAGTTCAAACTCCAGGATTCATGGGTCATGGTAGACATTTCATATCATCTAAGAAATTTGCTTATACTGAAGGTGGACCAGAAAGAATAGTTTGGATGCCAAAAGAATTAAAAGACTTTGTTGCTGATAAATTAAATCAAACTGTTAAAGAAATGGCTGGAATAGACAACTTTACAGATATGGTTTGTGATGAAACAATAGCTGATGATTCAGAAGGTGTTTGCGCATTCCTTGAAGAAAAAGGACATCCAGCATTATCTATGGATCCTATTATGTAATATAAAAATTAATTGGGGGAGAAAAAATATGAGTACATTACCAGAGTTAAAATATTCACCAACACATACTTGGGCTAGAGTAGATGGAGAATATGCTTATATAGGTGTAACTGATTTTGCTCAAGATCAATTAGGTGAAGTGTTATTCGTTGAAATGCCAGAAGTAGATGATGAATTAACAAAAGATGAATCTTTTGGTGTTATAGAATCATCTAAAGTAGCTTCTGATTTACATGCACCAGTTTCAGGTGTAGTAGTTGAAATAAACGAAGATAAATTAGAAGATGAACCTGAATATGTTAATGAAGCTCCATATGATGCTTGGATTTGTAAAGTTAAAATGTCAGATCCTTCAGAATTAGATTCATTATTAAGTGCTGAAGAATACGAAAAAGGTTTAAAATAGTATTTTATTTGAATAGAATATAAACTGAATAGAAGCATAGTAAATTTACACTTGCTAAGTTTACTATGCTTTTTTTCTAAAAATTATATTTATATAAATAATAAGGGAATTTCATACCTATTAAAATAAAATAGCAGGTTGAGTGATTCTAAAAAAATAATTTATTGGGGTGAGATTATGGCTAAAGTTTTTTTTAAATCACATAATAAAGAAGTTGAATGTGAAGTAGGGGAAAAACTATTAGATGTTGCAAGAAAAGCAGATATTTTTATAGATGCACCATGTAATGGTAATCAATCATGTGGAAAATGTAAGGTAAAACTATTAGAAGGAAAATGTGACAGCGAAAAAACAGTCCATATTAGTGATGAAGAATGGGAACAAGGATATATATTAGCTTGTGCTACAAAAGTTACTGAAGATATGGTAATAGAAGTTCCATCTAAGCTTTCATCATCAATGCATGGTATGAAAATAGAAGGTTCTGATAACAAAGTAGATCAAAAACTTTATAAAAGAGGAAGACAATTTTTAGATGATAATGGATTAACTTATAATACTAATTTAGTAAAAAAATATATTGAACTTGATAAGCCATCACTAGATGATAATATAAGTGATGTGGATAGAATTGAAAGATATGCAAGACAACAACTAGGAGTAGACTCAATAGATTTTAGACTTGATATTCTTAGAAAAATACCACAAATATTAAGAGAAGAGGATTTTAAAGTAACATTAACATATGTAAAGAAAAAGAATAAAATAACCATATTAAATATAGAACCTGGAAATAATGAAAAAGAATTATATGGTTTAGCTATAGATATAGGTACTACTTCTGTTGTAGTATGCTTAGTAGATTTACTTACTAATGAAGTTTTAGAAAGAGCTTCATCAGGAAATGCTCAAATTAGATATGGTGCAGATGTTATAAATAGAATAGTATTTGCAGTGAAAAAAGATAATATTAAATTAATGCAAAAAGCTGTAATAGATGAAACTATAAATCCATTAATACAATCAATTTATGATAAAACAGGAATAAGCAAAGATAATGTAATAAGAGTAGTATTATCAGGAAATACTACTATGTCCACATTATTTTTAGGTATATATCCTGATTATTTAAGACTTGAACCATTTATACCACCATATTTAAAATGCCCAAATATAATGGGTGAAAATGTGGGGTTAAATGTAAATGATAGTGCGCTAGTTTATCTGTCACCTAATGTGGCAAGTTATGTTGGTGGAGATATAACAGCTGGTGTACTTTCATCAGGTATATGGACAAGTGAAGAAAATACTTTATTTATAGATTTAGGTACTAATGGAGAAATAGTATTTGGTAATAAAGATTTTATGATGTGTTGTGCTTGTTCAGCTGGACCTGCCTTTGAAGGTGGAGGAATAAGCTGTGGTATGAGAGCATCTGCTGGGGCAGTAGAAAAAGTTAATATTGATAAAGAAACATTAGAGCCTAAACTAACTGTTATAGGAGATTGTGAACCTATAGGAATTTGTGGTTCTGGTATAATAGATCTAATTTGTCAAATGCTACTTACAAAAATAATAGACAGAAGAGGAAAAATACAAAAAGAGCTGAACAATAAAAGAATTAGATTTAATGAGCATGGAATAGGAGAATATGTATTAGCTTTCAAAGACGATTATGAAAATCTAGAAAATGATCTTCTTATAAACGAAGTTGATATAGATTCTTTTATAAGAGCAAAAGGAGCAATTTATTCTGGAGCATCTGTATTAATAGAAAGCTTAGGAATGGATTTTGATGTAATTGATAAAGTTTATATAGCAGGTGGTATAGGAAATAATCTTAATATAGAAAACTCAATATTAATAGGATTACTACCTGATGTTGATAGAAATAAATTCCAATATATAGGAAACAGTTCATTAGTTGGATCTTATTTAACTTTAATAAGTACAGATGCTAAACATAAATTAGAAGAAATAGCATCTCAAATGACCTATGTTGAACTTAGTGTATATCCATCATATATGGATGAATTTGTTTCATCATGCTTCCTACCACATACTAATATAGATCAATTCCCAACAGTAAAAAGCTTATTAGAAGAAAATTAGATAAGAAATAAAAATAGATAATATTTTAAATATTATCTATTTTTATTTTATAAAATAATTATATCTTATTGTTTGACTTGCAAATAAGATACGTATATACTTATGGTAATAGGAAAAAATTGTAATGAAATCATGAAGATTTCTTATGGTATTATAATGCCTTTAGAAATCTTTTTTTGATTAAATTAGTAATTTAAGGGGGATTTGTTATGTGTGAATCATCTGCATTTTTATTAGGAAAAGATAACAAGTTAGAAAAAATAATGGACAACGTTGTAAGTGTTGACCCAGACAATGGAAAAGTTTATTTAACAGATTTATTGGGAGAAGAAAAAATAATAGATGGTGTTATTAAACAAATAAGATTAATGGACCATAAAATAATATTAGAACAAAACTAAAATTAGGGGAAATTTTAATATGATAATTGCAGTAATAGATGGAATGGGAGGAGGCATTGGAGCTCAAGTAGTGAGTGCTCTTAGAGAAGAGTTACCATCATATGTGGAAGTATATGCTCTAGGGACAAATTCCATAGCTACTAGTGCTATGATGAAAGCTCATGCTAATAAGGGAGCTACAGGTGAAAATGCCATTATAGTATCATCAAAAAAAGCTAATATTATTGTATCTCCCATATCAATAGTCATGCCCAACTCCATGATGGGAGAAGTGACAAGTTCTATAAGTGAGGCTGTTTGCGATAGTGAAGCGTTTAAAATTTTACTACCAATAATGCCAGAAAATTTTGAAGTAGTTGGAATAGAGAAAAAACCATTATCTTTATTGATAAAGGATACTATAAAAATAATAAAAAGGGAATTTAACATAAAATAAGGGGGAGCTTAAAATGTTTTACAAAGAAATAGCTTTATACCATGAAGGACATCATCATGACCATGATCATGTACATACTGACTGTGGATGTGGTTGTCATACACATGAAGAAGAAATGAGTAAAGATGAAAAAACTTTAAATATATTATTAGTACATTGGGTTAATCATAACCAATCTCATGAAGAAGGATTTAGAGAATGGGTAGAAAAAGCAAAAGAGATGGGCAAAGATGAAACTGCACAGTATATTGAAAAAGCAATAGAATATATGCAAAAAGCTAATGATATGTTAACAGAAGCTAAAAAACATATGTAATCATAATAAAGCAAAGGAAATAATAATTTTCTTTGCTTTAAATTTATGTAAAAAAGGAGTAGATAGAAATGAAAGATGGACATGTTCATTCACATTACTGTCTTCATGGCAGTGATGATACTTTTCAAATGTATATAGAAAATGCCATAAAAGCAGGAATAGATGAAATTTCTTTTACAGAACATTTTCCTTTACCAAGGAGATTTGAAGACCCTTCTCCACAAAAGGATAGTTCTATGGATGTAGAAGAACTTGAAAAATATATTAAGGAATTACAAATTGTAAAAAAATTTTATAGTGGAGTAATTAAAATTAATATAGGTGTGGAAGTTGATTACATAGAAGGATTTGAAGAAGAAATAAAAGAATTACTAAATAAATATGGAAAAGATTTTGAAGACAGTATATTATCTGTTCATATGGTGAAGTACAACTCCAAATATTATTGTATAGATTATGATAAAGATAGCTTTGGTGAACTAGTAGATATTTTAGGGGGAGTAGATAAAGTTTATGATTTATATTATGATACATTAAAAAAAGCTATAAATAGTGATTTAGGGATGTATAAACCTAAAAGAATAGGGCATCTTAATTTAGTAAGAAAGTATAATAAAATTTTCCCATATGATTATGAAAATAATGAAAAATTAGAAGAAGTAGTTAAACTAATTAAAGAAAAAGGATATGAAGTAGATTATAATATATCTGGATTATACAAAGAAGACTGCAAAGAAGCTTATATAAGTGGATATTTATATGAATTAATTAAAAAACATGATATTAATCTTGTATATGGTTCAGATTCACATAATAGTGACAACATAGGTGCTTGTGAAGCTTATATAAATAAACAATAAAATAAACTTAGCTAAGTATAAAATAGTTTATACTTAGCTAAAATTAATTTTTTAAATAGAAAAATTATTTTATGGATACTAAATATTGACATAAATTATTAGATAATATATAATAAAATCATACTTGGAGAAGTACTCAAGTGGCTCAAGAGGATCCCCTGCTAAGGGATTAGGCTGGATTAAACCGGTGCGAGGGTTCGAATCCCTCCTTCTCCGCCAATATAAAAAGGCTATCAGTTACTGATAGTCTTTTTTCGTTTTATAAAAATTATTCTTTATTTGCAAATATTTCAACGCCTTGTACTTTAAAATAAAGATTATTAAAATTAATTTGTAAAGGGGGAGCGACATGGATAGAAAAGTTGAAAAAGTAGATATCATGTTAGATAGATTAAGGAATTTAAAATATAGGTTAATTGTAGATTCTTTGCTTGTAGGAGCGATGGTAGGGCTAGTAATAGTTGTACATAGAATTATTTTATCTAAACTAATGCCTTTATTTATATTATTTTATAAAGAAGCTAGTAATAATTATTTATTAATACCAGTGGTATTTATGGTATTAATTTTCCTTGGATTTATAGTTGGTAAAATGGTTAAAAAAGAGCCAATGATAAGTGGTAGTGGTATACCTCAAGTAGAAGGAATACTTACAAGAAATTTAAAACAAAATTGGTTTAGCGTGCTATTTTATAAATTTATTGGTGGATTAATATGTTTAGGAGCAGGACTTTCTGTGGGGAGGGAAGGTCCTTCAGTTCAGATGGGAGCTTGTGTTGGCGAAGGTTTATCTAAAAAAACTAATAAACTTGATAATGAGAAAAAATATTTAATTACAAGTGGAGCTAGTGCAGGACTTTCGGCAGCTTTTAATGCACCCATATCTGGAGTTATGTTTTCTTTGGAAGAAACTCATAAAAACTTCTCACCCTTTGTATTAGTATCGGCCATGATAGCATCTTTGATGGCAGATTTTGTGTCAAAAAATTTCTTTGGATTAACACCATCCCTTTATTTTACTAAATTAAATTCATTACCACTAAAATATTATTGGACACTTATTTTTATTGGAATTATTATAGGTATTAGTGGAGTTATATTTAGTAAGGGACTTTTAAAAACACAAAATTTATATAAAAGTTTGAACACATCTATGGAAATAAAATCTATTATACCTTTTGTAATTACAGGAATATTAGGATTAACATTTCCTATAGTTTTGGGTGGGGGTCATGACTTAATAATTTCTTTGCAAGATAGACAATTTACTTTATTATTTTTATTTATATTAATAGTTGTAAAATTTTTATTTACTTTTGCTTGTTTTGGCTCAGGAGCTCCAGGAGGAATATTTTTTCCTTTACTTGTTCTTGGAGCATTAGTAGGGAATTTTGTAGGACTTATTTATGTTAAATATTTAGGAATACCATCTATTTATTTGATGAACTTTGTAGTACTTGCCATGGCAGGTCATTTTGCATCCATAGTCAAAGCACCAATTACAGCCATATTATTAATATCTGAAATGACAGGCTCATTAAATCATTTATTATCTTTAGCAGTAGTTGTGATAGTATCCCAACTTACTTCGGATATTTTAAATTCAGCGCCAATTTATGAAAGTTTATTGGAGAGAATGTTAGTAAATGCTAAAAATAGATATAAAGGAAGAATAGGCAAGAAAACTTTAATAGAGATAGTAGTTCAAGTGTATAGCTATCTTGATGATAAAGAAATTAAAGATATAAATTGGCCAGATGATTGCTTAGTAGTTTCAATATATAGGGGTGAAGAGGAAATACTTCCAAAGGGAGATACAAAAATTTACGCGGGAGATTTACTTATTATAATGACTAATGAAGAAAATTCTAACTATATGTTAGAAGATATATCACAATTAGCATCAACAATTTAATTAAAAAGTATACCATCAGTTGACTGACTAAAAGGGAAATCAACCATAGTTCCATTGTGTCAACTGATGTTTTTTTATTATAATCAAATTAGAAAATAAATAAAGAGGAGTACTAAATATGGAAAGCTTGAATTTTTCAAAAAATCTTTTAAAACTGCGAAAAGAAAGAAAAATTACACAAGAAAATTTAGCAAATTATTTAGGCGTTACTAAGGCAGCTATATCAAAATGGGAGCTAAATCAAAGTTATCCAGATATAACATTGTTGCCAATAATAGCAAGTTATTTTGATATAAGTATTGATAAGTTATTGGGATATGAGTCACATATAAATGATGAAGAAGTGAGAAAGCTTTATAAAGAACTAATAAAAGAATTTTCTACAGAAAAATTTGATGATGTTTATAAAAAATGTATTGAATATGAAAAGAAATATTATACTTGTTACTTTTTACAATTTCATTTAGGTCTTTTATACTGTAATCATGCTTATCTGGCAGAGGAAGAAGTGAAAATGATGGCAGTTTATGAGCATGCAACGGAAGTGTTTAGAAGAATTGAATTAAACTGTAAAAATGCCAATTTAGCAAAAGAAGCACTATCTTTAAAAAGTTATTGTAATTTGATTATGGGAAAATGTGATGAGATAATAAGTGATTTTAAAGATATAAATCAAGTATCCATGCCAATTGAAAATATATTATCTAAGGCATATCTTATTAAGGGTGACAAGGAAAAATCCAGTAAAATATTGCAGATATCCATATTTAATAATTTTATAAGTAGTTTGCAATCTATGACTGATATCTTACTTTGTTATAATGAGAATAATAAAAAACAAGAACAGTATATTGAAAAAGTTGTAAAAATTATAGATATATTAGATTTAAAAAATGAATATCCTCAAGTTTTATTAAATACTTTTGCACAAATATCACTAATTTATGGTTTAAGAGGGGATAAGGAAAATTGTATAAAATTTTTACAAATATGTGTAGATTTAATAAGTAAGACAAAAGTATTTGATTTAAGTGAAAATAAAAATAAATTATTTGATTATTTACCTGAATTTATAGAAGATATGAGAATAGGAAATATAATTCCAAGAGACGAAAATTTAATTGTAAAAAGTTTTGTAGACTTAATAAAATCACATCCTGCATTTGAAATAATAAGGGATGATATTAGATATGATAATATTTTAAAAGAATTGAAATAAATAGTAGTAAATTTTTATGAATATATAAAGGGGATGAAAATTGTGGAAGATAAATTAAATAAAAAAAGATTATATTTATTTTTAGCAATAGTTTTTATTATTTCATGGTCACTAGTTGCTATAATACCTTTGAGTGGTAATAAATATGGATCACAAATAAGTCTTGTCATTTTGTCAGTTTTAATGCTTATACCAGCATTATCTTCAATTTTGACAAGAATAATCACAAAAGAAGGTTTTAAAAATATGTATCTAGAACCTAGATTTAAGAAAAATATAAAATACTATCTAATAGCTTATTTCATGACGAATATTTTTATAATTTTAGGAGCTGTAGTATTTTTTATGATTTTCCCTAAAACTTTAGATTTAAATTTAAGTACATTTGGTGAAAGTTTAAAAAGTAATGGTATAACTATTGATGTAAAAACAATATTTATAGCTCAACTACTTCAAGGGATATTAATAGGACCTGTGATAAATATAATATTCACTTTAGGTGAGGAACTTGGATGGAGAGGATATTTACTTCAAAAGCTTTCGAAAGAATGCTCAATTCAAAAATCTATAATTATAAGTGGAGTTATTTGGGGAATATGGCATGGACCAGTTATAGCTATGGGACATAATTATGGCACTGGATATATTGGAGCGCCTTGGCTTGGTATATTTGCCATGATAGTATTTTGTATAGTTGTGGGTTCATATTTATCATATTTAGTAATTAAAACTAAAAGTGTTATACCTTGTGCCATAGCCCATAGTGCAATAAATGCATTTGCGTCAATAGGAATTTGTTTATATAAAGGAATAGCAAATCCATTTATAGGACCTAGTCCAACAGGAATAATTGGAGGAAGTATTTTTATAATCGTTGGAATTTACTGTTATATTAAAGCAGGTAAGATAAATAAACCTTTTGAAGAAGAATTAGTAGTTTATAAAAAAGGAGAGATAAAATGATAATAACAACTATAGAAAGTGTGCCAGGAAAAGAAATTAAAGAAGTTTATGGACTTGTAACAGCCAGCACTGTTAGAAGTAAAAATATAGGAAAAGATATTGGTGCAGGATTAAAAAGTTTAGCTGGTGGAGAAATCAAAGCATATAATGAAATGATGGAAGAAGCGAGAAATATAGCTATTGAAAGAATGATAGAAAAAGCCAAGTCTATGGGTGCAAATGCTGTTATAGGAATGAAAATAGGAACATCTGCAGTAATGGCTGGAGCAAGTGAAGTTATAGCTTATGGAACTGCTGTTTTAATAGAAGAATAGATTATGTGATAAAGGAGTTATTAATTTAATAGCTCCTTTTGGCATAATAAATTAATATGATATACTTTATTAGGTAATTTGAGAAATAATAAAATGATTATTTTACAAAGGAGAAAAGCGTGAATAAAAATCTAAAGTTAATTATAATTTTATTAATACCGATAATCTGGTCATTAATAGAGTGGAATATTAGTTTTTCATCTATATGTATAATTATTTCAATGATACTGATATATGTATTAATAAGTGCTAAAAACATTTCATATAAGAATAAATATACTAAATTAATTTATAAGATTTATAGATTTGTAATGATGTTATTTTTATCAACGTTTATTATTTTGCAAGGTGCTATTACTATAAATTTTCATAGAACTAGTGATGTAAAAAGTATAGAAAATGTGAATACCATGATAATTTTAGGTGCAAAGGTCAATGAGGATGGTATATCTAAAACGTTAAAGCGTAGACTTGATAAAGCAATAGAATATTATAATACTAATAAAAATATAAATATAATTGTATCTGGAGGTCAGGGTAGCGATGAGGTTGTTACAGAGGCTTTGGCAATGAAAAATTATCTTGTGAAAAATGGTGTATCGAAAGATAAAATCATAATGGAAGATAAGGCTACAACTACTCTTGAAAATATTATATTTAGTAAAAAAATAATCACTGATAAGAATTTAAAAGGCAAAGTATTAATAGTAACAAGTGATTATCACTTGTTTAGAGGTCAAATTATAGCAAGTATTCTAGGAATTGATAATGAAGGATTATGTTCAATAAGTCCACTATCAAGTAGAATTTATTATATGATAAGAGAATATCCTACAAGTATTATAGATATATATAGAAGTTTAAAAATTAGTTTTAATATTTAAAATACAATATTATTTATGAAATTAAAAATAAAACCATGCTTTTATAAATTTAAGCATGGTTTTATATTAGATATTATTCAGTTCATTTTTTATTAGAAAATTACATAGAGAATAAATATTTTTTTCAAGAACTTGATCATTGAACTTAAGAGGAATTATTTTTGATAAACTATAAAATAATATGGT
>JABLTM010004371.1_pt1 | contig 30166 bp, 28 predicted proteins | sample 7160121 | NCBI WGS metagenome assembly JABLTM01 (sample SAMN14651224, study PRJNA627086) | human gut metagenome | isolation source: feces | host: Homo sapiens
ATTTCCCAAAGCATCGTTAGATTAATAATGACAGACCGGATGAAGATGCGTGCGACGGGGGCGAGGCGAATGGCTGAGCGGTATCGATATGCGGGTTCAACGGTATCACATTGGCCACATAGATTTTTAACTTGCATTTCTAACAGTTAAGGAGACGGGTGCTTTCCAGCACACTCCTTCGATGATGCCTTCCGCTAGTTGCTATGCCGGTTTCAGCCAACAAAGAATGTGCCCGGGCGCTCAGGTTCACCGTTAGCGTTGGCAACATATGAGATGATGCACACGCGCAACAAAAACGTGTACATCACCCTCCAAAACCGACATTTTTCGACATGTTTGGAGGCTGATGTACATAAATGTGAGTTCCCGCCCCGCCAACAACACCCTCCACATGTCTGGACTCTCTATGCTTACGCTGGATAGACATCGCCAGAACGGGTATAGTATCGAAAGTTTTGTCGTTTACCAGCGGGGGAGTCCTGTGGGCATCAAAAAGAAGATCAAAAAGGAGCTTATCGGCACTTCCGATTACCCGTCGAATAAGATCTTCACGATCTCCAATTTCATTACCTTCACGCGCCTGATCCTCACGCTGGTCTTCCTGTACCTGTTTGTGACGGACAACAACCGTGTCGTCGCCATCGTCATCTATGCCATCGCGGCCTCCACCGACTGGATGGACGGCCAGATTGCCCGCATGACCAAAACGGTCTCGTGGCTCGGCAAGGTTATGGATCCCATCTGCGACCGTGCGCTGCTATTTACCGGCGTACTGGGCCTGGTGGTCCGCGGCGAGCTTCCCATCTGGGTCTGCGTGCTCATCATTGGTCGCGATATCTACCTTGGTATCGGCACGCTCATCGTGCGCCACTATCACCGCCGCCCCATCGACGTCGTCTTTCCCGGCAAGATTGCGACGGCGCTGCTCATGACCGGCTTCTCGCTCATGCTGTTGGGCTTTCCCACTGTGGATGGCTGGCATCTGCTGCCCGCCACGTTCACGGCCTTCCCGGGCCTCAACGGCAGCCCGGTACCGCTTGGCATCTTCTTTGTGTACAGCGGCGTCATCTTCTCCATGCTCACCGCCGTCATCTATTCCATTAAGGGTGGAGCGGCCATTAAACAAGCCGTGGCGCATCCCGAGGACGAAGACATCGACTTTCTTAACCCCGAAATCGAAGACTAAGTCGTTGGGGTATGATTACGTACAGTTCATTCTTTGCGGCATGTCCGCGTTAAGTTAGGGGTTGTCATGGACAACATGGTTAACAATATGCCTCAGAACGATAAGGCCTCAGACGCCACCTGCGTTTTCCGCGTTCCTTCGAGCGATGTCACCGTTCCCGACCTCATGGCCAACGTGCACATCACCGCGCCCGTCTTATCTATCGTCAAAGGCCCTCAAACCGGTGCAGCCTTTGAGCTCGAGGATAATGTGACCACCATCGGCCGCGATCCCGCTAACGGCATCTTCCTCAACGACATGACCGTGTCGCGTAGCCATGCGCGCATTATTCGCGAGGGTCTGGGTGCCCGCATCGAAGACCTGGGCTCGCTCAACGGTACGTGGGTTGACGGCGCTATCGTCAACGGCGCACCGCTGCACGATGGCTCTTCCGTCCAGATCGGTACGTTTACGCTCATCTACCACGAGAGCACGCCGGAGCGCATCGAAACCGGTGAGTAGGGCATGGCCGAACGCAATTATCTGAGTATCGGCCAGGTCGTCAATCTACTTCGAGGCGCATACCCCGATCTTTCGAACTCAAAAATTAGATTTCTCGAAGATGAGGGGCTCATCACCCCTCATCGCACGCCTAAGGGCTATCGTCAGTACTCCAAGGAGGACGTTGACCGCCTGGAGGTCATTCTGCACCTCCAGAAGACTCGCTACATGCCGCTCAACGTGATCAAGCAGCGCCTGGAAAACGCCACGGACCTGTCTACGCTCGCCTACGAGGTGGGCCTGTTGTCCGATGTTCCGCTCAAGACGGAACCCAAGGAGACTAAGCAAAAACTGCATCCCATCGAGACCATCCCCGATATGCTCGGAGTCGAGATCTCGTTTATCCGCTCCCTGGCCGAAAACGACCTCATTCGCATCATCAAAAGCCCGCAGAATCGCGAGCTTGTCGATGGCCGCGATTTCCCAATCATCCGCTATTGCTCCGAGCTTTCGCGCTTCCATATCGAGCCGCGCAACCTGCGCCAGTACGTATCGTCCGCAAACCGCGAGTCCTCGATGTTTGAGCAGGTTCTCGTGAGCATGCTCGGCATGGATACCTCCGATGACGAGCGCGATGCCAAGCTCGAGCGTGCGTTTAAGAAGCTGCATGACCTCACCGAGGGCGTCCATACCGCTCTGCTCAAGAACCGTGTATTCGAGTCGCTCAACGCCGTGGTGGAGGATGCCGATATCGATGCCCTCGACGAGGAGATCGCACGCTCCGAGTCAACCAAGGCCAAAAGCGAAGAGACATCTACCTCCGCGGTCCCCGTGCGTGAGGAATCCCTCGTGCAGCCGCTCAAGGTTGTCGCCCCCTCACGCGCCGGCACCGCCAGCGCGGCCAAATAGACGCTGCTACAAACCAGCCTCCCCTGAAAGGTCATGCCATGTACGACTTCGAATCTCACATCGTCGACATCCCCGACTATCCCGAGCCCGGAGTTGTCTTTAAGGACATCACGCCGCTCTTTGGTAATCCCGAAGCGCTAAAGGCCATGGTAGATGCCCTGGCCGAGCATTTTTACCGGCATGGGCATCACCAAGGTCGTGGGTCCCGAGGCTCGCGGCTTTATGGTCGGCGTGCCCGTGGCCGTCGCCCTGGGCGCTGGCTTTGTGCCCGCACGCAAGCCGGGCAAGCTGCCTCGCAAGACGGTGAGCGAGAGCTACGAGCTCGAATATGGCACCGACTCTATCGAGATCCACGCCGATGCCATTACCTCTAAAGATACCGTGTTGATTCTGGACGACTTGGTCGCGACGGGCGGAACCGTCGAGGCAACAGGTAAACTGGTGCGAGATATGGGCGCAAAGCTTGTGGGTTACGGTTGTATCCTCGAGCTTGCGTTTCTTAACCCGCGCAAGAAGCTCACGCCTTCCAACGAGGACGTCGAGCTCTTTAGCCTGGTAACGGTGGACTAGCCGCTACCCTTAGATACCGGAAAGGAAGCTCCATGCGCACAGCAAATACGCACAAAAACATGGCACGCTGCGCTGCTACGGCAACCCTCGCTTGTGTTTTGGGCCTGGGCCTCGCGGCTCCGGCCTATGCCGACACCGCATCCGACCTTGCCGCCGCTCGTACCAAACTCGAGCAGATCGGCACGCAGACCCAGCAAATTCATGAAGAACTCTCCGCACAGACGCAGGAGCTTGATCAGACTGCAGGCGAGATCACGCAAAAGCAGCAAGAGATTGCCGAGGGCCAGGCAAAGCTTTCGAGCTACGTTGCCGGTGAGTACAAGACCGGCGGTCTGAGTCTCCTTCAGGTTCTGACGGGCGTCGACGATCTGGGCGACATGCTCAACCGTCTGTTCTATTACGGCAAGGTTTCCGACAAGCAGGCCCAGACCATTCAGGATGTCAAGGACCTTAAGCAGCAGCTCACTGATAAGCAGGCCGAGCAGGAGAAGAACGTCGCCGCGACGCAGAAGAAGGTCGACGAGCTCAACGCCCAGCAGGCTGAGGCCCAGAGTGTCGTGAGCTCCCTGGACTCCCAGCTGCAGGCCGAGCTTGCCGCCGAGGCTGAAGCCAACGCAGCACTTCAGGCCGGCATTAACGCCAGCACCGCCGAGAAGGCTACGGTGAGCAACGACACCGCCGGTACGACTGAGAACACCAACGATGGCGGCAATACGCCCGCGCCCACTCCTACGCCCGCTCCGGCCCCTACGCCGCAGCCCGCCCCGGCTCCGGCTCCGGCTCCGACGCCTTCCGCACCGAACCAGTCTGTTGACGGCGGCTCCGTTGTTTCGCGTGCCTACAGCAAGCTGGGTTGCGCTTATTCCTGGGGCGGCATTGGACCGGACAGCTTTGACTGCTCCGGTTTTGTAAGCTACTGTCTCACGGGCCGCTACTGCCGTCTGGGCACCACCGGCACCTTCATGGGTTGGACCCGCGTGTCCGACCCGCAACCGGGCGATGTCGTGGTTAACTCCTACCATACTGGCATCTATATCGGTAATGGTCAGATGATCCATGCTTCCGACTACAAGACGGGCGTCATCATCAGCTCCGTCGCAGCCGGCATGAACAACAACTACATTTTCGTGCGCTACTAAGTCACTCTGTATAGCAAACGAATGTGAACCTCGTGGCCTTTGGGCTGCGAGGTTCATTTATTTGTGACCGTGCTCCATACATGACCCCAATGAGCTAGTTTTCAATACTAGATGCACGTTTCAAAGGTAAGCAAGATGGCTATAATAAATGAGAAACATCTAGAAAGGACCCTCTATGAGCTGGGCACTTATCTCCGATTCGAGCTGCAACCTCCGCGATTGGCAACCGACCGCGCCCCATACCACCTTTGCATTTGCACCCCTCAAAATTCGAGTGGGGGAGCGCGAGTTCGTCGATGACCTCACGCTCGATGTTCACGAACTCAATTGCGCCGTGCAGGCGGAGTCGAGCGCTTCTTCGAGCGCCTGTCCGAGCGTAGGCGAGTGGACCGAACTCTTTAGGCTTGCCGACAAGACGATTTGCATGCCCATCTCCGAGGGAGTCTCGGGAAGCTACAATGCCGCGGCCACCGCACGTGACATGGTGCTTGCCGAGGAGCCGGACCGTCAGATTCATTTGGTTAACTCGCGAGCCGCAGGTGGCAAAATGGATTTGATCTTCCTGCTGTTCGACCGCTATCTTGCAAGCAACCCAGATGCCTCCTTTGAGGACGCCTGCGCCTATTTCGATAGCTTGGAGCAGAACAGCAAGATCCTCTTTAGTTTGTGCAATTACGAAAACCTTGCGAAGGCCGGACGTATCCCTAAGGCGGCCGGCGTTATTGCTAACAAGCTCAATATCCGCATTTTGGGCACGGCGAGCGAAGCGGGCAAAATTGAACTCGTTGGTCACACCCGCGGCGAAAAGAAGATGCTCACCAAGATTGTCGACACCATGGAGGCCGAAGGCTTTACTGGCGGCGAGGTCGTAATCGACCATGTCGAAAATGAGGCGGGCGCCCAGGCACTTGCCAGCCGCATTGTGGAGCATTGGCCCGGTTCCAAGACCATCATCATGCCCTGCAACGGACTGGATTCATACTATGCCGAGATGCACGGGCTCATTATCGGCTACGGCATGGTCGTTGCTTCGGGCCGATAAAATCCAACTAAACAAAAACACGGGCGGGACAAAGTGTCTGATGACTCTTTGTCCCGCCCGTCTTGTACGTCGGCTAGCTATTAAACCCGTTGAACTTTAGGTAGCTCATTAGATACGCCTTCGATACAAAAGACGATACCGCGCTGCGTACGAGCAGCGACTCGCGTGTGACCTGATGAGCCGTATCGGGTACAGGAACCTGCTCAATGGAAAAAGCCGCGCGAATCGATGCCTCGAGCTGATCAATCACATAATCAAAGGCGGTCGGTGCATCATAGCTCAGGCGCTGAATGTTAAAGAGTGCCTGAACCGCTGCGATGGGCAGCACCTGCTTAAAGATACAAATGGAGATGAGACGCGCAATCTGCTCGCGACCATATTGCTTTTTAACCGGAGCGGGAACGAGGCCGACCTTTACGTAGTTATTGATCATCGATGGCGTAATGACGGGCTGCTCCACACAAATCGAAAGCGGCTCCATCCACTGCGCAACATATTCGATAACCTGATCACGATAGAGCGATACGTTAGGCAGCTGGTCATAGCGCGGCAGGCTCAACGCGTTGAGTTTACGCACCGTATCGGACTGAATAAATGCATCCGGCAGCACCGTCGGCTGAATATCCTCCGGCTTAATGCCGACCGATGTATCGGACATCGGGATAACATGTTTGACGTGGTTCATCAGAGGCCTCCGTTCGTTTACTATATTGTATTCTAGATAATCTAGTTTTGCATACCACATTGCCGCTAAGTAAAAGTGGTTGGACAGCACATTGACGCACCGTCCAACCACTTTGTTTAAAGATAGCAACCTTACATAAGATATATTATCGTACTTATCCGCGTAGGAAAGCGTATGCGCTGGTAGCCGCTATGGCTCCGTCCGAAACAGCGGTCACAACTTGACGTAAACGCTTGGAGCGGATATCGCCGGCAGCAAATAAGCCAGGCGTGCGGGTGGCCATCGATTCGTCGGTCACAATACCGCCGTCGGGCGCCAGATCTACCAGATGCTCTACAAGCTCGGTATGGGGCTGCGTGCCAGCAAAGACAAAGATACCAAACGAGCCAGGATCGAAGGACTCGGAATAGGTTTCACCGGTGGCGTTGTCCTTAAATGTGATAGTCGTGGGCATAGCCTCGCCCGATAGTTCCACGATACTAGTTTGGTACCTAACTGAAATATTATCTTTTGCGAGCACCTTTTGAACCACGCCATCGGGAGCCCGGAACTGATCGCGGCGCAAGACGATGGTCACGCTGCTGGCGATTTCTGACAAGAACAGGGCTTCCTCACAGGCAGCATTACCGCCGCCGATGACAAAGACCTGTTTACCGCGAAAGAACATGCCATCGCACGTCGCGCAATACGAAACGCCACGACCGCGATACGTATCCTCGCCAACAAAACCAGCAGATCGCGGCGTGGCACCCATGCAAGCGATAACGCTCGAGGCCAGTGTATCGCCCGTATCGTGATGCACTGTAAACAGCGCTGTATCAGCATCGTACTCGATGCCCGTCACCATGCTCCATGTAACCTGCGCTCCCAGGCCCTCTGCATGTTGCTGAAAACGATCGCCAAGCTCGGCACCGCTCAAGAGCGGAATACCCGGATAGTTCTCGACCTCATTGGTTGTGGCGATCTGTCCTCCCGACATGCCCTGTTCAATCACGGCCGTCGTTAGGTTGGAGCGCGCCGCATAAATGGCTGCAGCATAGCCCGCAGGGCCGCCACCGATAATCGCAACATCGATCGGCTGATGGGTAATCATGAAGAGACCTCCTGTCGAAAGATTGGCGTTCCTTGCGCTCATACCCAAATTTAGGCGAACGTGTCATTCATGCACTACAATGATTCATTGCGAAACAATGATGAAGGGGAGTTATCGATGGATCAAACGCAGATGGGCAATGACGCTCCCCTGCCCACGCAAAGCACTCCCCAATCGGAACAAACCACGCTCTTGGCTCAGCAAAAACCTTTCGTGACCATCGTGCATGCCTCGGTCGGATCGGGCCACAAGGCCGCCGCAAATGCGATTGCGCAGGCATTCGACCTCATCCGCGGCACCAATGGAATCCCCGAGGATGTTGAGATTGAAGTGCTCGATATCCTTGATTTTGGACGCATAAAATTCGACGGCAACAAAACGGCCGCCTCGTTTACCGGCGCTACGCGCCCAATTTATGACTTGACCTGGCGTTATACCCTTACCGGACACCTGCTTTGGGGCGGCGGCACGGCATGGTCACGCATCATGTTTCCCGCATTTAATGAATACATTCGGAATCGCAGGCCCATTGCCGTGGTCGCCACACACATCACGGCAGCCAACGTCGCCGTCGGCGCGCGCGTCATTACGGGCATCGACTATCCCGTCATTTGCGTACCGACCGATTACGAAGTCGAGGGCTGGTGGCCCCATAAGGACACCGACCTATTCTGTGTGGCAAACGAGTTTATGGCCGAAACACTCCGGCCCCGTAAGGTTCCCGAGGCCAAAATCCGCATTACGGGAATCCCCATTCGCGCCGGATTTGATGATAAGGACTACAACCGCGAGGAAGAACTCGAGAAGTTCAATCTCCCCACCGACAAGACCATCGTGTTGGTGATGGCAGGCGCTAGTTTGCCTCAACCGTACGTTCGCTTTCGCGCGGAGATGGACCACACCCTCCCCTTCCTGCGAAGCTTCGAGGACATGCACTTTGTCTTTTTGCCGGGCAAGGATGCCGAATATGCCACTCGCCTCAAAACGCTCTTCGATGCCATGAAACTCGAGAACGTTACAGTTCTTGACTATGTCGATGACATGGCCGCGCTTATGCACGGCTGCGATCTGGCAATTCTCAAATCGGGCGGACTCACTGTTACCGAATGCCTGTGCGCACACCTGCCTATGATTCTGCTGGGCAAGTCATATGGCCAGGAAAAGGCCAACACCACCATGCTCACCGGCATGGGCGCCAGCATGCATGTCACCACGGCGCGAGAGCTCATCGTAACCCTGCGCCACCTGCACGATCATCCCGAATCGCTCAAGGCACTACTCATTAACGGCGAAGTGCTGCGCCGTCCACGCGCAGCCGAAGACATCGCCGTCGCCACCATGGAACTCGTAGGCAAACCCCAAAAGCGCAAACGAGCCTTCTGCCGCTTCTACTGGGGCGGAAAACCTGCTCATATCAGGTAGACGAAAGTCCGCTGCTCAGTGGGAGCCGCCCATATATCATTCCATGCTCAAACATTCTCGCTTCGCTGCGCTCGCTGCGAAACTGCGCGTGGAACGATATGGGTGAGTCCCGGACGAGAGGCTTCCTGCTTGAAAACAAATTGCAATCCGACTAGAAAGCCGGTGCGACAAAGGAGAAACTCCCTTGTCGCACCGGCTTACAAATCGATTAATGCTATCAGCTTCCAGCGAAGAGGCACGGTAGTTACAAGCATGCAAACGTAGCTCACCCGTGGTAGGGCCCTATATATCGTCCCACGCGCAGTTTCGCAGCGCAGCGAGAATGTTTGAGCATGGGATGATATATAGGGCCCTCCCACGGGTGAGCGGACGGAAGCAACTAGGCGACGCCGGAGGAGCCGAAGCCTCCGTTGCCTCGGTCGGTTTCGTCTAGTTCTTCTACTTCTATGAGGTTAACCGTGGGGACTTCTTGGATGACGAGTTGGGCTATGCGGTCGCCTTTGTTGATTTGGATGTTGTTTGAGGGGTCCAGGTTGATGAGGATAACCTTGAGTTCTCCTCGGTAGTGGGCGTCGATGAGACCGGGCGTGTTGACTATAGACAGGCCTTGCTTAATGGCTAGGCCGCTACGGGGCTGGACAAAGCCGGCGTAGCCATCGGGTAGTGCAATGGCTAAGCCAGTGGAGACCAATCGGCGCTCAAAGGGCTTGAGGGTACAGTCTTCGTTGGCACGGAGGTCAAGGCCGGCATCTGTGGGATGAGCGTATTTGGGAAGCTCGACCGTGGGATCGAGACGCTTAATGTTAACGGTAATGTTGGACATGAAATCACCTTAGCTTGTCGAGCTCTTGCAAAAACTCGTCGACGTCTTTGAAATCGCGATAGACCGAGGCAAATCGAATGTAGGCAACCTTGTCGATCTTGGCCAAGCGCTTAAGCACCATATCGCCCAGTTCGTGGGACGTTACAGCCGTCAGCGTACGGGAACGCAGCTCCACCTCGATATCATCGATGATCTCGTTGAGCTTTTTCGTGTCGATATCACGCTTGATCGTGGCGCGCATCAGGCCGACCAGCAGTTTGTTGCGATCGAACCGCTGCTTTGACCCATCGGACTTGATGACCTCGATAGGATCTTCGCAGCGCTCGAACGTCGTAAAACGATAATTGCACGAACAGCATTCGCGACGACGCTTGATAGTGTTGTTCGACTCCTGCATACGGGAATCGACAACGCGGGTATGTGCCTTGCCGCATTTAGGACAGCGCATGGAACCTCCTCTTAAACGATAACAAGGGTACCATGCGACCGAGCCGAAATCTTACGAACGAGCCGGAACTTTCAGAACTGCACCAGCATCAAGAGAGCCGCGATCGAGGTGATTGACGCTACGAATCATGTCGGAAGTCTCCTGCGTAGAAAGGCCATCGACGGGATGCTCCTGGGCAAGCGACCACAGGGAATCGCCGGACTGCACGCGAACCGTCTCGTAGGTAACGTTGACTACGGAATCGGCATATGCTGCGTGACGAGCAGAAAAGACTGACGTGGCGAGCACGAAGAACAGGGTGAACGCTACGGCAACAGCAACAATCGTCGAGGCCTTCAGGGCAACAGGAGCCAAAGCAACGGTCGCACGCTGGGTGCGAACGGGTTTAGTGGCCACGGCCTGAAAATGAGAGCGTCCGCCCTTCACGACCGTAAAGGCAGGCGTGGCGGGCGTCTCGAGCTTAAGGGCGAGGTTTCCCTGGACCATATCCGCTGCGTTCATTCTGTTCTCCTCTCGTTTGTTTTGACGAGAACTGTTTTATCAAGCCGCGGGGACAAAAAAGTCTAGCGCGGGAACGAGTGTTCGGTTATTATTATCTTCGAACAGTTGTTCCTGTCAAGCAAAAATAGAACATTTGTTTGGTATGGGTAGAGAGGAATCCCTGATGGCTCGCAAAATTACCAAGCGTCAGCAGCAAATTTACGACTTCATCAAGGAATATCAGCAGGAAAAGGGCTATCCGCCCAGTGTGCGCGAGATGGCTTCGGCTGTGGGCCTTTCCTCCCCCAGTACCGTACATGCACATCTCTCCGCACTCGAAGCACGCGGCCTGCTCAAGCGTGACGCCACCAAGCCTCGCGCCCTCGAGCTCTTTGACGAAGACGGATCTTCCGTCTCCATCTCAAAGTCCGATGAGCCCACAGCACCCCGCGGCACCGTATCGCTGCCTCTCGTAGGCCGCGTCGCTGCAGGGATTCCTATCCTTGCCGAGCAGAATATCGAGGACACCTTTACCATCCCGACTGAGATCGCAACGGACCAGGGGTCCTTTATCCTCGAAGTCCACGGCAATTCGATGATTAACGTCGGCATCTATAACGGCGACTACATCATCGTTCGTGAGCAGAAGAGTGCCATGAATGGCGAGATTGTCGTGGCCATGATCGATGGTTCCGCAACAGTCAAAACGTTCTATAAGGAGCAGGGGCGCGTTCGCCTGCAGCCCGAAAACGACACCATGGAGCCTATCTACGCGACAAATCCCACGATTCTGGGCAAGGTCGTCGGTTTGATGCGCCGGTTTTCGTAATGCAAAAACGCATCACGGTCTTTGATACCATTCGCGGATTTACCATGCTGTCGATGGCGGGATTTCATGCCTGCTACGACCTTGCCTACCTATATGGTTGGAAGATGCCCTGGTTTACCCAGACCATCTTCCAAGACATCTGGCGCGCCAGCATCAGTTGGGTATTTTTGTTTATTGCCGGCTGGATGTGCACTCTCTCGCGCAACAACATCAAGCGTGCCGCCAAATATGCCGTTGCCGCTTTGGTCGTATGGATTGCAACGACGCTCGTCTCAGTCGATGACTCGGTAAACTTCGGCATCATTTTCTGCATGGCGGCATGCACAGCCATTGTTGCACTCGCGCGCCCGGTTCTCGATAGGGTACCTGCAGTATGGGGTATAACGATTTGCCTCATACTCTTTGCCTGTACCTGGAGCATTCCTAAAGCGGTCTACCCTATCCCCTATCTAGCTTGGCTGGGTTTCCCAGATCCAGACTTTGTCTCCGGTGATTACTATCCGCTCATCCCATTCTATTTTATGTACCTCGCAGGCTTCTTTGCCGCTCGAACGGCACAGGAATCAAACTGCGAGGCACCAGTATGGGCCTATGAGAATCCCATCCCCGTGCTCGCAAGCCTCGGACGCCATGCACTACCGTTCTATCTGCTTCATCAGCCCGTTATATTGGGCGTACTGGAGCTGATTTATTCCGTTCGGTAACGCTCAAGACGTGGTGCGATACGGGCCGGCAGCTTTGCCACAATACGAACGCCGCCCTCAAGATATTCCTCGTGCAGAAGGGTTCCCTGTTCGTGCACGAGCGTGATTAAAGCGCCCTCTCGATACGGGATATCGGCCGAGAGCAACACGTCTGTAGCGGCCGCTTCACGAGCGATGCGGTCGACTAAGTCATCAAGACCCTCACCCGTCTGAGCCGAGAACAGCACCGCCTCGGGATAGCGTCGGCGGAAGCTCAAGCGGTCGACGCTATCGAGCAGATCAATTTTATTGAACACAGTAAGCGTCAGGCGCTCACCGGCACCAATCTCGTCAAGGACACGATCAACCGCCTCGAGCTGACGCTCGTAATCCTCATCGGAAGCGTCTACAACTTTAAGAATCAAATCGGCGCCGAGCACCTCGGAAAGCGTAGATTTAAACGCGTCGACCAGGCCATGGGGCAGCTTTTGAATAAAGCCGACGGTATCGGTGATCGTCATGCCACGGCCACCGGGCAAACGGTACGAGCGCGTTGTAGGATCGAGCGTGGCAAACAGCTTATCCTGCGAAAGTACCGTGGATCCCGTCAAACGATTAAGCAACGTCGACTTGCCGGCATTGGTGTAGCCAGCCAACGCCACGCGAAACGCCGGCGATTCAATACGGCTTTTCGATTGCACATCGCGACGTTGTTCAACCTGTTTCAGTTCGCGTCGAAGCGCAGCGATCTTATTGCGAATCAGGCGACGGTCGACCTCGAGCTGGCTTTCGCCCTGGCCAAAACGCGATCCAATGCCGCCACGCGTCTGTTCCTTGGCAAGATGGCTCCACATACCTCGCAGACGAGGCAGCAGATACTGCAACTGTGCCAGCTGAACCTGTAAGCGGCCCTCACGCGTCTGGGCATGCAGGCCAAAGATATCCAAAATCAACGCCGTACGGTCAATAATCTTGACCGGTTCGCCCACGGCTTTCTCAAGATAGGACTGCTGTGAGGGCGTCAGGTCGTCGTCGAAGATAACAACATCCGCATCCATGCGATGCACCAAGCCGCACAGCCCCTCGACCTTGCCAGAACCGATAAACGATTTGGGATAGGGTTTGACCAGGCGCTGAGACAAGCGTGCCACGCATTGGGCCCCAGCAGTGTGGGCTAGACGCTCGAGCTCGTCGAGCGAACGGTCGAGCGGCCAGGCGTTATCGCGCCACTCGACACCAACCAAGATGGCGCGCTCAGGTTCAGGCGCCGTGGGGACCAAAGGGAAACGAGCCATTAGGCAGCCTCGATGCGACGGTAAATATCATTAACGACCTCATCGATCGTAAACTCATCCATATCGAACCACACGATGCGATCGTCACGCTTAAACCAGGAAAGCTGGCGCTTGGCATAGCGACGTGAACGCATCTTGATAAGCTCACGGGCCTCATCCATGGTAATAGCGCCACGCAAGGCATCAATAATCTCTTTGTAACCAATTGCCTGCATCGACGTGAGCGCATCGCCCAGGCCCTGGTCCATAAGGCCACGGACCTCATCAACCAGTCCCTGCTCAAACATAAGGTCGACACGCAGGTTAATGCGCTCATAGAGCACTTCACGGCTACGCGTCAGACCAAACCACAAGGCATGATAACGCTCACGCGGAACGCTGAATTTCGACTTCTGCTCGGCATACGACACACCGTCATCGTGCATCTCGAGCGCACGAATCACACGACGCACGTTATGGGGATGAATCACGGCAGCCGATTCGGGGTCGCGCTCGGCAAGCAGGGCATGCAATGCTTCCTCTCCAATGCGCTCGGCAAGCTCCTGATAGCCCGCGCGGCGTTCGTCCTCGAGTTCTCCCGAAGGAAAATCCATTTCATCGAGTGCGGCCTTGAGATACAGGCCCGTACCGCCGCAAAAGACCGGAAGACGTTGCTCACCAAGCAAACGCTCGACATATGCTCGGGCGTCCGACTGGTAGAGCGCGGCAGAATACGCGACGCCCGGATTCACGATATCGACAAGGCGCAACGGTGCCGAGCACTCCTCGGGCATCATCTTGGCCGTACCGATGTCCATACCACGATAGATTTGCATCGCGTCACAAGACAACACTTCAGACGACAGGCGAGCAGCCAGACGGTCGGCAACATCGCTCTTGCCGACCGCCGTCGGACCGACGATCGCTACGGCAGAAAGGCTTGCACCAGGAGAGATCATTAGCGGGGCTCGCCCACGACGGAGCCAGACAGATACCACGTCTTGGCGACATCAATATCAACATCGACGATTTTGCCGATGAGTTGATCGATGCTATAGCCAGCAGGAATCGGCGCATGCACCGTCTGGTTCTTGGGGCTCTTGCCCAGAAGGACAGCGTCGTTCTTCTTGCTCGTGCCCTCAATAAGTGCAGGCACCACGGTGTGAAGCTCACCCTGGTTATACTCGTGTGCCGTCGTCTCGATAACCTTGACCAGACGGTTAAAGCGCTCAAGGATAACCTCATGCGGGGTGGGATCATAAATCTCAGCTGCCGGGGTACCGGCGCGCTTGGAGTAAATAAACGTGTAGGCTTGGGCATAGCGCACCGTCTCGGCAAGCGAGAGCGTCTGTTCAAAGTCTTCCTCGGTCTCACCCGGGAAGCCCACGATGATATCGGTCGAAAGCGCAATATCGGGCATACGGTTACGAATACGATCGACCAGGCCCAGATAATCCTCGCGCGTGTACCGACGATTCATCTCTTTAAGGATGCGCGTGGAACCCGACTGAACGGCCAGGTGAAGCTGCGGCATGACGGCAGGCGTCTCGGCCATAGCATCAATGGTCTCGGGCAGCAGATCCTTAGGATGAGAAGAGGTAAAGAAGATACGCTCGACGCCCGTATCGCCCACGGCGCGCAGCAGATCGGCGAAACGCGGCTTGCCAAAGAGGTCACGACCGTAGGAGTTAACGTTTTGGCCCAGAAGCGTAATCTCGCGCACGCCCTGGCGCACGAGACCGGTCACCTCATCGACAATCTCCTCGAAGGGACGGCTCTTCTCACGACCACGAACGTACGGCACGATGCAGTACGTGCAGAAGTTGTTACAGCCCGTCATGATGGGCACCCATGCGTGATACTGCGTCTCGCGATGCCACGGCATACTCATGGCGTCGGTATCCTCATGCTCATTCGTGCGGATATGGCGCTTGCCATCCAAAAACGCCACGGCGATAAGCTCGGCCACGTGGGCAATGGAATGGGTACCAAAAATGACGTTGACGTTATCGACGTTGGTGAGCAAGCCCTCGCCATCGCGCTGGGCGATGCAGCCGCCCACGGCGACCACGCGCTTACCCGAAGGCGAAGGAGGCAGGCTCTTGCAGGAATTGCACTGACCATACAGGCGCGTATCGGCAGCCTCGCGCACACAGCACGTCATGAACACGACAATATCGGCATGCTCGGGATCGAGTGCCATAAGACAGCCATACGAATCGAGCAAGCCACTCACGCGCTCGGAGTCGTGCTGATTCATCTGGCAGCCGAATGTGCGGATAAAGTAGGTTTTACCGGCAAGAATATCGCGTACGGAACGCTGGTCCATGAGCTTACATCCTAACGATGGTGTCGACGGGGCGCATAGGTGCTACAAGCGTGCAGATGGCTCGTTTACGCAACAGGCTTAACGTCGTCCATGACGACGTTATCCATAGCAGCCCGATTAATCTGGTGAACGTAGATAGAGAGACGAATTGCCGTGCGCGACTCTCCGTTAATAAGAATGTCGGAAAACACCGGCGCGCAGGAGACATCAAAGCCGGTCGGAATCAGAAAGCCGCGCGCAATGGCAACGGCCTTGATGGCCTGGTTGACGGCACCGGCACCGACGCATTGAATGTTGACGGGGACGCCATCTTTGACCATGCCGGCAATGGCGCCGGCAACGGACGCGGGCGATGATTTGCTTGATACCTTCAGGCAATCCATGAAGAAACTCCTGCGTTTAAAAGTACGTTTTAACTGCAATAACTGTATCGTACCGAGCGGACTCGGTAAAGATTTTATTCCTCTTTGGCAAGATCGAACGTCACCGTGATGCGATCACGCGAAACGCGAATCTTAGGGTCGCCGCACAGATTGAGGTAATACCGGGCAGCGAGGTCGTTAAAGTCACGCTCGACCGCACGCGAAAACTGCGCCATATCATCCTTGGCAATGCGAAGACCTCGACGGTCCTTGGCAAGATCGACGGGAGCCGGCGCATGCGAGGTGGAATCACGCTCGCGCAGCAGGCGCGCGGTCACGCCGCGAACGGGCTTAATCTGTCCCGACAGAATACGGTGGGCAGTGCGCTCGGACATCTCAAGGCCCAACCCGGAGCAGATCCGGATAAAGTCCTCGGCATCCGAGGCAAGGCCCAAACGATCGACAACCGGAAGCTCGCACTCGTCATCGATAAAGAGCAGGCGCGACGTATCGAGACGACTCGAAGCCTGAGCGTACAGGGTCGCAGCGATCTCGGACGGAGAGCCCAGATACACATCGCAGCAACGCAGCTCCTCAAGGGCAAACTCACACGCAGCGCGAATGATGTTGTGAGGACCGCGAGCGCATACATAGCGGCCCTCTTCGTCTTTAACCGCCTGAGGCCAGCTAGACTGGTCGGCGCGCTCACCCAAGCGATCGGTGGCAACGCACACCTTAAACGCGGAACCCAAATCAACACCCGATGTAACAACGCGTGCCTCATCCGTGTTCTGCTTGATAGAGAACAGCGCCATACCACGACCGTGAACACCCCAACGGTCCATTTTCATGCTCTCGAGCTTGGAAGTGACACGAGCATCGAAGATACGCTCCTGCATATCCTGCGGCACACCCGAACCGTTATCCAGGAAGAGGAGGGTGCGAACACCCTCCTCCTTGGTCGTGGCAAGATAGACCTTATCGGCTCCGGCATCGCGAGCATTACGCAGCATCTCGATGACAATGTCCTCTACATGCTGAATGTCATGCTTGGCCTGACGGCGCTCGGCCTCCGAAACGCGGAGGCGGACATACCCCTCGCCAAGGTTTTCCTCGACGCGAAGGTTGCCCTCCCCCGACATCGACGCGATAAAAGAGATAAGCTCGTTCGCGTCGTTCATGTTATTTAGCGATATCGACGGCACGGCTCTCGCGAATCACGACAACGCGCACCTGACCGGGATACTCCATCTCTTCCTCGATCTGATGGGCGATATCGTGCGCAAGCACTGTGGACTGGGCATCGGAGATCTTGTCAGGCTGAACCATGACATGAACCTCGCGACCGGCCTGCATGGCATAGGTACGCTCGACGCCGTCGTGAGAGTTGGCAATCTCCTCGAGCTTCTCAAGACGCTTGATGTAGTTCTCGGCCGACTCGCGGCGGGCACCGGGACGAGAAGCAGAAACGGCATCGGCAGCCTGGACCAGAACGTCGAGCACCGTGTTGGGGTCGACATCGGCATGATGGGCTTCGATCGCGTGGACGATAACGGGCTTCTCGCCATAACGGCGGGCAAGCTCGGCGCCAATGACAGCATGCGGACCCTCAACATCATGGTCGATGGCCTTGCCCAGGTCGTGCAGAAGACCGGCGCGCTTGGCGGTCACAACATCCAGACCAAGCTCGGAGGCCATAACGCCGCACAGGTCGGAGACCTCAAGCGAGTGCTGCAGAACGTTCTGGCCAAACGAAGTGCGGTAGCGAAGAGCACCCAGGGTCTTGACGATCTCGGGATGCAGGTCGTGGATACCGGTATCGAAGGCGGCCTGCTCGCCGGCCTCGCGCACACGCTGCTGAACCAAATCGGCGGCCTTGTGATACATCTCCTCAATGCGGGCGGGGTGAATACGACCGTCGGCAATGAGGTTCTCGAGCGCCACGCGGGCGGTCTCACGACGGACTGGATCGAAGCTCGAGAGTACAACGGTCTCGGGAGTGTCATCAATCACGAGGTTGACGCCGGACACCTGCTCGAAGGTGCGGATGTTGCGACCCTCGCGACCGATGATGCGACCCTTGAGGTCATCGGAGGGAATATGAACGGAAGTGACGGTGACCTCGGCGGTATGGTCGGCGGCGCAACGCTGAATCGCCAGGGAGAGAATCTCCTGGGCGGTCTTGTGGCACTCGGCGCGGACCTGCTGCTCGGACTCACGGATGATGGTAGCCGCCTCGTGGGTAACCTCGCCGCGGACCTTGTCGAGCAGCTCCTTGTGAGCGTCCTCGCGCGTAAGGTCGGCAATACGCTCGAGCTCGGAGGTCTGCTTGGCGCAGAGCTCCTCAAGCTCGCGAGAGCGCTTCTCGACCTGACCGGCCTGGCTGGACAGCTGGTGCTCGCGTTTATCGAGCGCATCGTTGCGACGATCGAGCGATTCCTCGCGCTGCATCACGCGGTTTTCGAGCGTGCGAATCTCGCTCTTACGCTGCTTGTCCTCGGCCTCGGCGGCCTGCTTGTTCTTGATGATCTCTTCCTTGGCCTCGAGCAGAGCCTCTTTTTTGAGGGTCTCGGCCTGACGCTTTGCATCACCGATCAGGGACTCTGCCTGCGCGTGTGCCGACTGAATCTTTTCGTCGGCCTCGTGAAGACTACCCTGCTTGGCGGTGCGCATGTAGGCAATGGCGGCGATGGCACCCAAAACGAGGCCAACGAGCGCTGCAATGATAGGCATGCTCACTCCTTTTTATGGATTCGTTACACAGCAAAGCGAACCGTCCTTACGAACGGCTCGCGACATTTGAGTAATATGGGCGCAGCTTATGCGGGTCGGATACAGATAAACATATAAACAAACTCATCACAGATGAGCACATATCACAGAGCAAATGACAGTAAATATCCTACGTTGAACCGCAACAACTGTCAAATAAACGCACCCGGCACGGCGCCAATCGAGCGGAGAACGGCAGGGGCGTAACGGGCGAACGCTTATACGGCGCATTCCTCGCTTAAGGCATCGAGGCGCGCCTTAACGGCATCGGCGGCGATGTGATACGAGAAGCCTTTACCCATCAAAAATCTGACGAGCTTTTCGAATGCACGGACCTCGGGGACGCGACGTTTAGCGAGCAAGGCCGAAGCGCGGGCCAAGTCGTCATCCACGGCAAAATATGCCTCGGGATACCCGGGGATATCGTCAAGCACGACATGACGACGCTTGAGCTCAACCTCGATCTTGCGCTGTCCCCAGCCGCGACGTTTGCGCTCTTCGATAAAGTACGAGCAAAAACGGTTCTCGTCCAAAAACCGATACTCGGTCGCTCGAGCAACCGCAAAATCGATCGCGGGCTGTCGAAAGCCATAGCGCGCCAACTTATCGCGCACCTCGCCCGTGGCATGATCGCGGCGCGAAAGCATCTCGGTCACCATGGTGAGTGCACATTTGCGTTCGATAAGCTGCACCGCCTCGCGAAAGTCATCCCAATCACAGGGAAGATCGGGGCGGTTCTTAACGTACAGGCGCGCCACGCGCACGGGAATCCAAATGGAACGTTCGAAACCGCCCTCAAGATCGCAATCGATATGCGCGCAGGGCTTTTTAGACGCATAACCACTCGAGAACGAAGAGGCCGCCTTCTTATCAGGAAAGACGACCGTAGCCTCGGTCACCGTATACGACATGTCGGCATCCGCTACTCGTCGTCATCGTCGAGCATTGCGGAGCCATCGATGGCGTACAGCTCATCAAACTCCTCGGGGGCGGGCTGATCGGTCAACTCAACCTCAGAGGGGGCATCGTCGTCATACTCAAGACCGCAGGCAAGGCGAACCTTGTGCTCGATCTCGTCGGCGCAATCGGGGTGCTCGCGCAGGAACGTCTTGGCGGCCTCGCGACCATTGCCGAGCTTGTCCTCGCCATAAGCAAACCAGGACCCCATCTTTTTGCAGATGCCGCACTCGACGGCCATATCCAGAATCGAGCCCTCTTTGGAGATGCCGGTGCCATACATGATGTCAAATTCGGCCGAGCGGAACGGAGCGGCCACCTTGTTCTTAACAACCTTGGCACGCACGCGATTGCCGATAACCTCGTCCTTGAGCTTGATGGTATCGATTTTGCGAATATCGATTCGCACGGAAGAGAAGAACTTGAGCGCACGGCCGCCCGTGGTGGTCTCGGGGTTACCGAACATGACGCCGATCTTCTCGCGCAGCTGGTTAATGAAGATGCAGGTCGTGTTGGACTTGGAAAGCGAGCCGGCAAGCTTGCGGAGTGCCTGGCTCATCAAGCGAGCCTGCAGACCCACTGTCGTGTCACCGATCTCGCCCTCAATCTCGGCACGCGGAGTCAAGGCGGCAACGGAGTCGACGACGATGGCGTCGATGGCACCGGAGCGCACAAGCATATCGACAATCTCGAGCGCCTGCTCGCCCGTATCGGGCTGGGAAATGAGGACCTCATCAATATCAACACCGATGCGCGCGGCATAGGTGGGATCAAGCGCGTGCTCGGCATCGATAAATGCCACAACGCCGCCCATGGCCTGTGCCTCTGCAAGAATCTCGAGCGAAAGCGTCGTCTTACCGGAGGACTCGGGGCCATAAATCTCAACGATACGGCCACGCGGAACGCCGCCGATACCCAAGGCGGCATCGAGCGCCAGAGAGCCCGTCGGAATAGCCTCGACCTCGAGCTCGGGACCGCCGTCACCATACCTCATAATAGAGCCCTGGCCGAACTTCTTCTCAATCTCGGCCTTGGTGGTGGCGATCATCTCGTCGCGCTCTTTACCCGTCGTGCGTGCATGAACGGTACGTACGGGACCTGAATTCTTGGCCATGAATAGCCCTCCTCTTAACAACCTGAAACGATAATAAACGAACGGCTGTTCGTGGTCAACCGTTCAGATTCATCATATGCACCCGGCCATTCCAAAACCCGACCAAACGCCGACCAATCACCGACCAAACGCTTGACCACGCCAATCACAATTAGACGCGCTCGAATAAATTGAGGCCTTGTACCAGCGAAAACGTAATTCCCGCCAAAGGTCCCTATCTCCACAATTAAGGGGCCCTAAGGCCCCTTAAACCACGTCTATTCCATAGAATTGAGCACGCGGACAATGCGCTCCAAAGCCTCCGTGACCGCATGGGCCCGAACGCGCGACCGATCGCCCTCGTAATGACAGCGCGCAGACTCGACAACCGGCGCTCCCCCATCGGCCACGCGATACGCCCACCCAATATAGAACGAACCGGCGGGGTCCTGCTCGGTGCCACCACCGGGCCCAGCGTAGCCCGTTGCGCTCACGGCTATATCGCTCTGATAGAGGTCAAGCGAGCTCGCGGCCATCTCACGCGCCGTCTGGTGCGACACGGCGCTAAACCGATCAAGCGTTTCCTGTTTAACGCCGAGCACACGATGTTTGATCTCATCGCAGTAGGTCACCGCGCCGCCACGAAGCACCGCCGAGGCACCCGGGATATCGGCAATCGTCGAGGCGATCATACCCGCCGTCAGCGACTCCGCCGTCGACACCGTCACACCACGGGCACTCGCACGCTCGACAATATCGCGCGCCAGCTCCTCGTTGTTTGCGGCAATCTGCAAATAAGACTCCGTCATACCCACCAGAACCTAGACCGAAAAGACGATCTTGCGGCAGTTCCAGAAGTATTGAGCGCCCGAGATAACGGTCAGGATAACGGCCACGGCGTATAGGAAGCGTGAGACGCCATAGACACCGAGCAACAGCTCCGCAGGCCCCAACTGGAGGCCGGTCATCGCAAAGACGCACAGATAGCCGCAGATGGAGACCATCGTGGTCGCCGTCTTGTACTTGCCGAGCTTATCGGCGGCAATGACCACACCGGCCGCACTCGCGACCATGCGAAGGGCGCTCACCAGCAGCTCACGGAACAGAATGATGAACACGGACCACACGGTCACCGCGCCAAAATCAAGGAACAGCAGCAGGGCCGAAAACACGAGCAGCTTATCGGCGATGGGGTCCAAGAACTTGCCAAAATCGGTGATCTCGTTGCGCGAGCGCGCCAGATAGCCGTCGACCTTATCGGTGCACGACAGGATCACATACAGAATGAAGGCAGCGGCGGCGAGCGGGCCGTCGAAGGTGCTCCAGTCCGTACCGGCAACGCTCGCGTGAGACAGGGCCGAAACGATCATGAACACCGGGATAAAGACGATGCGAACGCACGTCACGATGTTGGCGGGCGTCCAAACACTCGTCAGTTCCTTATTGCTCTCGTTTGCCACGACGCTCTCCTACTCCACAACATGACCGATAAGCTCATAGCAGAAGCTATCGGTAAACTCGACGGTCAGAATATCGCCCACGGACGCCTCGCTGGCGTCCAGATGCACCGCGCCATCGGAATCGGGCGCCTGGAACCAGGCGTGACCGATCAGCTCGGCGCCGTCCTCGGTCTCCTCGATGCCATCGACGATCACCTGGGCGCGCTCACCCACATGGGCTGCCGTGGCGGCAAAACCGAGCGACTCGGCCAGATCCATGGCCTCCTGGGCGCGCTCGAGCTTGACCTCCTCATCGACCTGGCCCTCCATCTTGGCGGCCAGGCTGCCCTCCTCACGCGAGTAGGCAAAGACGCTCGTGTAGTCAAAGCCGACGGTGTCCATAAAGTCGATAAGGTCGCGGAACTCGTCGTCGGTCTCGGTCGGGAAGCCGACCATGGCCGTAGAGCGAATCACGATGCCGGGGATGCGCTCGCGAAGGTCGCGGAACAAATCCTCGAGCTCCTGGCGCGAACCGGAGCGACGCATGGCCTTAAGGATGCGGGCGTCGCAGTGCTGCACGGGGATATCGATATAGGGCAGCACCTCAGGCGTATCGCGAATCGTCTCGATAAGCTCGTCGGTCATACCCTCGGGCTGCAGATAGAGTACGCGGACCCAAACATTGTGCGGGCGCACGGCCTCGGCGACGGCGCGCAGCAGCTGCGCCAGATTGTGCGGCGAGCCCTCGGCAACGTCATCATCGGCAAAGTCGGTGCCCCAAATGCCCGTGTCCTGGCCGATCAGCACGATCTCGCGCACACCGCCGTCAACCAGGTCGCGAACCTCGGAGATAATGCTCTCGGCAATGCGCGAATGATAGCGACCGCGAATGTAGGGGATCATGCAGAAGCTGCAAAAACGATTGCAGCCATCGGAGATCTTGACGTAGGCAACGGCGCCCTCGACAGTACGCTTGACATGCGGAATATAGGCTGCGATCTCACGCTCCACGCCAAGAACGTTGTCGATGACAGATACGATACCGTCTTCCTCATCGGCCTTCACAAAGGCAGCGACCTCGGGAAGCTCGTCGGGCAGGTCATCGCCGTAACGAGACGGCACGCAACCGCACATGACGATGGGGCAGGCGCGAACGCCGTCCTGCACCTCGTTAGCGAGCTCGAGCGTGGTCTCGATGCTCTCTGACGTCGCCGAGGCGAGAAACGAGCACGTGTTGACGATAGCGATATCGGCATCCTGCGGATCGAATGCCTCCTCGTAGCCCGCAGCGGTCAGCAGCGAACGCATGCGGTCGGTATCGACCTCGTTCTTAGCGCAGCCAAGCGTGATGTAGAGTACGGAACCCAACGGAGTATCCATGTTGGAGAACGGTCCTTTCGAGTAAATTAGCGGTAGTTGGTAAACTGCAGCGGCTGGCCGTAGTCTTGGTCGCGCAGGAACTGGATCACCGTCTGAAGCGCGTCCTTAGAGGCCGAGGTAACGCGCAGCTTATCGGCCTCGATGGTCACCTTGACCTTGAGCTTTTGATCCTTGATGTCCTTATTAATCTTCTTGGCGGTCGCTTGGTCGATGCCTTCGACGATATGGCCGAGCACGCGCACGGTACCGCTCGAAGCCGCCTGCGGCGCGTCCCAAGAGACAGACTTAAGGTCGATGCCGCGCTTGATGAGCTTAGAGCTCAGCACGTCAATGATCTGCTTGGAGACAAAATCGGCCGGGGCATTGATCGTAAAGAGCTTGTCGCCCTTCGAAAGCTCGATGGTGGCGCCGGAGTCCTTGAGGTCATAGCGCTGAGAGATCTCGCGGGTGGTCTGCTGGAAGGCGTTATCGACCTCCTGCATATTGACCTCGGACACAACGTCGAAGCTGGAATCTTTAGCCATGGTTCTTCCTTTCGGTACGGGGAGCCTTAGTAGCTGTCGTACGAATAGTCGTCTGAATCGTTTGCAGTCTGGCCGTCGGATGCCGTGTCGGTACCGTCGGTAGACTGAGGGTCGGTGCCGTCGGTAGACTGGGCGTCGGTGCCGTCGGCAGCATCATTGCCGTCGGTACTCTCGCCATCCTCGGACTCTTCGGTCTCCTTCTTGGGAACGGTAATGGTCACGCGCGCCACACCCGACGTCTTGGTGTCGTAGCGAACCTTTTCACCGTTCTTGGTAACCGTAACATCGGAGGGCTTGGACGTGGTGATCTCGATCGAGGACTCGGGCGTGTACTCCTGCTCAAAGGGACCGGTTGCCTGGGCGCCGAAGACCGATTTACCGTCGACCTTGACCTCGATCCAGGCGGTCTTGCCCTTGGCAACGGAGACCTTGACCTTGATGACCTCGTCCTCTTTCTTTTTCGCGTTCGCCTTGGCGGCATCGGAATCGGCAGAATCCGTCGCCTCGTCGGTGCCTTCATCCTCGTCAACAGATTCGGTCTTCTTGGAATACTTCTTGGTCGTCGTCTTGGTGGCCGTGGGCGTCTCGGGCGTCGACTCGGGTGCAGAAGAGCCGCAGCCACGCAGGAGGACCACGATGAGCAAAATCAGCAGCAGCGCAACGGCACCGATGCCGGCGTAAACGATACGCGGATCGAGTCCGTTGTTCTGGGAGACGCGCCCGCCGCTGCGTGCGCGACTGGAGCCGCCACGCCCATTCCCCTGCGGCATACGGCCGCGACCGCTATCGGGACGACCACGATAGCCGCCTTGGCTCTGCGAGCCGCGCTGGCCAGAACGCGGCGCAAGCTCGCCACGGTTCTGATAGCCACGCTGGCCAGAGCGAGGCGCCGAAGAGCGCTGCCCGTAAGGCTGCGATTGCGAACGGAGGCGCGGCGTCACCTGCGTGGTATCGGCGTCGGCGTAACCACCGTGGGAACGCCCGGCAGAAACTCCGCGATAACCACGACCGGAGTAGCCACCGTCGCCGTAACCGGCGCGGGGATCGCGACTCAACCCGCGAGCGGCGGGAAGCGCACGGTCATCAGGCATGGGCGTACTGCGAAAGCGATCTCGCTGAGAACGAATCTCCTCGCTGGAGCCCGTCTCGGTGATATAGCCCGCCTGCGGAGGGCGCTGGCCGTACCGCGTCGAGCGACCACCCTGAACCATCAGAAAGCGTCCGTTATCGACCGACGAACGCGAGTTAACGTAGCCAGCAGCATCCTGAAAACGACCGCCCTGCTGCGAGGTCTCGCGTTCATATGCCATGAGGTCATCAAAATAAGCGTTGACGACCTCGCGCGGGTTAAGCCCCAAAAAGCGAGCATAGCTCGAAATCATGCCCTGCGCATAGCCGCGCGGGGGCATCGATGCAAAGTTACCGGTCTCGAAAAACTCGATGATCTGCGGCCTGATTTTGATGGTGTTGGCGACCTGCTGGATGGAAAGGCCCATCCGGCGACGCTGCTCGAGCAGCATGTCACCAAAGCGTGCAGCCATCAGAATCCTCCAAACTCACGATCTTCACGTGCCATCTCAGCGTCGACAGACTCCAGCGCGGCGAGCCCCTCCTCGTCCAGCAGGACCTCGCGCGGCTTAGAGCCGTCGGGCGGGCCGACGACACCCTTTTCTTCCAGCATGTCCATAATACGCCCGGCGCGCGCATAGCCAACCTTGAGGCGGCGTTGCAGGCCAGATGTGGAGCCCAGCTGCGATTCCACCACAATATGGGCGGCTTCCCAGATAAGCGGGTCGTCATCTTGCGGCTCGGCAACGCCCGTACGAACAATGCCGCCGCCACCAGCCATGGACATGGAGGCGGGCGCCACGGCAGACAGAATCTCCTCGTGGTAGTCGGGCTCGCTTTGCGACTTAACGAACTCGACGATCTCGTTGATCTCATCGTCCGAGACAAAACAGCCCTGGATACGGCGGGGCTTGCCCCAGTCGACCTTGGAGAACAGCATGTCGCCCAAACCGGTGAGCTTTTCGGCGCCCATCTGGTCGATAATGACGCGGGAATCGATGCCCGTAGCCACGTTAAAGGCGATACGGTTGGTGATGTTGGCCTTAATAAGGCCCGTCACCACGTTGGAACTGGGGCGCTGCGTAGCCACGATAAGGTGAATACCGGCGGCACGGCCCAGCTGGGCGATACGGACAATCGAAGCCTCGACATCCTTGCCGGCAACCATCATCAGGTCCGAAAGCTCGTCGATGATGATGACCAGATAGGGCATCTTTTGAGGCGGGTTATCGTAGTGTTCAAACTCGCCGGCGGCCTGTTTTTCGTTGTAGGTCGAGATCTTGCGAACGTTGAGGCGCTCGAAGACCTTCAGGCGTCGCTCCATCTCGGACACGCCCCACTGCAGGGCGCTCGCAGCCTGCTTGGGCTCGGTCACGACGGGCACGTAGAGATGCGGCAGGCCGTTGTAGCCCGCGAGCTCGACGCGCTTGGGGTCGACCATGATCAGGCGAACGTCCTCGGGAAGCGCACGCATGAGCAGGGTCGTGATGATGGAGTTAATCATGACCGACTTACCGGAACCGGTGGTACCGGCGATCAGCAGGTGGGGCATCTTGGCGAGGTCGGCAACGACCGGCGTACCCTCGGCATCGCGACCGATGGCCAGCTCGAGCGGGCCGCCCTTCACATAGGGCAGCACGTCGCCCAGATTGACGTTTTGACGTTTGCGGTTAGGGATCTCGATACCCACAAGCGAAGTACCGGGAATCGGCGCGAAGATGCGCACCGACTGGGCAGCAAGTGAAAGCGCGATATCGTCCTCGAGGCTCGAGATCTTACTCACGCGCTCGCCCTCGCCGGGCTGCAGCTTAAAGGTCGTCACCGTGGGGCCGGCAATCCAGCCGACCACGCGGGCGCTTCGGCCAAACTCGAGCAGGGTAGACTGCAACGACTCGGCAGTCTGTTCGAGTTCCTTATCAGAAGACGCGGAGGACGCCGACTGCGGATTGGCGTGCAGGATTTCGAGCGGCGGGAGCTTGAGGCCGTCCTCTTGTTCGCCCTCGGCATCGGCAACGGTACCGTCCGCTCCCCCATCACCGGCTGCAACAGGAGCAGCGGAAGCCGTAGAGGAGGAGGCATCGGCAACCTTGGGATGCTTTAGGAAGTCGGGGATCTGCGGAGCTGCCGAAACGGGATTCACGGCAAACGGCGGCTCGGACTCGTCGATCTTATCGGGGTCGTCTTCCATCGAAAGCTGACCGGTTACCTGATCGCGCTTTGCATGGCGACGCGGCAGCAAAGTTGTCTTTGCGGTCTCAATCGGAGCCTCGTCGTCCTCGTCATCGCCCTCGGTGAGCTCAATCTCGCTATCGGACCAAGACGGGTCAGGCTCACTCGTATTGAGATTAGGCGCAGCCTTGCCCTTCTTGGCATGGCGGCGCGGCAACAGCGTCGTCTTAGCGCGCTCAGCTTCCACGGCATCGGACACGTCGACAAACGGATCCTCGTCCTCGTCGTCATCGTCCAAAACCGGGTCTACATCGTTGCCCATGACCGTGGTCACGGCAGCATCGGAGCCCTTTTGACGAAGAATGCTCAGGTGCGGACGGGCAACGCCGGGCACCGACAGGGCTTCGTCGTCACCCCACGGGCTCGCGTTGACGTCGGCACGACGGCGCTCGGCAAAATCGGCCGCACGGTCGCGAGCAGAGCGCAGCACGCCACCCACCGAAAAGCCGATGATGACAAAACCAACGACGGCAAGACCCAACAGGACTACCATCGCGATAGGCTTACCCAGGGCATTCTGCAGCGCACTCGCAATAAACGCACCGATGTAGCCACCCGAGGCGGACAAATTTTGCGGCGTGAACATAAGGTCACACGAGTCGCTCGTACCCGGCACCATCAGAGAAAGAATGGAGACAACGGCGATAAAGACCACGGCTCCGCCCGCGACCGAGCGCGCGTTGAGCGGCGAGTCCTCACCTAAAAAGAGCGTGGCGGCAAACAGCAAAATGACGATCGGCAGCACGTAGGCGCCCAGACCAAAGCCCAGGTGGTAGAAACCGGCAACCGCAGCCGTAACGGGTGCGGTCGCCGGCGAAATCACGGCAATGAAGGACGCAATCGCCAAAACGGCGATGACCACGCCGGCGATATCGCGGTTGGCCGAGGGCTCGACCAAGGGCTCAAAATCGTCGAAGTCGGCCTCGTGGCCCTTATTGGCACGCAGATGGGAACCGGCACCCTTAGCAGATGCCGGTTGGTTATTGGCCTTATTGCCTTTGGCGTTTTGTGCAGATCCGCGCGCCAAACTAAACCTCCATGACGACCGGGATGATCATCGGACGGGTGCGCGTACGGCTCCAGATAAAGTTAGAGAGCGAATCGCGCACGGCCTTGCGAATGGCATCGGAACCGCTGCTCGTAAAGCTGAACTTGCCCTTCTCGATCGTCTTCATAATGGATGCGGAGGCATCCTCGGAGAACTGGTCGTCGATGGCAAACGAGACGCCGCGGCCCGAGAACTCGATGGCCTCGATCTTCTTGTGCTTGAGCGAGACGATGGCAACAGCGGTAACCATACCGTCGTTGGCGAGCTTCTGACGATCGCGCAGGACGATGGGGTCGGTATCGCCGATACGCAGGCCGTCGACGTAGACGACGCCGGACTCGACGGGCGTACCGCGTTTGACGATACCGCCGCGCATCTCGAGCGTATCGCCGTTATCGAGGATAAAGATATGATCGTCCTTGATGCCCATCTTGCGAGCCAGCTGGGCATGGGCGCGCAGATGCACGGCTTCACCGTGAACCGGCATAAAGTACGTGGGCTTGGCCATGGCCATCAGGAGCTTGAGCTCCTCCTGGCTACCGTGGCCCGAAACGTGGACAAGAGCGCGGTTCTTATCCCACACGTCGCAACCGAGCTTGGCCAGGCTGTTGACGACCTGCTGGACGGCTTTCTCATTGCCGGGAACAGGAGTTGCCGAGAGGATGACGGTATCGCCCTCGTGGATAGAGAGCGTCTTGTGCTCGCCATTGGCCATGCGGGACAGGGCCGACAGCGGCTCGCCCTGCGAACCGGTGCACATGACGACGATCTTATCGTCGGGCAGGTTATCGATATCAAAGGCATCGAGGATATCGGCATCGTCGATGTTGAGGTAGCCCAGCTCGCGCGCCACGCGGGTGTTGGTGAGCATGGAACGTCCGGTCACGACGACCTTGCGACCGCACTTGCGGGCGGCGTCGCAGATCTGCTGCAGGCGATGGATGTGGCTCGAGAACGACGCGACGAACACGCGGCCCGGAGCATTCTTGATGGCATGCAGCAGGTTGGGGCCGACCTCGGCCTCGGATTTGGTAAAGCCGGGAACCGTGGCGTTGGTGGAGTCGGAAAGCAGCAGGTCGATGCCCTGCTTGGCAAAGCGGCTGATGGCGGCATAGTCGGGCGTGACGCCGTCGATGGGCGTCTGATCGAGCTTAAAGTCACCCGTGTGCATAACGGTGCCCTGGTTGGTGCGAATGAACACGCCCAGTGCACCCGGAATGGAGTGCGTCATGGAGAAGAAATCGAGCGAGATGCCACCGAGATTGACATGGCTTCCGCCCTTGACCTCGCGGAACTTAGGTGCGCGGATGCGGAACTCGGAGAGCTTGCCCTCGATAAAACCGAGCGTCAGCTTGCTCGAGAAGATGGGCACCTTGTTGTTGAGATCCTGCAGCAGGTACGGAAGCGAACCGGTGTGGTCCTCGTGGCCGTGGGTGACGACGATGCCGCGGAGCTTCTCCTCGTTCTCCAGGACATAGGTGTAGTCGGGAAGTACCAAGTCGATACCGGGCTGGGAGTCGTCGGGGAACATGAGGCCGGCGTCGACGAGCACCATGTCGTCGCCGCACTCGAAGACCGTCATGTTCTTGCCGATGCCGTCAAGGCCGCCGAGCGGAATGATCTTCAAGGGAGATGATTTTTTAGCTGCCATAGGTTCGTGTGGTTTCCTTTCTTCGAAACGGGTCTGGAACAACCGACGGGGCGCTTCTGGCAAACCGACCGCCGGGAACGTACAACAAAGCATCACAGAGTCGATGCAATAACCACAGTATGATACCCATTTGCCCACCAACAGACCACCCATGCATCAAAGCCCCATCTGAACATGTGTATCCCGCCGGTCTGGGGCCATCGGGGGCGGGGGCGGGTTAAGTTTGCTGCTCTACAGTCCTGCGCAAGACG